>OBEQ013008273.1_pt1 | contig 15273 bp, 15 predicted proteins | sample 1670901 | NCBI WGS metagenome assembly OBEQ01 (sample SAMEA104232315, study PRJEB22302) | groundwater metagenome | biome: forest; feature: aquifer; material: groundwater | place: USA | collected 2011-08-07 | depth 5.4 m | reverse complement strand
GGCAAGAAAGTTATCTTTGAGCTTTGGGAAATTAAAAACCCCGATATTTTTGGTCTCGGGGTGGATCGTATTAGACGGATGCAGAGGTCAATCCTTTATTGGATTTCTTTTGAAATCCGCTAATACGAAATAGGTTTTGCCCGTCCAAGTTTTTCAAAAACTTGGACGGGGCAGGCCAGGCGGATTTCTTTTAAAATCCTCAAGATGAGGAAATTACTAGCGAACCGCTGGCAAAAGTAGGCCCCAAGAAGGATAAGTAATTCAAGCCAAGATGTGGCTTTCCAACATAATCCTCTTGGGATGAAATCGGGCGGACAAGACGGTCTGTTAAGCCAATCCCCCGTTGGGATATAATGTTAAAACCGCTTGCCCGCAAAAAACTGGTGGCAGGAAAAGGATATCATACTCAAGCCTGAAACGGGCTTCTGCCAGAAATCCTCTCCTGCCATAATTTTTGTCCAGAAAGGCAAAGGAGCAAAAACCATTTTTAATGGTTTAGTAACTTTAAGCCTCCCGGACAAATTCAACTACCACAAACCTTTTGAATCTCGCCAAATTTTTCTGGCTAAGTGAGTTGTTACCCAGCGTCTGGCGGCTTTATCAGCGCGCCATAATGGAAAACCCTTTTCCAAATAATGCTTCTTTTTCTCATAATACTTATTACGCTCTGGACAGTCGTGATTTGGAAGAAATCTCATGTACTGATTAAAAGCGTCAAAAAGTATAGACTCTCTGGCCAAAGACTCGCCGGCTCGTCTACGAACAGCTTTGCCGTCTTTTACATGCAGGCCACTCGAGGCAACGAAATGATCTCGATTTGCCCATCTGGCTCTGGGTCCGGAAGAAATTATTTTGGAACCAATTTTTGGACCAATACCGGTGATGTTTTTTAGAACTTCATTCCAAAGAGGCCTATTTTTCAACAACTCATCCACTGCGGACAGAAGTTCGTTCTCCAAGTCTTGGGCGTAAACCAAGACCCTTCCAATTCGTCTGGCAATTTTTTCGGCGGCTTTGGAATTTTCCAGATAGCCAAACGCTTTAAGCTTTTTTACTTCTTTTTCAAGAAGGCCAAGGGTAACTTGGGTGCCGGTCCGGAATCTTTTTTGGAATCGGTAGTGAATCCTGACCCAGCGTTTCAAGAGATAGTCCTCATCTGTAGGTGGAACATATGCCCGGAACAAGTCGTGCTTGTGGATAACCGCATAGTAGAGTCCGGAAGTGGCCGATTGACCCTTCTTAATTCCCAGATCTTCTTTGATTTTTTTAAAATCTGGGGCAAAAATTCTCATTACCAAGACACCTCTTTGGGCGGCAATGAAACAAAGAGTCTCATTCACGCTCGTACCCAACAGATACATGGAATCCCCCGTTTTCAAATTTTCAATAAAATCAGCTTCAGTTGGCCGATTTTTCGGAGGCTTCTCGGCAAAAAAAGACGAGAAAATGGAATCTTTCGGCAAGTCAGAATCTTTTTCCCAACTGGAAACAGTCATCTCGGTTTCGTCATAGTCCACGGCATATTTCATTTTTTTCTCCAATTGTAAATCCGTCTCGCCCTTATGGAGTTCTCCAAAGGGTCGGATCGGAAATGGTTTTTTCAATGCTTTCAGTTTTGGCCCTGTCTCGACTCGTCTCGACGAGGCGGGCAGGCAAGACGGTTCGAGGAGCAAATCCTTTTTAAGGATTCCGTACATAAACCGCTTGCCCGCCGTTCAAAACACACAAAGGATAGCAGAAGCTAGCCTTAAAAGGCATTTTCCTCAAATCCTTGTGTTTTCTGTCTATAGTATATCATAAGATTTTAAAAAGTAAAGCCCACAAAAAACCCCGAGATTTTTGGTCTCGGGGTGGATCGTATTAGACAGATGCGGAGATCAATCCTTTATTGGATTTCTTTTGAAATCCGCTAATACGAGATGGGTTTTGCCAAACAGATTTTTCGATGAAATCCTCTAATGAGGAGCCCGTGCTTAAACCGCTGGCAAAAAAGAAATGATTACCCAAGAAGGAATTAATCTACAAGCCATAAGTGGCTGTTTCTAAAAATCCTCTTAGGATGAAATCGGCGGGCAAGACGGTTTTACCCGTGAATCCTTTTCTTATAGGATGTATTCAATAAACCGCTTGCCAGGGAAAAGAGTGGCAGGAGAAGGATAAACCACGAAAGCCTTAAATAGGATTTCCTCCAAATTCCTCTCCTGCCACAAAATCAAAATGTATAAGTACTCAAAGGAGTCGGTTCAAGCCTATAAGCCGATGGTTGGCCGGGTTTTCAAAACCGCTCCTTTGTTTTGTGGATAGATTTCACCCTCAAACCATTTTAGTGGTTTCACCATGATATCCACCACCCAAATAATATATCATGTAATTTATAACATGTAAATAGTAAAAATAACCAACCACGCCCTCACGGGCGTGGTATTTTTAGAGTTCAAGTCTGGTTTGGCCAGATTCTTCTTTTTCTTGAAAGCGGATATACCTGCGAATAACGGCTTCGTTTATACCCACAGTTGAAACGAAATATCCAACCGCCCAGATACCGCCCTCATACGGGTAGAGCTTTTTCAAGAAAGTAAACCTTTTTTTAAGAGCGTTGCTCGTATTTGTTTTAAGTATATTTACAACATGACTGACGCTGTATTTGGGAGGGATGCCTATCAGAATATGGATGTGGTCGGGTTGGATATTTCGTTCCACGAAGTAAATGTCTGGATACCATTTGCGTACCTCATCAAGTTTAATGATTAAAAACTGTTTTACCCCAGGAACTAAGAATTTTCTTCGAAAACGAGGTATCCAGACCAGGTGATATTGGTTGTGATAAATTGCATGAGCTTGTCGGTAGTATTTCATTCATACAGAATATCACGGAAAAAGAAGAATCTGGCCAAACCAGACTTGTCCGCGCGATGCGCGGACTCGCCTTCATCCAACGGCCTTACGGCCGTGGTTTTCTTTGTGGCGAATAAAATCGGTCACAATGTGACCGATGATAAAAACGCTTGAACCTAACCCCTAAACGATGGCTCATCCCAACGCTCGATAACCATTACCTCAATTCCAGATATTACTATGGCAAGGAATGGATCACCCAAAGGAACTTTCCTAATGTCCGTTACGAAAAAGTAAACTTGTTCTCCAAATTCTTTCTCAATTTTTTGTACTGTCAAGAGTACAGGATAAGGTACTGGTTTTTCATAAGTTCTTCCACTATACTCACTGGAATAAAGATGTCCATTGTTCTGTAAATATACCTTGGCATCTTTTTTACGCAAAGCAGTCCACTCCCAATGGAACATATTATTTTGTTCATTTATGGCCCGGTTTAACTCCTGAATCTGGGCATCCATGTAATTACTAACTTTCTTATAATCATAAACTTGGATACCTTCATTGGTCAGAAAATTTTTCAAACGCCATTCAAGCAATGATCCATTAGAAAATCCGATAGAATTGGCAACTTGGCAATATTCTTCCAAAGCAACACCTTCAAATTCTGGCTTCTTTACCGGTTCTCTGGTTGGTTCCTCAATTACCTGGACTTGTACTTGTTTGGGTTGTTCATGAGAAGATACGGCCTCGACGACCTCAAATTCAACATTAGAACTTTGCAAGGTTTTTGAAAGTTTACCAAACATATTCCCTCCCCTTTTTGTCTGTTTTTGATTTAAGGTACTGACTTAGACGACTATGTATCTATACGCCTTTTATAAAGTTAAGTCAATATTTCACTTTAAGTAAGGGTCTATTAGTTAAAATTAAGAATAAGAACAATAAACAAGCTCTCGCCCCTTCTTGAAATACTTTGGTTTACAGCAAGTAAGCGAGGTGATTGTCTCTTTGGGCAGTTCCAAAATTGAGAGATGGCATGGTCGGCGAAGTGTTATAATTATTCTCAACACGTAGCCGCATCTCCAATTTTGAAACAACGAAAAATCTCGCTGGGATTTTGAGTGGTGGCCAGAGAGATAATCACCGAAGCTAGCTGAAATGAATAGAAATTTCGAGAAGGGTAACCGGCAAGCGCCTATTCTTCCGGTAACTTCTCCTTACTCGTATGCGGTTTCTGTTTCTCTAACCATTCCTTAACATAGAGCGTGGCTCGGACATCATCTTCATTGTAGTTGAGAATTTTATCCATAATTTTTTTATCACCAGTTTCTACCCATTGATCATACCAAACCACCGACTCCGCCCCACCAGCATCCTCTGCCCGCCATTTAAACCCAAGATATTTGGCAATGTCTTTTAAACTATAAAAATATAACGGCAAAACCATTGACTCCACCGCCACCCGGTGAAGATCAATGGGGTTGTCCTTAAATTTACTCTCTAGCGCCAGAGAAATGGCATATTTTTTGGCTAGCCGATGGAAAACTTCTTTTTCGTAATACGAGTAATGATAAATCACAAAATCATCCAGCCCCTCCAGAAAATCAAGGAATTCTCGCCAAATTTTTTCTTCTCCGCCGTCGGATTCGGCCAAAAAATACTGATACTTGGTTTTGTCATTAGTCTTCACCAAAATCCCAAGCAAATAATCTATGCCCCGGGTCGGGTCTGATTCAATATCAAAATAAATTTCGTTTTTAACTTTGGGAAATTCATTTTTTCTCAAAATGATTGGCTCTTTGGAAATTAACACCCTAGCTTGATTGTGAAAACGGAGAATTTTATCATAAGGCCAATCTTCAAATTTATTTTGGAGATCCTCGAGATCAGCGTCAGCTAGATCTTTTACCGTATGAATACCAATCTCATACAGCCGTCTCTGATCGCCCTGGCTTAAACGATAAATAAGCGAGACGTCCTGACAGCCTTCGGTTTCTTCAATGCAAAGAGAATACCATGGTGAATGTTTGCAGCCAGATTTCAAAAATGGCGGCGGCTTCTCGCCATCAAGAATTTTTTCAATAACTTCCCGAGTCATATGAAAGTAATCCAAAAATTCGTCAATCACAAATCCTCTCTCCTCGCCTTCAGTATTAATAATATAAGCCTCGTTGGGCAAAATTCCTTGGAGTCTTTCCAAAATTAAACTGTAAAAAGCCAGTTGAAATTTGTATTCGTCACGTATTTCTTTGGTACTTTTAACATCATAGACAACGTAATAGTGATCGCCGAAATTAGATTTTTTTCCCAGGGGCATCGGACGGGCTTCAAGTAAATCTGGAATCCCCACCCAGTGTTGATCCATCAAAACACCATGATAAATATTTTTACCCTGCTTCATCAGCTCAAGGGTGGTTAAAAACGCTTCATCAAGGTCCTTGAAAAGTTCCGGATTAATTTCTTCGAAAACCCGCGATTTAATTGCTTCTCGCTCGTGACGCAAACCATGACGATAAATCATCTCGATCAAGGGCGAGGTTTTGCCTTTTTTAGACTGGTCACCGTAAACATCGTACCAAATCCAATGCGGGCATTGGAAAAAACGATAGAAGTGTTCACCGGTTAGTTGGTAATTTTTGGTTGTCATTAGAAATCTGTATCGAGATTTCGTGAACAATAATGGTTATGGTCACCACTCACATTCCCAGCGAGAATATTCGTTGTTTCAAAATTGGATCTGCAGGTTTTTAGTTACGATTAATTATACTAAAAACCTGACCATGCCAGATCTCAATTTTGGAACTGCCCATAATCATTATTGTTCACTAATTATTCAATTCATCATGCATATTATGATTCATAACAAAATTACAATGCTGGCATTCGGGATTTGATGGTGGTGGGACTTCTGATCGGGCAAGCTCGACGGCTTTGGTAAACATATCTCCGACATAATCAGGGCTAGTTGTAACATCTCTAACTTCACCTCTGAATGGCAGCCGACCATTGAAACCATTCGTCTTATCAACGATATAAAAAACAAAATAACCTTTGCGGGCGGTTTTATAGCCTAGCCGTTCTAAGATATGAGTATAAACATCCATCTGCATTTTGTAATCATCGTAAACGGTTATTTCTTTGGCTCCCGAGGATTTATAATCAATCACCGCTAGTGAACCGCCTGGAAACTCCAACATGTCATCCACTGCTCCAAAAAGCGTCGCGTCCAAATTTTTATCATAATACTTGAGACCCTCGAAATTATTCCGCCATTTCCTAAGCTGTTGGGAATCACTAAAAAGTTTTGCCTCCTCCAATCCATTATAACCGATTAATACAGGATGCATTGTGCCCTTTTCCCTAAAACCATCAAATTCAGCCTTAAGTAACTGGTCAATAGCAATGGAGAGTGTATATGGATAGCCCGGGGGACGGCCAAGGCCTTTGTTTTTATAAAGCCAAAAACACCGCGGGCATTCTTTCATTAGCTGAAGATTGGCCCGTGATATTTTTAACGGTTTAGATGTGGAAATTATAGGCAAAGTTATTTTGGCGTAATAGAAGGACCGGGAGATATTGCAGGTTTATAATCAGTAGCAACCTTACTCATAACATCTCCTTGTTTAATTTTGAGAACCACGTCCATACCTTTGACGACCCTGCCGAATACAGTGTGCTTACCATTGAGATATAACTGGGGCTTAGTGGTTACAATGAAAAATTGACTGCCATTGGTATTGGGACCAGAGTTAGCCATAGCAATAGCACTGACGGTTACCGGTAATGATTGCAAATTATAATTATATTTATAACCAGCGGCTTCGAGTTCGGCTATGGTAGCGTCGGGTACGCCTAAGGATTTGGGGTTAATTTCATCTTCAAAAGCATAACCTGGACCGCCACTACCAGTTCTGGGGTCATTGGTCTTAGATAATGGATCGCCGCCTTGAATTACAAAATCGGCCACCACCCGATGGAATTTGGTTCCGTCATAAAATCCTGAATTAGCCAATTTAACAAAGTTAGCAACGGTTTTAGGAGCAACCTTAGAATAAAGCTCGAGTTGGATATTACCGCGGGGAGTGGTAATGGTAGCCCTGATAGTTTCTGGCAAAACCGACATTGGAGGAGTAGGCGTGGGCGATGGTACGGGTGTGGGTGAAATCATAGATTCAGTTGGGCTGGGACTGGGCGAAACAGCAACTTGTTGGCTTCTGTTACGCATAAGAAAAAATCCCCCGCCAATTATGACTACTGCGACTACTAAAATTATAATGATTTTATTCATGTTCTCACTATATTACATTTTCTAATTCTTGCAAAATTTCGTCGGGAATTGGGATTTTATTACCAATGGGACTAGTCCCCGGATATCGCCAAGTAGAAATAATAGTTATTTTTTCCTCCGACGCTCGAATGAAATTTCGAGGTCGGAGCTCCGACACTTTTTGGCGTCGGAGTTGATACATCACCCAGATCTCCTGTTTGTTTTTATTATTGCCAGCTGATTGCATCACCGCCACGGTGCCGGGTGCAATCCCCACCTCTTTTCTTTTCGGGAAACGAACTATTCTCTTAACTAGGCTCTCTGAAATCCTATAATAAATCATCTTATCTTTGGAATGATTCGTCCATTTATATTTGTCATTGTTTTTAGGAAGATTGGTTCTGATCATGCCCTAATCTTTTTTCTTTTTTTAAGAATTAGTTCTTTGTTGTGCTTGGAAACCTCATGTATCGTCAGCCCTTGGAGTTTAAGCAACGCTTCATTATACTCTCGCACCGATTTTAAAACCCCTATTCCCTTTTGAAATGTCGTTATAAAATTGGGGTCAACTTTTTTCTTTTTGAGTTCTGCGATTAAATCGTCGGCAAAAGAAATAAAAGCGTTCATGTCTTTGGGAAAACAATAGCCTCCGGCACCGGAATAATCGCCATGCTCCACGTTCAGCCAGGCACCCCCAATACGCAAGTCAGCGCCCATTAATTCTCGCATATTCTCATAATCAACCCGGACACTACTACCCTCTTTCTGATATTTTTTATTGAGAGCGTGGCAGACATCGGCAATAATATTTCCGTAAATTACCTTCACATATCCAAAAACATTGGAGACATACTTGCCTAATTCCGCTTCGGTGGCGTTAACGGATTTTTTGGCATAGTCAGTTTGCCAAGGACGGATGAAATGTTTTTTAGGCAAGAGGTTCAGGACTTCCATGGTATCAGATTTACTTTTATCGGTGTGGCCAACGATTTGGCGATCGGGAGACACAAAGTCTTCCCAGGCTTGAGACTCGGTTAAAAACTCCGGATTGAAAATGAAGTGTTTTTTAGGGTATTTTTTTTGTAATGATTCTACGGTGCCGGGCGGAACAGTCGACTTTATGACAATGATTTTATTATCTTTGATGGTGGCTACGACTTTTTCAACGATTGATGTATTACAACTGCCGTCAGTGTTTGAGGGCGTAGGTACGGCAATAAAAATAACTTCGGCTTTATTTACATCATCAGAATATCCCTTTTTGGTATCGGCGTCATAGCAAAAAAAGTTCTTGCCTAATACATATCCATTAACATCAATAAACCAGCGCCGAATCGGCTCACCAACCATCCCGACACCAACAAGGCCTATTTTTATTTTTCTGTCCATTTTTGAGAGCTTAACATCTTATTTATATTTTAATTACTTTACAAGATACGAGTAAAATGTTAGTATAAAAGTACCGAAAATAAGCAATGAACCTTCACAAATCAAGATTTTTATTGGGGATAATGATGGAAGATTGCCTAATATGTTCAACTGAAGTTTGCCCAATCTGTTCAAGAATGGTCGGACAACACAGCCAAGAAGAATTAGACAGGTGTCGGGGGTTATTCTATGCCGGGCCGACTATGCCACTTACACCGATACCACCCACCCGCGAACTTCTGGATTAGGGTGTTAGGGATTATAGTTTTATAAATCTTTTAACCACAGGAGAGACACTATGGACGAAAAAAGAGTCAAAGAAAAGATGGCGCGCGCTTTGGAACTTGCTAAAGAATTATTGAAGATCAGGGTGACCGTCATAACAGACGCGGGACACGATAACATTGCTATGGCAATTCTCGCTGTAAAGATTTATGAGGAAATAAGGTAGGAGATTTCGTGTCTTACCACTTCCGCGCGGCCTAACTATAGTAGTTAGGCCGTTTTTATTTCCTATGACACTTCTAAATTTTATTGACCGACATACGTTGGTTTGATAATCTTATATTAGATTTTTAAATTTATGGAGGCGAGTGATGAGTAAGAGTAATTTTCTACAAGAACATTATAATAGTTACCGGGATCATGGCGGTGATCATGAAATGTACGCTGTTGTAAACGATCTTACGTACGAATTGGCCGAAGAACTTCGTAAGAATTACGAGTTAACCCACCCACCAGTACCAAAAGAAAAAATTAAGAAGTTTGATGAACAGCTCAAAAAAGAAACAGATGCTGATAAACTACGCGATGATATTGAGTGGCTAAGTGGAACCGGCCGTTATGGTCAGTAATTATTCTTCTTCTACACAAGCTCCGACATACATCGGGGCTTTTTATTAAGTTTCCAACAGTGACTCTCTACGGGCTTCCGCCCGTAGCATCATTCCAGAACAAGCTGCGCTTGGCCACTTTCTCCTTTCCCCGAAAGTGGCACCTATCCATCTACGGGCTACCGCCCGTAGAATTATCCGGTATTAAAAAACTCGGTAAGAAGATAGTGGCTTTAAGCCATATCTTCTTACCGAGTAGATACTATATAGAAACATTACTTCTTTGATCCAGGTACTGTGGCGGGTGGAATCTCATACCAATCTAGAACACCATGATCATTTGCCTGCACCTGCTGCCAGTTGGGCGAGCCAGTGTCTTTTAGCTCATCCAAATGCTGATTAAAACATGCACGGAAGTTCCGCTGCATGGCAACTCTTTCAGGTGTATTGTATTTACGGGTCAAGAGAGTTGCAACTGGAGCTAGTGTCTTCAAAGGACCGCTGGTCATGCCACTATAGTTAATGGTAGCTGGACGATATACGCCTTGCACCCGGTTTGCGATAGATTCGCCAATTGGAAGCAGTTTGTAATTGTTCTTATTCAGCTTCTCAATATTTGGCAGTGGTGCCGCGCCTACGAAAATCGCTGCCGCAATATCTCCATTATTCAAAGCGGCAATAACTTCGTCGCCCTTCTCGTATGGTACTACAGTAAATCCGCCTTCACCCTGACCTTGCAAAATACGGGCGGTATAAACACCACCGCCTGCAGCCCCAACCTTGAAACCACGGACCTCGGCCAGTGAGTTAAACTCCTGCGTACCATAACTGAATGTGCCCAGTTTCTTAGTCTTGGAAACCCTTAAAGCTAATACATGAATCGGTTCAGGATACAAAGCAACAAGTGTCTGATACGCCTTGTATGATGGGTCAGCCTGGGCATTGGCGAAGAACACATCAGAATGAAGGAACGCAGCCTGGGCCTTGTTATTGATCAGGGCATCCAAGTTTCCCGGAGCTCCTCCTGTTATACCGGTAGCTGGTCTAACATTAAACTGATCAGACGAACAAACTGAAATGATTTCCCCAAGCATCTTATTGTAAGTGCCGCTTGAGCTGTCGGAGGCTATAGTAAACTGGCTCTGGGAAAACAGTGACACAGATGTGGTAAGTGCCAAAACCATGACAAACAATCTAGCAACGAAAGACTTAGATATCTTCACGACTTTTCTCCCTTTCTGGTTTAGTGATTAATTGGTCGTAGTTGATTAATCTGGATCCTGATTCACTGAATCCGGATCCCTTGATCAGACGGTGTGCTTTGAGTTGGCTGGGTGTCACTACCTCCGTCTCCGAAAATAAAGAAGAGTAGCAACAAGATGGCCAGCAAAACTAATGATGCTAGGATTCGATATTTCATTTGACCTCCTTGAGCGTCCTCCGTGGCTCTCTAACAAGCTCGGGGGTTTTTACACTAGTCACGTCGATAGCCGGAATAGAACGAGCTTCCGGCAAGGCGGCTCGAGTATCACGACGTCTCTCGAGTGCTAAGTTAAGTGATGCAAAGGACTTATTGAGTTCGGTACGTACGGTATCAAACGCAACCTGTTCTTTGATTTGAGCGAACACTCGCGCTTCTGCCGACTTCGACAATTGGGTAACTTTTTGCGCCGCAAGGGACATTTTGTAGATTGCTTTGGCTTTCTTGATCTTCAGATTAAAATCGGCCAATGCTTGACGAGCCTGCGTCTGCTCTGTTTTCATTTCTCCGAGTCCTTCGTGCATTTTATCGGAGAGGGCTTCGTATGTACCCACTTCTTTTGGATAATCCTTTCTGAAGCCATCCATTTGGTCATCGAAATTTCCAATTTCGGTTTCAAAGTCAACAATATTGTGATCAGCGCTTTCTAGTTCTGTTGTCTTCTCTGCATAAAGGTTTTGCATGGTCTCAATTGGATTGGCCTCAACTACTTTTACCAACATCTCTATGCGCTTATTTGCAAGCCACGTAGAGAACACTGGTGCAAAATTGATAATAACCATTCCAGTAATTACGGCCAAGGCAAGACCAATTATTCCCTTAACTGCTAGGAAAACAAAAGGCGATATTACAACTGCGCCGATTAACGCAAATCCCCATTTGAAGATTTTTTCCAGTTGTTTTCGACGAACTTCCGGATCCATATCCATTCTTTCCTCCTGTTTTTTAGAGAACAATATGCCCCAAAAGAGGGACAAATCTGGTTAATTTTGAAACCAACCAACGGCGACATCATATATTATATTGCTAAAGTTGTCAAATTATAGCGTCTGTCGGGCCCTGGCAATAATCAACTAACTAAAAACCTCTTCGGGGTAAAAAGTATCTGAAACTTTTTTCCCAAAGAGGTTTGATGTTTAAAAATTAACAAGCGCGTGAACGGCAAATTTCTTTTGCGCCGTACCCGTGGTGAATGTCTGACCGTCATAGTCCACCATCAGAGCAGACGACACATTACCAGAATGTGGAAACCAGTAGGCTGCACCCAAAATTGTTCGGTTCCGCTTTTGGTTAATATCGGTGTTAGGAGTTAAATGATCGTAGCGCAGAAGACCTTCCCAACCCGCATGAAACTTCGGAGTTGCCCACAATGAATATCCTTGTCCGTGTACATCAAGTTTTGTTATTGAGATTTGGTCGTTAGTGTTCAGATATTCCACGCCGGCATTCACCCAAGGATGCTCAAATGTCATCTGTCCAATTAGACGCTTGCGTTCTGCATTCCTAACATAATTGTCACCGTCGTAGAATATGCTAACGCGCAATCCCTTAAGCACAGATGTATTTGGTAACGGCCTAAATGAAGTCCGTATCATGATCCCTTTTTGATCGTTAACCTCGCTTTTGTTGTAGTTTTCACCATTGAAATATCCGACATGCAAATCACCATATTTCTTGGGCAAATCGTAGTGAAAAGATGCACCAGCATCTGCAGAAGCAAAGTAACCTTCTCGCTCCACAAACATCGTGCCCTGGAACCGATAGCGGTAAATATTCTCCGTGTAATCCAGATATGGTGTCTGCTGAATACCAAAGCGAGCCCATGAGCCCTTACCGGTATATTCATCCAGATTAAATTGCGCAAAAGCGTACTTAACGCGAAGCGTCATACTTCCGTTGAGGGAACTGCCACTACCTGTCTCTCGTGATATGTCCGGTGTAAACCTGAACGCAACCAGATGAGATAGTTTACCGGTAACATTTAAATACCCTCGAGTAACATTAAATGCTGACGGATTAAAGTTATTTCCATCACTATCTGTCCCTGTTGGACCAAACGTATAGGTATAGTCAGTGAACAGCGTAGCTCCAATGTTGATTGATGGCTTATCGTCTGGCTTAGTCTGTGTGGTACCCACACGTACAAGCAGAAACATAACAAAAACCGAAACAACTAAAAGCTTTGAAAACTTCATTGTCGTTTCTCCTTTTCAGTTGTAAGAGAACAATATGCTCCCGATTGGGAACAAATTTGGTTGATTTTAAACCAAACAGTATCAATACTATGGTAAACTAATTAAGAAAACTAGTCAAGCATAAGCCCGGCCATGGCCTTCAGCTCGGCAATTCCTTCTTCTGTTGTAACCGTTGGTTTCCAGCTTAATATTTTTTGGGCCTTGGAATTATTAGCTAAAGTTTTACGAGTCTCGCCGGGACGAGGCGGGATATAGGTGGCACGTCGATTTTTGAGTGCAGTGGCAAGGATAGTTTTTGGTTGCTTGATATTGGGCGCTAAAATCATGGCTGCAATTTCATTAATCGAATAGTTATGGCCTGTACCGATATTTATAAGTTCCCCACTTCCCACTTTGTCAGAATTACCAGCTAAGATATTCGCCCTAACCACGTCTTTAACATGGGTAAAGTCTCGCTCTATATTTCCGTCACCAACAATGGTCAATGGTTTACCTTCTTTTGCCTGCTTAATAAAAATACCGATCACAGTAGCATAGGCACCATCTACTAATTGTCTTGGACCGTAAACATTAAAATATCTCAAGGAAACCGTTTCTAATCCGTATAAACCACTAAAAAGCCTGCATAGTTCCTCGCCAATATATTTTGATAAAGCATAAGGACTCTTAAAATGCGGGGTCATTTCCTCATGAAGCGGTAGTGTCTTCTGATCCCCATAAGACGACGAGGACGCTGAATAAATGACCCGCTTAACACCGGCATCGCGGGCGGCAAGTAATACATTGAGGGTACCGGCTACATTATTATCAAAAGTATTGGCTGGATCTTTAATTGATGGCTGGATGCGCGCCATAGCCGCCAGATGAAAAACCAAATTTGTATTTTTAAAATAGGGCTTTATTTTTTTAAGATCTCTGATGTCGGCCTCGATAAATTGGGCTAACTTATTAACATTTGATTTTCTGCCTGTCGAAAGATTGTCCAAAATAGTAACATCAAAACTATCCTTAATTAAGGCGTCCACCAAGTGTGAGCCAATAAACCCAGCTCCACCGGTAACAATTGCTTTTTTTGATTTATTTTTCATCTATAGATTATAGTTCCAGGGCAATTAAACCATATTCCTTTATTTTCTCCCTATAACCAGGAAAACTATAATACATTTTTTCTAATTCTTCAAGGTTGGTTGTTTTCGGATTTATTTCCTGGGCTTTATAAATTTTTAATAAATCCTTTACGCTGGAAAATTTTCTGACATTTTTTATCTTTTTCTCAAGTCTTTCTTTGCCGCAAACTAAAATAATGTTGTCACCGGCTTTCATATTTAAAAACTTGGGGCTTGCTGCCCTTGTTTCAATTTTCTTATTCCCGGATTTAATTGCCGTAAATATGTCCTTATCTACTGCTCGGAATCTTAGTATATGAGTTTTATTTTCCATGGCATTTCTTATACTTATTTGCGATTTAGCATAGATACTATTAACTTAGAATACTCTGAAATTTCAGGCAAATCATTAAGTTTAAACCATTTTGCTTCTAAAATTTCTTTCGGATCTATTTTAAATTCTTTATTCGTAGCTTCACAAATAAATACATTTACGGTATCTCTTTTATATTCTTTATTTGAAAAATATTCTCCAATTTTTTGAAAATTTATTCCTTTAACGCCAACTTCTTCTAAAATTTCTCTTTTTACAGCTTGCTCCGGTGTTTCTTCTTGATCTATACCACCACCCGGAAACATCCATTTTTTCCAACCACCATAACTATTTTTAATCATTAGGATTTCTCCTTCATTCTCAACGATACATTTAACGCCAAATGTGCGAGGATGAAAAATAAACCAGTAAATCAGCGCCAAAAAATGTTTAATTTTATTTACCATTCTGAGTAAATTCTAAAACTTCTGAATTACGTATTAGAATTGTACGCCCAGTATTGTAAGAAAGCCCTTTATTGTCTCTTTTTTAGACTCCTCAAAGACGTCGCCAAGTTTTGCCCTAAAGTTTTCACCGTCAATTAGCAAAATTATAGACATTCAACAATGTTATCAAAATAACAGCTAAAAACAAGGCAATTTAAAACCCCAGCGGGCCTTGCGGCTAGCTAGGGCGTTTATAGTTAAAGAGTATCACCTTTTAAATAAGGAAGCAATAAGTGTGGATAAATCTCATTTTCCATAACACTTTTTAATACTTCTTTTTGATTTAACATCTTAGCTCCCATCTAGCTCAAGGTTGCGCAAGTCTTTCAGTAGAAGATCAGCTGGATAAACTGAAAAATCGTGTGGATCTTGGCGCACAAGACCAATACATTTCATACCGGCACGCCGAGCACCATGCACTGCGGAGCGCGCATCGATGCCGCCATGAAGGAAGGGATCAATTCGGCCGGGTGCTGTCCATCCGAATCCATCGTCAGCGCATGGCTGTAGCCCTTGGCCGAAGCCTGGT
>OBEQ012108852.1_pt1 | contig 15274 bp, 11 predicted proteins | sample 1670901 | NCBI WGS metagenome assembly OBEQ01 (sample SAMEA104232315, study PRJEB22302) | groundwater metagenome | biome: forest; feature: aquifer; material: groundwater | place: USA | collected 2011-08-07 | depth 5.4 m | reverse complement strand
TTTGTGTGGGCTGTGTTTTTTCTATTTGATTCATTAAAGCTATATGCCAGGAAGCATCATGAGCATGAGAGGACCAGAAAAGTATATCTTTGTTTATAGTTAAGCCGCTTGGGGCAGTAATTAAAAGCTGCAAAATAATTCCTATTATAAAAACTGGAACAAAAAGGAAAAGGAGCCTTCTAGGAAGCAGAGTAATTTTATAATCTGACATTTTTAAAGATCTTAAGGATAAAAAAGTTGAGATAATTAAAAGCACTATCATTAATAATTTTAAATTAAGAACAAGGAATAGATAGCCTAAAAGAGTAAATATTACCCAGCCCAAAACGGTTCCCAGAATAATTTTTTCCCAAAAAGATAATTTTATTTGTGATTTTTTCAGCAGAAAATTTCCCGGAATTAGAAAGCTTAAAATTGAAAGGAATAAAAAAAATATCAACTGGATAATAGATAATACTTGAGGCATAATGTCATTATGCCAGAAAAAGCTTTCAGAAAGCCAGTGCTTTTGTTACTTATACTAATTACTTTGGGTTTTATTTTGAAACAATCTTTTTACTTAAGGAGTATTGGTTATGATCAGATTCCTGACACGAATGTAATTCTGGATGAGCATACAAATGTTTGGCATGGGTTAAGTATTAAAAGCTCAGGCATTCCTGCTGCCTGGTCAAATATCGGAGCATATAAAAATGGCAGTGGCGGAGACGTGGTAGGGCTAAATCTGGCTGTAGCGGACTTTCGAACTCCTAATCTGGCTAATTTTTACAATTTTCCTAAGCCTGTTTATGTTCTCCATCCGGTTTTCCTGGGAGAAGGGAAAACCTTAAAAAAGGTGGGATTTGTTCAGCCGTATTTGGACCATCCACCCTTTGGTGCTTTAGTTCTCTCAAGTTTTGTTACTAGGCAAATTAAAACATTTGATGACCTTTTGCCTTCTGATTTCAGAAATGGAAGTTTATGGCTGGGTGTTGTAACCGGGGGATTAATTTTCCTCTTAGCCTGGCAAGTAACACAAAGTCCTGCTATTGGCTTAATATCTGCGGCAATTTATGGAAGTGTTCCGACTTTTAGCCTTCTTTCCAGATATGCTCTTTTAGAAAACGTACTTAATCCCTTAATGCTGATTACCTTGAATTTATTAATTTTTACCAAATCAAATATTGAGAAATATAATGAACGGAAAGTACACATAATAAATGGGTTGTTAATTTTAGCCGGAGTATTCAGCGGTTTAACTGCTTTAACAAAAATTGTTGGATGGTTTATGTTATTTGTAGGTATATTTTTACTATATTATTGGAAAGTTAGTTCAAAAAAGATCCTCTTATTCGCAATTCCTTCTATAATAATCGGACTTTTATATTTTGCGTGGGGCTTATATTTGGATCCAAAACTATTTATAAATATTTTCCTATATCAAAGTGTGGACCGGGGATTTATTGGCTCATTAAATTTTTTAACTACACTCAGAGGGGTTGGAATAGTTAATTTTCCATTTGATGGATGGTGGATAGGAGGCTTCTTATCAATTCTATTTATATCTTTTAAAAAACAGTACATGCCAATAATATTTTCAATGGCAATAATTCTTCTTACGACTTTAATTTTAGGAGGAGCTAATTATCCCTGGTATTATATTCCACTCATTCCTTTTATGTGTATAACAACAGCTTTATTTATATGGAAAGTTGCAAAAGAACCCAATTTTCTTATTATTACCACTTTTTTCCTGGTATGCTTTTCAAGCAGCTTCTATTGGGGATATGGAGTTTTTCAGGCAGATAAGTTATCAACAAACTATATGCAGCCTTATCAGCTGTATCGTTTGTTCCTGATAATTTTTTTCCTGGGGGGTTTAGGATCTTGGGTTTCTCTTCGTTTTAACTTTAAACGTCTCTACTTGCTAATCTGGTTTATTTTTATGCTACTGATAATTTATCAGCTTTGGAAATGGAATAATCAATCAATCCAGTTTATACTGTCCCATTGGGGTAAATTCCCCTCACTTTATACTCCGGGGACATTCTAGTAGAATTAAAGTATGGTGAACAAAATCTCTGCTGTAATAAATACCTTCAATGAAGAAAATAGCATAAAAAGAGCTATAGAATCTGTTAAATGGGCAGATGAAATCGTTGTTTGTGACATGCACTCAAGCGATAAAACTGCCTCTATTGCCCAAAAAATTGGCGCTAAGGTAGTTGAGTATGAGTTTCATGAGTTTGTAGAGTCTGCCAGAAACTTTGCAACTTCTGAGGCTAAGGGTGATTGGATTTTAATATTGGATCCGGATGAAGAAGTAGGAGGAGAGTTGGGAGAGAGACTTAAAGAAATAGCCTCAAAAATGAGTGGAATAAGTTATGTAAGGCTCCCCAGGAAAAACTTAATTTTCGGGAAATGGATGAAAGCCTCCGGTTGGTGGCCTGACTATAATATTAGATTTTTCAGAAAAGGCAAAGTGGAGTGGACAAACAGAATTCACAGGCCTCCAAAGGTTGAGGGAGAGGGGATTGAGCTGGAAAGCAAAGAAGAGTTAGCAATTACTCATCATCATTATCAATCTATTTCTCAATTTTTAGGAAGAATGGAAAGATATACAAAGGTTCAAGCAGAGGAATTAATTCAGGATGGATATAATTTTGATTATAAAGATTTAATCAGCAAGCCTCTGGGTGAGTTTTTAGGAAGGTTTTTTGCTCAGAAAGGCTATATGGATGGTGTGCATGGGTTAGCCTTGAGCTTGCTTCAGGCTTTTTCCTTTTTAATTGTTTATTTAAGGGTTTGGGAGATGGAAAAATATAAAGAGCAGGAATTTAATGCTAAAGATTTAGAAGCATTAAGTAAAAACTCAGGTAAGGAAATAAATTATTGGTTTAAGTATGGGAATTTATCAAAAAATACTTTCAAGCGTTTCTTTCAGAAAGTGAAAAACAGAATATGAAACTTACAGTTATTATAATTTGCAGGAATGAAGAGCAGTTAATTGAAACGTGCCTAGAATCTGTAAAATGGGCCGATGAAATTATTATTTTGGATAACAGTTCAACTGACCAGACAAAAGAAATTGCAAAAAAGTATACCAACAAAATTTTCTCATATACTGATCAGGACTTTTCTTCCTTAAGAAATAAGGGGGCGGAAAAAGCAGGGAGTGATTGGATTTTGTATATCGACTCAGATGAGCGGGTTTTAAGTCCTTTAAAAAATGAAATAATGGAAACTATAGAATCCGGTCAATATTCAGCATTAGCTTTATCCAGAAAAAATATAATCTTCGGTAAAGAAGTAAATTACGGACCATATAAAAAAGACTGGGTTATAAGACTCCTGAAAAAAAGTGATTTTGAGAGTTGGATTGGTAAGATTCATGAATACCCAAAATTCAAAGGTAAACTTGGTTATTCTAAAAATTCGCTGTTGCATCTAACGCATAGAGATTTGGATCAAATAGTTTTAAAAAGTTTAGAATGGTCTAAAATTGATGCAAAACTAAGGTTTGAATCGTCTCATCCAAAAATGAGCGGATGGAGATTTATAAGAATTTTATTATCAGAACTTTTTAATCAATTAATTAAAAGAGAAGGTCTTTTTAACGGAGAGATTGGGACAATGGACTCTATTTTACAAACCTTCAGTATGTTTATGAGTTATGTAAGACTTTGGCAAATGCAGCAAAGTAAAACTTTAAAACAAAGATATAAAGATATAGATGAAGAACTTAAAAAAAATGACTTCAAATACTAAATTAGCTGCAATTTACTCACCATATTTAGATACTTTGGGCGGGGGAGAAAGATATATTATGACAATTGCAGAAGTTTTATCAAAGAACGGATTTAGAGTGGATGTTCTTTTAGACGAGCATCTACTAAACATACGGGATGATTTAAAACTAAAATTGGCCGAGAGATTTAACTTAAACTTAGATAATGTTTCATTTATAAAAGGGCCAATAGGGAAGGGATCAAATCTTTATCAAAGACTATTTTTTTTAAAACAATATGATTTATTATTCTATTTAACAGATGGGAGTATTTTTTACCCCAGTGCAAAAAAGAATTTTTTACATATTCAGTCTCCACTGGTTGGTCAACCAACAAAAAGCGTATTGGGAAGATTAAAACTTAAAGGATGGAATTTAATTATTTATAATTCTCAATTTACACAAGAAAATGCTCAAAAAAATTGGCCTATTAAATCTCAGGTAATTTATCCTCCTGTGGATGTAGAAAAGATTAAACCTTTAAAAAAGAAAAAATATATTCTTTCTGTTGGTAGATTTTTTGGCTATTTAAAAGACAAAAAATATGAATTAATGATCAAAACTTTTAAGCAGATAAGCAAAGAGTTGGAAGGATGGAGTTTACACCTTGCAGGTTCTGCATCAGAGGGGGATGAGCCATATTTAGAAGAGTTAAAAAATTTGGCAAAAGGATTGGAAATAAATTTTTATCCGAATTTAAGTTACAAAGAATTGGTTAAGCTTTACGGTGAATCTTCTATATATTGGCATGCTGCAGGTTTTGGCGAGGAGGATCCAACCAAAATGGAGCATTTTGGCATCACTACTGTTGAAGCTATGGCTGGGGGAGCTGTACCGGTTGTTATAGGAAAAGGAGGCCAACTGGAAATTGTTACAAAGGATACAGGTTTCATTTGGAATAGTCCTTCCCAGTTAGGTCAATATACAATAAAATTAAGTAAGGATGAGGCTTTAATGAAAAAAATGTCACCCAGAGCTGTAAAAAGAGCTCAAAATTTCAGTAAGGCTAAATTTGAGCAAAAAATAGGGGAGATTATAAAATGAAAAATATCTGGCTGATTTTATCTTTTGCAATTTTGTTAAGAATATTTTTGGCTTTTTCAACCTTTCATCCGGATATTCAGGCATTTAACTTGGCAGGTAAAGTTGTAAGTTCAGGTAATATATTAAACCTGTATGATTACCTGCCAAATTTGCCAAATGATGATCTTGTTAAGAATTTAGCCGTTTTTAATTACCCGCCGGCTGTTTATTTCTTTCATGGATTGTTTAACTTTATATTTAGTACATTGGGCTTACCAGTAAATCAATTTTTATTCGATTCCCCTTCCAACTACGGAAATATTTTATTCAATATTCATCTTCTTTTTCTCAAGATCCCCTATTTAATATTTGATCTGCTTACAGGTTTTGTTTTGTATAAATTATTCAATGAAAAAAGATTATCCAGACTTGCTCTTACTGCTTGGTTGTTCAATCCTCTAAATTTGTACTCAACTTATATGATCGGACAATTTGATATTATTCCCACTTTTTTCACCACACTTTCAGTTTATTATATTGTTAAAAATAAACTAAATTTAGCAGCTTTATCTTTAGGTTTTGGTATAGCTTTTAAGATTTATCCGATTTTTCTGATTATACCTTTACTTATTTTAGGAAAGAATTTTTGGGAAAAAGGAAAGCTACTTACCGTATCATTACTTCCTTATATTTTAACTATAATTCCTTTTCTTTCTTCACATAATTTTAGGTCGATTGCTCTTTTTGCATCCCAGAGCTCCAAAAGTTTATATGCCTCAATTCCGGTTTCAGGAGGGGAGTCAATACTGCTATTCCCCCTAGGTTTAATTTTTTTCTATCTGATAATTTTTACTAAAAAGCAAAATAATACCTGGAAAAATTATTTGATCCCGCTGCTGCTATTTTTCATTTTTACCCATTATCATCCTCAATGGTTAATTTGGATAACTCCTTTTTTAATAATAGACTTAGTTTCTAATAGGCTAAGAAATATCTGGGTAGTTACAATTATCATGATAAGTTTTCTCGGATCGCTATTATTTTTTGATTCTTCTTTAACTATCAATATGTTTTCCCCAATTTTCCCAGCTTTGTATAAACTTTCCGATATCTGGACTCTTTTAGATTTGAATGTTGATTACAATTTCGCAAGAAGTATACTTCAAACTATATTTGCATCCGCTGCAGGATTTTTAATTTATGATATTGCAACTAAGGAAAGTAATAACTAAATTCGGAAAAAAGAATTTAGGTTTTTTAATTTGCCTGATTCTTTTTTATGCAATTGCATGGAATTTTTTTACCTTCAGAATTACTCAGGTTCCACCGGGTATTAATGGAGATGAGGCGGCCATTGGATATAATGCAGTTTTGGTTGCAAAAAACGGTCATGATCAGTCCGGAAGATTCTTACCTCTTTTTATTTCAGCTTTTGATCTTACAGATTGGAAACAGCCAATAACTTTTTATTCAACCGCACTGGCATTTAGGCTTTTCAGACCATCCTATTCTCTGCTACGTGAGGTAAGTGTAATTTTTGTTTTAATAAGTGCCACACTAATTTTCTTTTTGGCTAAAGAATTATGGGGAGGAAGGCAGGCTCTCTTTTCTGCTTTAATTTTTCTTACAATTCCGTCAATTCTTATTCAGTCACACCTAGCTTTGGAAAATATTGCGCCGGTCCCTTTTACAATTTTCTGGCTTTGGATGTTAGCAAAATACAAAAAAGATTTTAAAACAAAACATCTTTTGTTATCAGCACTATCTTTAGGTATAGGGCTGTTTGCATATCTCGGTATGAGATTAATTGTTCCGGTATTTCTTATATTGAGCTTAGGTTATGTATATTATCTGAACAAAAACAGGAATTTTAAGAAAAGATTGTCAGAAGATTTAAAATTTTTCCTTATTGTTATTATTTTCCCTATCTTTATGTATTTGGTAAAAAATCAATATCCTGCTGCTATACTTGCTCATAACAGACCCCAGGGCATTACTAGTTATCAGCAGATAATTTTACCTTTTATTTCATCATTTGATCCCTCATTTCTTTTTATTCAAGGCGATTCAACCCCCTATCATTCGACAGGAAAGCAGGGAGTGTTTTTACTTGCAACACTGCCCCTCTTTGCTTTTGGAATTTGGAGAATCGCTCAAAGAAAAGACCCTTTTTTATTCTTTATTTTACTTACTTTTTTTTCAACTCCCTTTCTTTATGGGTTGGCATCATCAATTCACAGAGGTAGCAGACTTTTAGTTTTACTACCTACTTTTACAATTATTACCTCAGTAGGTTTTATAGATTTATTTAATATAAGGCCAATTTTTTTGAAGAAACTACTAATAGCTGTATCTTTAATTTTAATAGTTTTAAACTATTGGGATTTTTCTCAAGATTATTTTTTTAATTATCCTAACAGGGTAAAATCTGAATTCTCTAAACCGTATCAGATAGTATTTGATAAAGCGGTCAGTGTTTCAGCCTCTCAAAACCTTAAGCTTTATATTCAAGACGGATTTAGAGATCAAAATCCAATAGCTGTAGATTTTTTTGAACAAGTATATTTTGCGGATAAATTAAAAGCCTTAAAAGGGGATCAACCATTGCCTTCAAAAAGTATTGTTATTGTTTCAGGTTTTCCCAAAGAGAAAGACAAACTTACTCAGATGAAATTGGATGAAGGAGAATTTGGTCTGGTAATAAATCTAACAAATGAACCCCAATAAACATATTTTATTATTTTTGCTTGCTGCAGCTTTTTTGTTAAGATTATTCCCGCTTAGTTTTCCTGTATTTACCTCTAGTGAGGCTAGAATTGCAGCAAGAGGGTATACCCTGACAAAATATGGAACAGATGAATTGGGCAGAAAATTACCTTTTATTTTTAATTCCTCGGAAGATTATGAGTTACCGTTAACCTCCTATTTAACAGCGGCAGGCATTTTTATTTTTGGAAAAAACGATGCAGGTGCAAGAATCCCCTTTATATTAGTAGGAACAGTACTTGTATATTTTATATATAAACTATCAGAGACTATTTTTAATAAAAGAGAAATTAATCTTTTTGCCGGATTTATTACTTCTTTTTCCCCGGGATTAATTTTTTTTTCAAAGTTTCCCAATGAGTATATTATCTCTGCTCTGTTGATTGCAATTCTTCTTAATATTTTACTTTCACAAAAAATAAATAAAGTAATATTTCTATTTATTATTTTTCTTATGTTAATAACATCAAAAATGTTTTGGTTTACATTAATTCCGATTACTTTGCTGCCATTATTTATAAACAAAAAAATAAACAGGAGCAATAAAATCTTTATTTCTGTAAGTACAATTATTTTAAACTTATCTATATTTGCATTATTTATTAAAATACCTCAGGGTATGCGGAGCTTAATTGAAAATAATTTATCAACCGTTCAGGATATAACTATTAAAAACGGGATAGAAAGATTGAGAAGTCAGAAATTAACTTTTTGGCCCTCCTTTTTAGATAAGATTCTGTTCAGTAAAGTGCATATACTGATAGCAGCTTTTTCAAATCAGCTGTCGCATTTTCAGCTGGGTATTTTATTTGGGCAACTGGATAAATCAGCTAACTACGGATTTTTATATACCGGGGCTTTTCCAAAAATTGCAGTTATACCTTTTTTGATAGGGTTTTCAGATATATTAAAAAATAGAAAAAGTGAGCTTTTCTTTCCTCTGATTTGTATTTTTCTTTTAACTTCCCCACTGCTATTTGTATATCCTGATTTAAAGATTGGATATATTATTTTAATATTGCCTTTAATAGTGTTATTCATTTCTAAAGGTTTGGAAATTTTAAATGGTAAATCCTTTTTTAAGGTAAAGATCATTTATTTAATTATTTTTTTTATTATAGCTGAGATGATGTCAAACTATTTATTTATTCAATCGAGTATAAAAAACGGCACTGATTCAAGACCTGTTTGGGTTAAACAACTTGTATTAGATGGGTATAATCTTTCCAAAGATAAGGAAGTTTACTTTTCAGACAGAACTATAAGCAATTTAGTGCCCTATATTTATTGGTATGCGCCGATTCAAATTAAGCCCCTTTTTGCTGAAATTAAATATCCATATAAATTCTATGAATCAAAAGTTTCGGATATAAAAATTATCGATCTGCAGGTAAATCATTTAACTTGTAATTATGATAAATATGCATATACTTTTGCCGTAAAAAAAGATGTTGAAAAATTAAATGAATTCCCGGAAACCTTAACGATTAAAAATTATCAGGATGATAGCGGAAAACAAGTATTAACTTTAACAAGAGTATTATGCAAATAAATAAAAATAAAATAATACTGATTGCTTTGTTAATATTCAGTTTTTTCCTACGCTTTTATAAGTTATCTGATTATCCTATTCAATTAAATCATGATGAAGTAAGTCAGTTATATGATACATATTCAATTATAAAAACGGGTAAAGATATTTATGGAAATAAGCTGCCTCTGGCTTTTCCTTCAACAGGTGATTATAAAGTCGGACACTATATTTATATAAGTACAATACCTGTTTGGCTTTTTGGAGACAGGGAATTTGCAATCAGGATACCATCAGCCTTTTTTGGTACGCTGACGGTATTAGCCGTATTTTTGTTTGTAAATGTACTTATAAAAAATTGGACTATAGCAACACTTGCTACTTTCCTTGTAGCCATTCTTCCTTCGGAAATATTTTACTCCAGGAAAAGTTTTGAAGGAGAAATTGGTGTTTGTTTGGAATTTTTTGGATTATTTTGTCTGGTTAACTTTAGCAAAAATAAATTATGGACATTCTTAGGGATATTCTTAATGTCTCTTTCGATGTATGTTTATACATCTTTCACAATGACTATTCCGCTAATTCTGATTTATTTGATTTTCCAATTCAGAAATGAAATTAATAGAAGGCAACTTTTTTATATATTTTTATCCTGGTTCATTTTTATAATCCCATTAATTTTAATAAGCCTAACAAATCCTGATATTAGATTCAGAGCAGCCACAGTATTTGTTAATCAGGATATAAATTTCGGCAGGGCATTAATGATTACAAATAATATATTTAAATCTTATTTAGATGTAACATTTTTTAAATTCTTAAGCCAATTTAACCCAACTTATCTTTTTATTAACGGCTTGGATCTAACAAATCAGGGGATATTAGGCATTGGTCCTTTATTGCTCTTTCAATTTCCACTGGTTATTTTAGGGATAGCATTTCTCTTAAGAGATAAGCTATATTTAAGGGTAAGAAATTTACTTTTCATTTTAGCTGTTATATCAATCATCCCCAGCGCTTTAACTTTTGAAGAGTATAGCCCTCATAGAGCCATGCCGGCTTTTGTAATATTCTCTATTGTTTCCGCTTTTGGATTATATTGGTTAATTCTTTTAATAAAAAGAAGAATTTTATCTTTTGGATTAAGAACTCTAATCTATGGTTTATTGAGTCTTTTTATAATCTTTAATTTTATTTATTTTTTAAGAATTTATACCCAGAGTTATACTTTTGAGAAACCTGAAAAAATTCAGTATCCGTTTAAACAGGTAGCTTTGTATGCCTGGTCTCAATACAATAATTTTGATACCATTATTTTTGATCCTAAATTTGGGAAAACAGCACCCATGATTGGAGTCGGATCACAATACTATTTTGCCTACTATGGTAATTACTCCCCTGAAAAGCTTCAAAAAGAGCTAAAAATGAATCCGGAGAAAAGAGGGATGGCTTTTGATAAATTTTCTATAAGAGAAGTTTACTGGCCGAAAGATAAAGATCTAAAAAATACTTTACTTATAGTTAGTCCATGGACATTACCTTTATCTGATGTTAATGAAAATTCAGTGATTAAGAGATTTAATTTTTATGATGGAGAACTCGCATTTTATGCGATCAAATTATGAGGAATATAAAAAGTGTAAAAGTACAGATAGTAATGCCTGCCTATAATGCTGCCAGGACTATTAAAGATACATTCTATGAAATCCCAAAAAAATACAGGGAAAATATTATTTTAGTTGATGATAAAAGCACTGATAATACTATTGAAGTTGCAAAAAAATTGGGTATAAAAGTATTTACTCATGTTCAAAACTTAGGCTATGGGGGGAATCAGAAAACATGTTACAAGGAAGTTTTAAAAGAGAATCCTGATGTAGTTGTTATGCTTCATCCGGATTATCAATATGATGCAACTTTGATAGATGAGTTGATTGAGAAAATTATTGATGGGAAGTTTGATTTTATGTTTGGCAGCAGGATTCAGGGAAGGCAAAAAGCTCTTGCAGGAGGGATGCCAAAACTTAAATATTATGTTAACAGACTAGTCTGTTTAACTGAAAATATTTTACTTGATGTTAATTTTACTGAACATTTTTCCGGATTCAGAGCATATTCGGCTAAAGTGTTGAAAACAGTCCCTTTCCAAAAATTTTCAAATGATTTTGTTTTTGATCAGCAAATGGAAATCTCCGCTTTAAGTTTTGGTTTTAGAATAGGAGAAATACCTATACCAACAAGATATCACGAGAAAGCATCTTCAATACAAATCCTAAGAGGAACAAAGTTTATTTTAGATACTTTTTGGACAATCTTTATATATAAGCTTCATAGAAGCACTTTAATCAAAAGCGAGCTGTTTAATAATTATTAGCAGGACTATTATGCCGATAATTGAAAGATATTTAGAAAAACTTGTTAGGGGTGTTCCTTCATATTTTACTAAAATACTATGTTTGCCTTCTAAAGCGTAGAAATTTATTCTACCCTGTTTATCAATATTAAAATCTTTTATTTTTCCATCAACATACAATTTTTGGCCGGGAAAATAAAATTGACTAACAGAAGCAGATGCGTCTTTTTCAGCTTTTAAATCAAAAGCTATGCTATTGGTTGTATACTTAATATTTGATGCAGACAAGGCCTCACCTTCAATATAGTGATTAGGTTTATAAAGTAATTTACGATCCGCATTTACAGGTAAATATTCATCAGCTCCATTACTTGTAATATCAGACAGAAAAGAATCCGGAATAAGTATACTCTTATACTCAACAACGTTAAGATGATTTCTATTGGTATATAAAGCTATAAATAGAAAAGTAAAAAGGATAATAATCTGTACATTTTTTTTAAAACTAACCAATATAATAGCTGTAAAGATTGAAGCTATAAACATGCAGGGAAGAATTAATCTGAAAGGAAAGTCCAAGAAAATAAATTTTTCTAAAAAATCCCATATAGGTTTTGTTATATCCAACATTAAGAATATACTGATGGTAAATCCAATCAGTAAATAAACGCCCAATTTTTGATTAATCTTAGCCAATCTTCTAAAAACTATCAGTAAAGATAAGCCTAAAATAGAAATCCACTGGATAATACCAACCTGGAAGGATAATTCTCCGTCTTTGGCATTATTAGAAATTGCACTATAACCCCATCTTGAGTATATTAACTGCTTAAAATCAACGAAATTTCTTTCGTATAGTTTGCTGACTGCCTCAACTTTGTGTACACTTATCGCATCATTGTAGTTAATTGCAGGTATTAAATAAAAAGAGGAAATTAATAGTCCCAGTAATAATCCAAAAAATAATTTCCTGAGAAAATTAATTTTGCTTCCTGTATTAAAAAAAGACCATAAGGCAAACATTAGAATAATAGGTGATAAAAATACGGCATGCATAGTATGTGAAAGAACAATTCCCAAAATACCAAGCGCTAAAATTACTACACCCCAATTTTTATTCTCCCGAGTTAAGTTTATTCCTAAAAAAATAAGCGGTAAAAAGACAAAAATAAAGGCTATGCCCATAGAAGCTCCTACTAATATGATTAAAAAATGATAAGGGTTCCACATATATATAATGGAGGATAAAAAAGCTGCCAGAGAATTTTTCAAGAGCGATTTTACAAAAAAGAACATAAAAATACCTGAGAATAAAAAAGACAGAAAAAATAAGATTTTTATGGTGTTTGGAATATCAAAGCCAACCTTAAGTAGAGGAATCCCAGCTATCCAGGGAATGTGGTAGGAAAAGAAAAATAAGGGATAACCGTAACCGTTGGCAAGTTGACTAATCCAGTCTGGTAAAAATCTCCCCTCATTTACAGCCTGAAAATAGTAATAGATTCTGATCATCTGATGGCTAATATCATGAGATGTATATAAACCTGGGTGAAGCAGGGCTTTCATCCCTAGTAATGAAAAAACTATAATAAGGAAGATAAGTTTTAAATTCAGCCGCATATTCAGTATTGTATCAAAAATATATGAATAGCTTTCTGCCTAGTAAGTTGTTAACATTAATTTATAACTATGAAAAAAGTAACATTAATTTCCCTGCTAATAATTGTTATACTGTCTTTTTTCTTAAGGTTTTACAAGGTTACTGAGGATCCACCCGCACTTAATTGGGATGAGACGTCCATTGCCTACAATGCCTACTCAATTTTAAAAACAGGTAAAGATGAGTGGAATCAACCTTTTCCTGCTCACTTTAAATCATATGGTGAATACAAACTTCCGGTTCAAATTTATTTAAGTGTTCCAGGTATATATTTTTTTGGATTGAATGAGCTTGGAGTCAGGATAACCCCGGTTGTTTATGGAACCCTAACAGTCCTGATAATGTTTTTTTTGGCTCAGACTTTGTTTGAGAGTGAATTAGCAGGGTTAGCTGCCGCGTTTTTACTGGGAATTTCACCCTGGCATATTCATCTAACCAGAGCCTCTTTTGAGTCATCTTTGGCCACATTATGGGTAGTACTTGGGATATGGTTTTTAGTTAAGGGTTTTAAAAAAGAGAGATGGTTTGTTTTTTCTATGATTCCTTTTGCACTTTCTGTTTTTACATACAATTCAGCAAGGATTTTTACCCCAATGTTTCTTTTTGCAACACTCTTAATTTACAGGAAAAAATTAATTGAATTCAAAAAAATTATTTTAATATCTCTGGTGGTATTTACAATTCTACTTATCCCTTTAGCTCCGTTTTTATTCAGTGGTGAAAGAAGCGCGAGGTATAAATTAGTTAGTATTACTGATGATCCTGGATTAATACCCAGAATTAATGAGAATAGAGGTAATTCTCATTTGCCTCAACCTTTGCCCAGACTAATCCATAATAAAATAACCTATGTAGGTTTCTATTTTGCAAGAAACTACCTTGCACATTTTACCCCTCAATTTTTATTTGTATCCGGTGCTCCTCATAAACAGCATCATGTTCAAAATATCGGGGAATTATATTGGTTCCAGGCCCCATTTTTGCTTGCCGGATTATTTGCTTTATTTTATTTAAGAAATAAATTTAAAGGTATGCTACTTGCTTGGGTTCTACTGGCATTTATACCGGTTGCTGTCACAAATGACAGTATTCCCCATGCCCTAAGAACTCTTATTGCAGCTCCTTTTTATCAGCTGATATGCGCTTTGGGATTTGTATTTTCTTTTAGATGGTTTAAGAGGCGAACATTATTAATAAAAATATCATCAGGGTTGATACTAACAGTAATTATTATTGCAAGTATTATCTATTATTTATATCAATACTACGTAATTTATCCTGTTGCGTATTCCAGGGACTGGCAGTATGGCTATAAGCAGGCTGTTGATTATATTAATAACCATAAAGATGAGTATGATCAAATAGTATTTTCAAGAGTTTATGGAGAACCGCATATGTTTACTCTTTTCTATTTAAAATATGATCCTGCAAAATATCAGAATAATCCCAGTTTGGTAAGATATGAAACATATGATTGGGTTTGGGTGCTAAATTTTGATAAATTTTACTTTCCTGATTTAGGGGATAAAGGTACACAATTTACGGATATTGTAAAAGCAAACCCCCATAAAAAGTTATTATTTATAGGAAGAAAAGGGGATTTTCCAAAAGAGATACCAAGGCTTTTATCAATTAATTTCTTAAATGAAGAGAATGCTTTTGATATTGTGGAAGTTAAATGAAAAAAATATTATTAGCAATAATTTGTATTTTTTTGATTACAAGATTATACAAAATTGAGCAGATACCCCCTTCTGTTTATTGGGATGAGGCATCGATTGGGTATAATGCCTACTCTATTTCTCAAACAGGGAGAGATGAATGGGGAAAATTTTTACCGATTCACTTTAGAGCATTTGGAGAATTTAAATTACCGGTTTATATATATTCAGTAGCGCCTTTTGTAAAAATCTTTGGCTTAAACGCTTTGTCTGTAAGATTACCTTCAGTGTTGTTTTCTTTAGGGGTTATAATTTTAACTTATTTTTTAGCAAAGAAATTAACTGGTAATCCTAATATAGGGGTGTTAAGTTGCTTTTTTATTTCTATCTCCCCATGGTTTTTTATTTTTTCAAGGACTGGGTATGAAGCAACTGCGGGTTTAATGTTTTACCTTTTAGGGATATATCTATTTTTGAATACGAATAAAAATCTATTTCTACCTATCTCTATAAT
>OBEQ011836957.1_pt1 | contig 15275 bp, 16 predicted proteins | sample 1670901 | NCBI WGS metagenome assembly OBEQ01 (sample SAMEA104232315, study PRJEB22302) | groundwater metagenome | biome: forest; feature: aquifer; material: groundwater | place: USA | collected 2011-08-07 | depth 5.4 m | reverse complement strand
TAGCCTTTCAAAAAAACCGCCCAAGCCCAAGAAAACTATTTAAGAAGACTTCTGGGCCAGAGTTTCATGGCGCGCACGGAGCCGGCTTCGGCGGCGTAAAGCAGTACTTGTACCTGTAAATAGATCCAAAACATTAGCCCCAGCACGACGGCGAAGGTGCCGTATAAGTTGCTGAGGTTTTTTAGTTCGTGGGTGATTAAATAGCCGCCCAGGGTTTGCAAAATTTCCACGCCGGTGGCGGCAATTACGGCGCTGGTTAGTAAATGTTTGGATCCATGTGGTTTGGCAATGGCTATTTTAAAGATTAAAAAGAAGGCCGAAATTAATAGCAGGAAGCTAAAGGCGATGGGAATTAAACGCAGTAGGAAACCGTGCGCCAAACCGGTGGCGTAGCTGGATAATACGGCGCCGCCGCGGGCGCCATATAAAGTAATGAGAATACCGATAATCAGGGCCAGGCCGGTTTTGTGGTAGCTATGGATATCACTTTGGAAATGGTTGCTGATAACTGGGAAATAATGGCTTATCCCCTCTGTTACGCGCGTCCTTAAGTGCTCGTGGTTTTTGAAAAGTAGCTGCAGTACCGTGGTCGTGACCAAAAACAGCGGAAAAAGTGATAAAAAGCCGTAGTAAGCTATGAGCGCCGCGAGATACGGGCCCTCGTCATCGCCGTATTTCTTAATAACGGCCACCGGGAAGGCGATTGGCCGGTGTTTTTGCTGGAAGTTATCGATTTTTTTCAACAATATTTCAATTGGATTGGCCATTATCTAGGATTTTAGCAGCAATTGGCCCGGAACTTAAAGCGTAAGAAATTTACCAAAACCACTCTAATCTGATTTAATTAAGGTAGAAAAGGGACAAATTAGGATGTTTGGCGAATTTAAGAAATTTATTCTGCGTGGCAATGTGGTCGACCTAGCCGTCGGTATTATTATCGGCGCCTCTTTCAGTAACTTGGTCAACGCCCTCGTCAAAGACATGATCACGCCGATTGTCTCGGCTATAACCGGCAAGTCGCAGTTTAAAGATTCGTATTTCACCATTCACGGCGCCCAATTTGCCTACGGTGACTTTCTTAATAATTTGATCTCCTTCATCCTCGTGGCGCTGGTTGTGTTCTTCTTGGTAGTCCAACCAATTAATCATTTGACGGAGCGCTTCATGCGCGGTAAAGAAACAGACGATGAAGCCACCCGCAAATGCCCCGAGTGCCTAAGCGAAATTCCCAAAGCGGCCACTCGCTGCAAATTTTGCGCGGCGAAGGTCGCCAAGGAAGGAAATGGTAAGAAAAATGATGCTAAATAAACGTTTAACTACTTGGTCCGGCTTTATTAAAACTCTCTTACTTAAGCTAGAAATTAACTTAATAGGAGATATATAAAATGTTTAATATTCGCAAATTTGATCTGGTGGTAGCCCTCTATATTTTTGGCGTAATAACTGCCGAGCTGATGGGTTCTAAAACCTTTCCATTGACGCACTTTAGCTTCGCGCACCTTAACGCCAGCGTGGCGATTTTCGTTTTGCCGTTGTTGTTTACGATGGTGGACGTAGTGGTTGAGGTTTATGGCCGGGCCCGGGCCCGCAGCCTGGTTTATTCCGGCCTTGTAGTCATCGTCCTGTTGATCCTGTACGCCTGGCTGGCCACCAGCTTGCCACCATCGCACCGTTTTGCCGGCACCGAACCGGCTTACGATAAAATTTTTCATTCCGCGGTTAGGATTTCGCTAGCCAGCTTGGCGGCGTTCGCTGTTTCGGAGCTGTTAGACGTAGCCATCTTCGCCCGCCTGCGAGAAAAGCTAAAGGGCCGGGCGCTATGGTTACGGAATAACGTGACGAATTTCATCGCCCAGTTCATGGATTCGTTCGTTTTTATCTTTCTAGCCTTTTACGCCACGACGGAATCGTTTCACGCTAATGTTAGTTTCCTTTTCAGCTTGATAATCCCTTACTGGCTGATTCGCTGCGCTTTGTCGATCGTCGAGACACCGCTGGTTTACCTAGGCGTTTGGTGGCTGCGCGGTACCCGCTCGGCGCCCAAGAACTTAAATACCGTATCGGCAGCCGCCGAGAAATAAAACATGAAAATCGTTATGGTCGCCGTGACGTCGTTGGATGGGAAGTTAACGTGGGGCGATGACCCGGATATTCACAAATGGACGTCCAAGGACGATAAGCGGCATTTCGCTAAAATGCGAGAGTCGCACAATCTTATTGTGATGGGGCGGGGGACTTACGAAGCGATTAAGCCTGTTAAGCCCATCCCGGGTAAATTGCGCGTGGTACTAACGCGCAAACCGGAAGTTTTTAGAAATGAGGCCGCGGCCGGCAGCTTGGAATTTTCCAGCGAAAGTCCGGCGCGGCTTGTTGCACGGCTGGAAAAGAATGGTTTTGGCGAAATGTTGGTGGTCGGCGGCGGCGAAATCAACGCCGCGTTTTTAGAAGCGGATTTAATCGACGAAATTTATCTAACCATTGAGCCCTACGTTTTTGGTGTGGGCACTGATTTTGCCGCCGGGGCGAACTTGAACAAAAAACTTGAACTAATGGATACGAGTAAACTAAATGATAAAGGGACCATCTTGTTACACTATAGAGTCAAGAAAGATACCTAAATGAGCCTAGCTAGAACAAACTGGAAAACTTCAAAGTTCAAAGTTCAAAGTTCAAATAAACTTCAAGTCTCAAACTTCAAGATAGTTTGGAATTTGATTTTTGGTGTTTGGTGTTTGAAGTTTGTCTCCGAAGGAGGCTTCGGATGAAGGTCACGCCGATTAAAACTCCAAAAATTACCGCCGGGCAAATGACTGTTTACGAACTTTTAGACCAGGTTGTCAAATTGCCGGAAAATAGTGTCCTGGCCATCACGTCCAAAGTCGTTTCGATATGTGAAAATAATGTCATTCCCGTTAAAGACGCCGACGAGAAAGAACTAATAAAAAAAGAGGCTGATTATTATCTCCCCTTTGACACCAGCAAATATAATTACAATTTCACCATCAAAAACCGTACTTTAATTTCCAATGCCGGCATCGATGAATCTAATGGCGGCGGCATGTTTGTCCTTTGGCCCAAAGACCCGCAAAAAGCCGCCAATGAAATTAGGAAGTACTTAAAAGATAAATTCGGTCTTAACAATTTAGGCGTAATCATTAGCGACAGCACGCTTACTCCCTTGCGTCTTGGCACTATGGGCATTGCAATTGCCCACAGCGGTTTCGCGGCCGCGAATAATTACGTAGGTAAACCGGATCTGTTCGGCCGGCCGTTTAAGGTCAGCCAATCTAACGTGGCGGGTGGTTTAGCTGCCGCCGGCGCGGTAGTTATGGGAGAGGCTACCGAACAGACGCCAATTGTCATCATCGAAGACGTGCCATTCGTGGAATTCCAAGACCGCGACCCAACTCGTGAAGAACTTGATGAGATTCGGATTTCACCCGAAGATGATATTTTTGCTCCTCTCATTAATTCCGTAAAATGGCTCCCCGGCGATAAATCCAAAAATAGCTAGTTTTTCTTGGGCGGGAAAGGGAATAACATCAACGTGCGACGTTTGTATTTCTGATATTCGGGGTTAGTAGCGTAGTGTTTTTCTAAAAGCGGCACACCGGACACCTTAATAAGGAAAAAGGTGATTGTAGCCGGGCCAATAAGCGCCCACCACTGATTAGCCGCTAAAGCTACCAAGCCGGCGCCCCACCAAAGCGTGATTTCGCCAAAATAATTTGGGTGGCGGCTATAGCGCCATAAGCCGCTTTGCATAATTTGGCCGGGTTTTTTATGTTGAACAAATTTTAGTAACTGGTAATCGGCAACCGATTCGTAAAAAATGCCAAAACCCCAAAGTCCGAAACCTAAAATTGCCAACGGCTGGTTGAACTTATGGTTACAAACCAAAATAGCCACCAGCGGAGTACTAACAAGCAGCATTATTAGTCCTTGCAGCATATAAATCCGCAAGTACGCTTGCGTAAGCGCGTTGCCGCCCCATTTGGCCTTCCAATTTTGGTAGCGGTGATCTTCTTTCTTTTGGCTGTTACGGTATGAAATATGAATAAAGAGCCGCAGCCCCCAAATGGTTACAAAAATGATGGTTAGAATTTGAACTAGCGAATGATTGTTCTCGATTAATAAAGTCAGCAGGGCGACCACGATAAAGCCCGGGCCCCAGGCGCTATCCACTACGTCGTCGCGTTTTAAATAGGCGCCGCCCAAAAACGCCGCTGTCATGTACAGCCACACCGCGCCGGCCAAAGCCAGGTAAAGCTGCGGATAATTAGTCATAGCCTAAGAATATCATTTTTAAATACTTAACACGTTAAGTATTTCTCTGGTTCCGGGACTCGAGGAAACCGAGGGAATGAAGAGCGAGATAGAGGCAGAATCGAGGACTGTTTGACCCAGCCTGTTGTTATTAGCAACTGGCTGGGGAGTTCCGCAGATTCACCTCTATTGAGCGATGAATGACCATCGTGTTTCCGAATGTACCGGTGGTTTGGCGCAACCTTTGCCATCAAAGGTTGCATTTAGTTTGTCCTACTTTACAAAGTAGAGTGTGTTTTTGGGCTTGCCCAGCGCAAAAATTATTGCGCAATTATTTTGCACGCCCTTACTTCTTGTGGTTAAATTCTTACTAAGACTAACGGAGAAACACTCAAAAAGATGGACAATAATCCCTATTCACCGCCAGGCGCCCAGCCTCAGGCCCCTCAATTCCCGCAACCACAACCGCAACCGCCTTCGCAGCCCCCGCAGCCCCCAGTTCAACCTTCATACCACGAGCCCGTGCCCCAAGAGCCGCCCAAACCCGAGCAGCCGCTTAAAAAACCCGCCCGTCTTTCCCGCAAACAGCTGCTAATTTTTATCGCCGTTTTTGGCATTATCGGCGGTATCGTACTATGGAAGAGTTTTGCCGCGCCGGCGCCCAGCCCGCCCCATGCCAGCCAGTTTGAAGGCGATCTTCAAGTTCTGCACAGTGACGACATTAAAGCTAAAAGTTCGACCGTAAACTACTTTCTAGTCGGCGCCAGCGGCATTAGAACCCAAGTTAACTTTAAGGCCGGAGAGTTCCCCGATTTAGCCGGCACCGCCCACGTGCAAATTAAGGGCGTCCTGACCAAGGGGCGCATAGAAGTCAGTTCGGCCGCCGACGCGGTCGTCCAGCAAGTTACGACAGTGCCCGACACGCCGCGAAAAACGGCCGTCGTGCTATTTAATTTTACGGATGATAAAACCCAGGGAGTCACGCCGACAGGCGCCAAGCACGCTATTTTTACCAACCCCCAGTCCACTAACTCGTTCTTTAAAGAAGAATCCTACGGCCACCGCAGCTTAGTCGGCATCAAGGATCCCACCGGCGACGTTTTTGGTTATTACACGATAAACGCCTCTCGCAGCAGCTGCGATTATTGGGGTTGGGCAAATACCGTCAATGCCGCCGCCCTAGCCCAAGGCGTTGACCTTTCGGCTTATGACAACGTCCAGTACATCACCTCACCCAACGCCTGCCCGTACGCCGGTGTAGCCGAGGTGGGCGGGCACCGTTCTTGGGTATTTAGCTGGGACTTATATAACGTTTACGGCATATCGGCCCACGAGCTGACTCATAATTTTGGCACTTGGCACGCCAATTCAATGACCTGTTACACCGACCAAACGCGGACTAAGTTGACTCTAATTAGCGACAGCGCCTTTTGCACGAGCTATGAATATGGCGATAGCTTCGACGTTATGGGCTTCGGCGCTTGGAGCCCTTACCACACTAATAGCTACTTTAAAAACGAGCTGGGCTGGCTAAGCAAGGACCAGGTACAAACCGTCACCCAAAGCGGCGACTATGCCTTAACGCCCCAAGAAATTAATACGCCCGGTATTAAGGCTATCCGCTTGATCAGATCTATCGATAAGTTCAATACCTACCAATACGAGTACTTGGAGTATCGCCAGCCTTACGGCTTTGACAACTTTACTCCCGGAAACCAGCCGGTGGACGGCGTCAGCGTTAGGCTAACTAGCGGCTATAAATATTACGTCGCCTCATTTATCCTGAACGCCAGGATCGACGGCCAAATCGGCCGCTACACTATTGGCGACGGCAAGACATTCCAAGATAAAGACCATTTTATAAAAGTTACGCAGGTTTCGCACGACAGCCAAAAGGCCACAGTGCATATTGACGTAAGCAAAGTGCCGCAGCCGGATACGACCGCGCCGTCGGCGCCGACCAATTTGGCGGCCGGCGATACCAGCACTAAATTTATCAGCTTATCCTGGAAGGCCTCGCCCGAAGCCGATGTATCTTATTACACGGTTTACCAGGACGGCCACGCCGTCGGACGGGTATATCCACCTGGCAGCGGTAAAGCGCCAGACCCGACTAAGGCTAACTTGTTAACGTTTACCTACCAAGGCAATTTTAAGCCCGAAAGCGTCATAGCCTACACCGTTAAGGCGGTGGATTTCGCCGATAATATATCGGCGGCTTCGGCGCCGCTGCAAATTACGGTGCCGAAAAAAGATACCCAAGCCCCCAGCGCGCCGCAAAAATTAACCCTGGCGACCGGTACTTACGGCGAGCGGATCTTAAAATGGCTGCCCTCGACCGATAACAATAAAGTCTACGGCTACTTGGTTTACCGCGTTGACAAGGATGGGATAGTCAGCAGATTTGACACGCGCATCTATAATTCCAATCCACTGGACACCACATTTACCGATTGGTGGAACACTGGGGCATCTTCGACATATTACGTTAAGGCCTACGACAGCGACTTAAACTTCTCAGCTATATCTAATAAGGTTAAAATCTAGAACCCGGGCGGGTTCTAAGGGGCGATGGCGAGTTTGGGTTTGAGTTTATTTAGTATGACGGTATTAACCTGCAAAATTTTGCCGCCGGCAATTAAGCCTTCTTTTCGGAGCTTGGCTAGTTGAATAGAGGTAGTTTCGCGCGTTAGGCCGCACATGTCGGCGATATCTTGGGTGGTCAGCGGAATGCGTAATTTGCTTATAGCGTCTTTGGTGCCGAACTTTTGGTTGCGCTGGACGAAATTGAAAAACGGGCGGCTTAGAGGTCTAAGTACCTATAAGCGAATATGCCGGCGATAGATCCGACACCGGATCCTAAAATGCTCCATAGGGATAAGCCGCCGGCGCCGAGCCAGACCGGGATAAATCCGCCGATGGTTCCACCTATGCCGATAAAAAGCCAAAGTAATGAACTCATATCCGAATTGTAGCAGCAAAATTATTGGTACAGCGTAGTGAAGGAAGTTAGAGCCTGTTTGGTTGCTTTAGTATCAGAAGCTAGCGCTCATAGGTTCTGGCGGCCGAGGCGAAGCTTGGGTCAGTATTACAGGCTCCGGTTTGGCCTTCAATCTTTAAGTGCGTAGTGTTAATCAATTGTAAAACAATCCGCCCACTCATACCGCGGTTACCAACTTTACTGGCGGCGTTGGTTTCATAGCAGTAGATTACGCCATCGGCTGTAACCTGGCTTGGTTCGCGGTTAAGCTGGCCGGCATTGGTCGGAGTGAACAAAACTTTACCGGCAATAGTAATAACACCGCCAACCGAAATCACACCGATGTCGGGGTTGTTATTATCATGCACAATGGCAAGCTCTTTAGTCCAGCCGTCCGGGTCGTCTTTAGCGTTGTTATAAAACCAATTACCTTGAATAGTGCCAGCTTTGTCTTGCATAATTTCTCCGCATACTGGCATTTGAGTACGTGGGTTATCAGGTACACCAAAAAGTTTTTGAAGCGCTGTTTTTACGGCCGGCGTATAGTAATCGATCGGGCAAACTGTTTGGGCATACCCCCCGTTATAGCGGCGCGGGTTAGCGAAGCTTAATTTAGCCAATCTGTCATCTGTTAAACCCATATCAAGGCCAGCGGCGGTTTTGCCACCGGCTGTGCCCAGGGCTGTGCCGGCCCCGGCCTTAGTCTGTAGTGTGACCCGGCAGCGCTTGGTGTTGCTGGCGCCGCCACTGGCAATGTCATATTGCTGGCATTCCTTACCCTTGGCCCCGTCAACCTTTTTTTGTAGGTCGTCAGATAAGCTCGACATATGATGAAAGTAGCCGTCTACGTTCTTACAAGGCGAGAAACGTAGTGAATAATCGCTGTTAATCAAGGAGCCGCCGCTATCAAAATACTGGGCCGCAGTAATTTCTTTTAGCTCTATATCACCCGGAGCATAAACGCTAGTAGGCTGGGTCTGCAGCCGCCCAGATTTAGCATCAAACGTACCATTTAAGATAAAGTAAATATGGTCGGTCGGAAGGGCATGGTCAGGCGGTTGCAGATTCCCTAGCGGAGTGATATTGGCTAAGTCTTTATTGTTGATGGGCGCCACGCTAAAGGGCGATTGGCAACTATGCTGAGCGGTTAGATCCCGACTTGCAGGAGCCAGTCTATGGCCGCGGACATAGATAAACACGAACGTAAGAGCTCCAAGGGCAATTATTACCGCAAGCAAAGCCAAAATATGGGCTATGCCAGCTTGACTCTTAGGTTTCTTAGCAATTTTGACCACCCCCTTAGCATAACAGCAGTAAGAATTATTATGCTTATGCTTGGTACAGCGTAGTATGCGAACCCTGCCTGCCCTGCCGGCCGGCAGGGCAGGCAGCTAGAACTAATTCCTAGTTTTTAGAAACTTCTAGTTAAGAGTGTAGCCATTGGTCCGAATACCCTCAATAATAGACGGCAATGCCTCGGCAGTCTGTTGATGAAGAATATGTAAAAGAATATTACCGCCAGGCTTTAGCCCATTTATTACTCGCTTCGTAATTTCTGGGGTTCCTGGTTTCGACCAATCTCGTGGATCAATGCTCCACATCATCAGACTAAGCTGCTGCTTGGTCATATTGTCAAAAACTTTGGCGTTCATACTACCGTAGGGTGGCCGGAATAAGTCGGCTTGAAGGCCGGCTAGGTCTTTAATCGCTTTCTGGGTGCGCGATAATTCGTCGGTAATCCCGGCGTCACTGAGCTTGCTTAAATCTACGTGGGTATAAGAATGATTACCAATGGTATGGCCTTCGGCTTTAATTCGCTTAACTGTGTTGGGATAGACAATCATATTACGCCCCACTAGAAAGAAAACAGCGTGGACATTATTTTTCTTGAGCGTATCTAGTATTTGTTCAGTGTAATTGCCTGGGCCATCGTCGAATGTTAAATAAACCATTTTTTTGTCGCCGACAAAAGCTGGGTAACGGCCGCCCGGATTTATGTCCGCGTATTGGCTGACTGTTGGCGGCGCAACCTCGCCAACTTCAATCGGAATCACAGTCGGAGTTGGTTCTGGCGGAGGTGTTGCCGCTGGCTTCGGCGCGCTAACCGCGGGGGGCGCTGTCAGAGTCGTCGTCGGAGTTGGCACTGGGCTTGATGGTTTCGGTGTCGTAGTACTTGGTGTAGGCGCGGGCGCAACAGTGGCTGGCTTAGGAGCTGTTTCAGGCGTAGGGTTAGCCTGCCCTCGCTTTAATAACTCAGAAACTACTTCTACTTTAGCGTGCGTACCATCGACGTGAGTACCGGCTGTCCCTTGGCTAATAACCTTATTACCGTTAACGATTTTAGGCGTTGGATCGACGCTTACTTGGGTGGCTAATTTATCGATAGCCGCGCCCAGTTTGCCGTCATTAAATCCAATACTAACTTTTGTTTGCGTCGGCTGCTTTGGGTCCGATTGCTTAACTGGCATGATAATTTGAGACAGGTCGGCCGGAGTAACATTTACTTCTTTACCGGAAGCTTGAAGCACAATCGGTTGATTGATTATCTTTTGGGCGTCTGCTAAGAGGGGTTTTAAATCTTGGGCGGTAATCGTGGCTTTAGTATAGGTAAGGGGGACCTCTACGCTGGTCGGCTGCGTATCTTGGCCGCCTAATTGCTTCAGAAGGTTTTCAACCTGCGAGACGTTTAATTCTTGGCCGGCTTGCTCGTTCACTATGTTCACCTTTCCGTCTAGATAACCGAAACGGGCTTCGACGGGCGGTTTGCTAACTTGCTTGTTAAGATTATTTATGTAGGCAACGGCAATAGAGTGATCTATGGTATCAAAACTTAAACTAACATTGCGTAAACCTAGTAACGCCGCGTTTTGATCAATTAATCTATGAATGATGGAGCCTTGGCGTCCAGCTTCTAAGACGCGGCTTTGTACAAGAGCAGTATTATACTTGGCGCCGAGCTGCCGGGGAGTAATGTGCTGCTTTGTTGAGCCCGTAACCAGTAATAGAGGTTTAGATTCGGTTTGGATAATGAGCTCGTTGATTTTATGTAATAAGTTTTGGCCCTCAAGGCCAGCAACTTGCTGGTGCGCCAAGCGTAAGCCAGCAACAGGTCGGTTGCGGTGGTTGGTATTCCAAGCCAGCAACCCCGTTTGAAAAAGCATAAATAACGCTGCCGTTATAAGAACTACCTTGTGCCAATGATCGCGTGTGTGTCGCAAAACTAGCGTAGAAATCCCAATAAAGTTCTTCCAGATTTTCTTAAGCTTAGAATTCATGGGTGTTTCAAAACCAGCTGGCACCTGGCCATGGCTACAACTACGTTAATTTGCAAGGCTTCCGGCAGGCTAAGAATACTTGTTTCTAAAGATGGGATATCCTGCCCGCACCTGGCCTTAGCCTTAGCTTTCTGGCTTTGCGGTAATTGATCATAATGCTGGTACAGTACTTCTTTTTCATAACTATAACGAACGAGGATAGGTTGTAAAACTTGGGTGTTACTGAGCGAAATTGCGCCTTCAAGCTGGGCTACACGTACTTCACCAGCTTGGATTAAAACACTTGCTTGGGACGAATTTATCGTGTCGCTGGGTTTTATTTCAGCCACCGGCGGGCTGGCTTGATTGGCGTTTTTAGGGCCTGTGCTAGGTGGAGGAGTGCCAGTTGTATTTGTCGGATTGGTGTCGTCGGGCCTTATAACACTATTATTTATTTGATTAGCAAACGCCGAAACATTTGGCACGATGATATCCTGGATTGTTACCCCTTGCGGTAAGTTGGTAACTTGAGGAGTGTCAAGTTGCTTCGGCGGTAAGTCACTCTTAGCTGTCGGTAGGATCGGTTCAGCAGCGGCAATTACTTCACTACCTGAAGAGAGATTCGCCGGGTCTCGGTCATCTTCAACCGTCAGCTTGTAGTGGTCGCCAACTACACCATCGACGTCACTATATGATGTCGTGTTGCTGTCGGCCGTTGCTATTTCACTAAAATCGGCGGCTTCAGCTTGCTGGCGCCAAATATTATACTGCTTGATGGCGTAAGTTCCATTGTGGGCTGCTTGCCACTGTATCTTTATTCCTGAACCGGTAGAGGTTGCCGTAATACCGATGGGGGCGGTGGGCGGCAAGACTAAATTATTATTACTGTCCTCCGCTGTCACAGTTTTGACCAAGGACAGTCCTAAGATACTCAGAAAGCAAACCGTAATTATAGCTATAACGGCAATATAATGGTGACGCCGCATATTCTCATCTTAGCATAAGCTTTTCTTTCCCGTCCATGGCTTTCAATCTGTTTCGGTCGCGGCATTGACTATTTAGCCAAAAAATTGTTAATCTGTAAGGTAGTAACAGCTTAAAATAAAAAATGAAATTGACTACAGCAGATATACCTCTTTTGCCGCCGAAATACCATTATCACCGTGAACAAGGCCGGGCACACCTACATTTGCCAACCTGGCTGATGGACTTATTAGTTGTCGGCGTAGTTTTACTAGTAGCTGCCTCGGCTGTCTTGACGAATAAAGTTCTAAATCATGCGGCTTTAGAAAACGTCCGCTCAACTAAACGGCTGTCTTTGATACAGCCGCCCCAGCCCAAAACGCCGGCGCCTGTAAAAACTCCTTCAGCTACTGCTCCGGTTACTCCACCGCCGCCAACCAGAATAGAGACTTACCAGGCTGGTCTAACGCAGGATCCAGGGCTCCAGAAGATCTTAGATTCGTACAATGCCTCCACCCCTCCGTCCGGTATAGTCGTGCTAGATAATACTGATAAAATTTATGGCGCTATCGAACCAGACCAGGTCCGTACGGCGGCCAGCCTCTACAAACTCTTTGTAGCAAGAGAGTTATATGACTTTAGGGCCCAAGGTAAAATATCGTTTGACCAGACAGTTACCGTTACGCAATCATCTGTAGACCAAGCTAGTAATGACCCTAACTTACCTATTGGAACGTCTATCCAAATATCCGAGTGCCTGCGACGCATGATAATTATATCCGACAACGCCTGCGGGTATTTATTGGGCAATTTAATTGGCTGGAACAATGTTAACGAGACTTTGCATATTAGGGGTTACTCCCAAACCAGCCTGGGATCTGAGCAACTGACTTCAGCAGGAGATATTGGCTTGCTGCTGCGGCGGGTTTCCGAGGGCCAAATGGTAGATGCCGACTCCTCGCACAATTTAGAAGCGATTCTTTTTGAGCAACAAGCTAATTCGGGCTTGCCAGCCCTGCTGCCTGCAGGAATTGTGGGCCACAAAACCGGTAGTTTAAATAACCTGGTTCACGATGCCGGAATTGTCCGGACTAAAGATAAAGTCTACGTCATTGTAGTTCTCTCTGGTCCTTGGAACGACACAAATGAAGCGAATAACTCAATTGCCCAGCTTTCCCGCCAGGTCTATGACTATATTCTGAACTTCAAGCCTTAAGCTGATTAAAAACCGAGTTAGCGATCATCAAGCTAAACAAAGTTCCTATGCTTACGGTACAGCGTAATCAACGAAGTTAGGACTTATTTTCTGGCATCCAAAATTTTATGATATTCCCGATAGAAATCTTCCCTGTCCGCTTCATCAAGTACGCCTTCTAGAGTGTCGCGGTCAATTTCATGAGTTGGTGTGCCAAATTTAATACCCACAGCGTCGACTAGGTTCTCTATTTCTTTATCAGTTAGTCCATCTAGTAAACTTTGCAAGTGTTTGAGTTCTTCAGAGCCTGCATTTCCACAAAAAGCGTTTTTGGGGTGAAATTTAGAATGGTCTTGGTGCTCTTCCATAACATCAATCATAACAAAGCAAAATTCTTAAAATAAGCATAAGCGTGGTACTCCGTATTAGACGAAGTTAAAACCTTTTAGCTCTCCGTAAAATGTCTAGGATTTTGCTTTGGTTTTTCAACTCTACCATTTGTTCGTCCTGCAAAGTAGCCAGATAAGTAAGGGTTATATGATCAGCGTCTGATTTTGCGTCTGTCGCCTTTTGGGCGACATTTTGGGCAACCATAATTGCCGGTAAGAGGACTAGCTGAATCCAGTTGGATGAAAGCCAGTTAACAATTGGTACTAAGTTATGAGTCTCAAAGGCCGCCTTAGCTGAGAGAAAAGCTATGACGTTAAATAGGTAAAAACAATACATGCTACCAACGTGGGTAGCGATCCAAACCGCGAATTTGTCATTAAAAGATTTCTCTTTTTTTAATAAATCCTTCGGATGGATAACGTGCGCGTGCGGCTTTAATTTATCCATGCCTCCATCATACTCGCGTCATAATAAAAAAATAAGCACTCAATCTGAAGTGCTTATGCAAAAAGAAAGAACACTCCAATCTAGTAAAATCCCGCATAAGCCAGATTTTGCTAGATTGCTAAGCGTAAAGGCGTGCGGAGGCTGAAAGTGCTTTACTTTTCGGTAAAGCACGAAAGCCGCAGTCACGACTTAAGCTGGTACAGCGGGGTGAACGAGGTTAGAACCGTACTACTGGCCACGCTGTATACTTGAGCCATGAAGAAAAAAGCTAAAGTTGGGATAACAATTCTCATTGGCTTACTGGTTTTGGGAACGTTGGTATATTTTGGTAGGGGGTGGATCCGTGGCTCAGCCATTCCAAGTTATGCCAGTTTGTTTTATAAGCCAACTGTCGATAAACACTTTAACGATGACTTCTCTAACATTAATGACAAGTTGAGGGGTTTGGGCTTTAGTTTTGCATCACCACTTCAGGATGAATGTTGGAGGGGAGGTAATGCTATGTTCCAAGGCTTTAGCGAAACGGTACCTTGCATTAAGCAACAAGAGAGCGTTCCTTTCGTACTGACTTCAAACTTCATATCCCAATGGCAGCTAAAGTCACTTGAGTTTGAGCAATACTTAGAGTCAGTTGGTTGGCATAAAGAATATAATGCCCAGCAATCTATTAGTGGGCTTTTTAGTGTTCCTGGATATGATGCAACGATAGCGGTTAACTACTCAAAAGCTCATGGTAAAGCGAGCTGCGATCTATCAATTGGCTATACTGCGGCACAGTCGAACCCCAATAAAGTATTTGTGGATGAGTCCTGTGAACGAGATGTGTCGTTCTTTGGTGGCTCTAGCGGTTAAACGTATAAATGCTTATGCTTTGGTACATCGTAGTAGACGAAGTTAGAACCATTATAGTTAGTGCTACAATCTCATAAATGAAGTTAGTTATAGTTTCGGGGCCACCGGCTGTCGGCAAGACTGACATCGCCCGAAGAATTGCTCGTAAACTAGGTTACGAATTTTGCAGTAAGGATGCAATTAAAGAGGGTTTATTTGATTCACAATCTCAGTCTACTTGGAACTATGCTTGGTACGAGAAAAAGGCAAAAGACGAGTTCTTCGATAAAATAGCCCAACGCATAACCGATAACAAACCACTAATAATTGAATCAAATTTTAATTCAAGCGACAAACGACAGCTTAAAGACTATTTAACCGAAAGCGTAAAAGTGGTCGAAATATACTGTACGGCCAAAGGTCTAACTTATTTTATACGGTTTGTGAAGCGTAACGAAAGTGGGACTAGGCATAAAGGTCATCATGACCGCAGATGGTATACAACTGTGCTTATTGAAGCGCTATTTGGCTATATAGGAGTTAGATGGCCGTATAAATCACTAGGGATATCCAACAAATTACTAATTGTTGATTTAACCAATTTTTCTGATGTTAATCACGATACGATAACTAGGTTTGTAGAAAAAGCATAAGTGAAATGGTACAGCGTAGTGAACGAGGTTAGAATTCTGCTGGTTTAAAATACTCCGTATTGGTGACAGTATTGTTTAGCCTCGGCTTGATTAACTGGTATATAGCCTCCTGGTCCATCTTCTCCAGCAACCCCAAATTTTTGGTATTTCGCTTTGAGAGGCTTTGAGCATTGGTAGAGATAACTGCCGTCAGAATAACTGGAAACGCTTTTGAATTGCCTATGAAAAATTGCTAACACTATAACGCCTATCAATATGATAACTATAATGATGACAAATGCCTTATTCCTATCCCG
>OBEQ010005094.1_pt1 | contig 15280 bp, 18 predicted proteins | sample 1670901 | NCBI WGS metagenome assembly OBEQ01 (sample SAMEA104232315, study PRJEB22302) | groundwater metagenome | biome: forest; feature: aquifer; material: groundwater | place: USA | collected 2011-08-07 | depth 5.4 m | reverse complement strand
AAGGTTAAACATGCACATCCTGTTAATAATACCAATCCCATTTTTATCTTCATAAAAAAATCCTTCAATTAACTTTTTTTATTGTAATCATTTATTTTTTAAGCCACTAAAAAAGGTGAACGCGCTAACCAAGTGCGATCAGGATAATAGGCAACCAATAATGTATCCTCTTTGATTGTATCAATAAGTGGTCGCGCTAACTCTTTACCGACGGCAGGACATCCCCAACTACGGCCTAATTGGCCATATTTTTTAATATTATCAGGATTCGCATACCATGCACCATGAACAACAATGTCACGACTATAAGCATTGTCATTAATGCCGCGCTCTAATCCGCGCAATCGCAATGAATAACCATTTCCACCCATGTAAGATGAATCAGTGACAAATACACCAATACTGGATTTTAAACTGCCATTGGTATTAGAGAATGAATAGGCTTTTACATCACCACTGTTTTTACCATGAGTGACCCAGGTATTAAATAAGGTGCGACCATTTTTTAAATCAAATACCCATAAACGTCTTTCACTGGATGGTTTGGAATAATCGATGACAGTTAATAATTCGCGTTTATTAGTAACCCCTTTTTTCTTTGCATTCATATAGGCGATCAAACTTAAACGCAATACTTGTGTGTTAATGTTGTCAGCCTGCGATTGCAATATTTGCATTTGTTTTTGTAACCACGCGTTCGTGCCAAATGGTTCTTTGTTTGGATTGGAAAGCAACCAGCCAAATGGCCAACTTAATCCTAACAACCCTATTAAACTGATTAAAAATAATACTTTATAGGTTTTTTTCATGGACTTCCCCTCATAACTTATTGTTTTTAAATAATTATTCAAGGGAGTCCTTAACCCCTAAACGAAAAGAGGTCTATTTTTATACAATAAAGGGGAAAATGTCAATTGAATAATGCATATTTCACCCTTTTTTATCGCCAGCCAAAAGCCTATTTTTTGTACAATCAAGAAGATAGATATCTATCATTTACCCATCGCCATGAATTTAAAAACCAGGTATAGTTCCGCGCGCTTTCCGTTTCCGAATAGGACGAAGTTGGAAGCGATGGATGTTTTTATTCTAACAATTGAGATAAAGAGGAGTTTTTTCATGAAAAAATTTGCTATCCTTCTGGGTTTAACCGCTTCCTTCTTGTTAATGACTGGCTGTGCTAACAAAACCGCGCCAGATCAAAACATGGTTGCTGCTGATAATGGAACAGCTGCTCATCAAGATTACAAAGGTGAAGTGAGCAAGGTAAAAGTAAAAGCGCAAAAGAAAAATAAAAATTAATATTTTTTAATTTTTACTTGAAGGACATGATCCAGATCAACCATTCTCGTGTCCACACGGGGATGGTTGAGTAAAATGAATAAGCAGTAAAGTCGTATCTGCTTACACAAAAAACCAGAGGCTTTATGAAACCATCCAATAAAATGCGAATTGCTGTTCTCTTTGGTGGACGTTCAGCAGAACATGAAGTTTCGGTAAATTCTGCGGCCAATGTCATTCAATTTTTAGATAAATCTTTATTTGATGTTGTGCCAATGGGAATAGATAAACAAGGAAATTGGTTTTTAGGCCATGATGTTTTTAAAAAAAGTATGGAACAAAAAACAGTTCCGCAATTACATCAACAGCAAGAAGATGCAACGTGGTTTACACCAGAGTGGATAGGAAAACCAACCACAGCAACACAAACAGTAGCGGCAGCTTCGTCGACATCTTCTCCTTTATTTGACGTGGTTTTTCCTGTCGTACATGGCACGATGTGTGAAGATGGTACGTTGCAAGGATTATTAGAATTAGCCAATTTGCCTTATGTTGGTTGTGGCGTGTTAGCGTCCGCAGTGGGCATGGATAAAGATGTATCTAAACGATTAGCCATGCATGCCAATATTCCTGTCGCACCCTATATTGTTATCAAGCAAAATGCTTGGCAAAAAAATACGGCGTATTGGTTACAACATATCGCCGAAAAACTTTCTTATCCGGTGTTTGTCAAACCAGCAAATACCGGTTCCAGTATTGGTATTACCAAAGTGAAATCAGCAGATCACTTATTGTTTGCTATTCAACGAGCGTTTCGTTTTGATACCAAAATTTTAATTGAAAAAGCCTTAGATATTTATGAATTAGAGGTTGCGGTTTTAGAATCCTTAGAACCAGACGGTGATCCTATCGTTAGTGTGGTTGGAGAAATTAAATCAAGGCATGAATTTTATTCGTATGAAGCAAAATATATTGATGAACACGGCGCGGAATTATGTATTCCGGCAATGATCGCTGCTGAATTAACAGCAAAAGCGCAAGCAGTTGCTAAAAAAATATTTACCACACTGGAATGCGAAGGGATGGCGCGTGTTGATTTATTTCTTGAAAAAAATACCCAGGAAATTTATTTTAATGAAGTAAATACTATTCCTGGTTTTACTGAAATCAGTATGTATCCTAAATTAATGGCAGCATCAGGGGTTTCTTATTCTGACTTATTGACGCACTTAGTTAAGCTGGCAATAAAAAGACATAAAGATAAGAGCCGATTAGAGAGAAATTATCAGCAAGAATAAGCGTTGTTAAATAAATTAGTTGTCACTTTCAGCGTTTTCCAAGCTTAATCGGGATACGTTTACGATCTTATCTTGACGAATGCGCAGGGTCTTTAACACAGGAAATACAGGAAGTATTTAATATGCTAAATAAAATTGCCATTATTGGATTAGGCGCAATGGGAACTAGTTTTGTTCGTTATGCATTGCCATTATGTGAAACAGTTTTAGTTTATGATATCAATCCCACACAAATTGAAACGCTTTATTCTCGCCTGTTGCAAGAGAGCAACCCGTATGATCAATACCCTGCTTATATTGATTTGAATGAATGCGAGAAAAAAATTGAGACTTGTTTTTCGGTAGAAGAAATATTAAATAATTCACCCAATCTGGTAGTGATTGCGACACACAAAGAAACCCATTGCGAAATTGCATTAAAAGCATTGGCGGCGGATGCACACGTGTTGGTTGAAAAACCCATTGCGTGTAATTTGCAAGAAGCCAATAAAATGCATGCAGCTGCTCGCGCAAAGCAACGATTTTTATTTGTAGAGTTTTGTTTACATAAATACCCAGAGTTCGAATATTTAGCGGCGACTATAAAAAAAGCGGAAGGAATTTATCCGGTTAAATATAAAATTACGCGCATTGCTGAAGTAAAAGATCCCAATAGTTTAAAAATTAATGCGACGTTTGATTTGCAAGTACACGATATTGATTTTTGTTTACAGACATTTGGCACACCAATAAGTATTGAAAAAGATATTCCTCATATCAGACATAGTGAAATGCGCTGGACGTATGCGAATGGCATGCAAGCAGAGTTATTAGGGCGTTTACCAGAGCAACATACTGTTCCATTTGAATATGAGTTTACTTGTGAGTTTTCTAATGGCTCATCGTTAATTTATTCTAGTTCAAAAAATAAAAATGTGCGTTATCTGGAACAAATTGACAGTAAAGGGGTTACGACAAAAATTATGCTAAATAATCATTCTGCCTATCAACGTGTTTTGGAAGAAGTGGTAAATGTGGTAGCCAATCAACACTATCAAGACGTGGCAGCGCATCCATTATTTGCAGGGCATGCAGTTGCAGCGCTTAAGTTAATTAGGTAACCACTTAAGTTCCCGTTATTTGCATTTCGGGGGAAGCTAATTCTATTACAGAATGGGAAAAGAGCGTTTATTTTTCAGCACCTCGCGCAGCTAGCCTCACTATCGTATCCCACGCTGTCTTCGTGATGGGCGTAATAGAAAGACGATTGCCTTTGCGCAAGATCAGCATATTTTTTAATGCCGGTTGGCGCTTAATTTCATCGAGTGTAAGCAATCGTGGAAATTTTTTGAGGAGCTTGACGTCTACCATCATCCAGCGTGGCTGCTCAGGTGAGCAACCTGCATCGTAATGCGGTGAGTCAATGTCCCAGGCAGTAAAATCAGGATAACCTGCAGAGGTCACTTCCATTACGCCCGCAATGCCAGGTGGGGTGCAACTAGAGTGATAGAAAAAAGCTAAATCCCCTTTTTTAATGTCGTCACGCAGCATATTTCGTACTTGAAAATTACGCACACCGTCCCAATGCGCAGTTTGTTTGGGACGGTTGCTAAGATCATCAATGCTAAAAGCAGAGGGTTCTGATTTAAATAACCAATAATGCATTAGAACTTTTTCATCGCATCAAAAAATTCATCGTTCGTTTTGGTGTCTTTCATTTTCTCGATGAGGAATTCAGTGGCGCCTTCTTCCATCGGTTGCAGTAACTTACGTAATATCCACATGCGTTGTAATTCTTCTTTCGAAACAAATTTTTCATCACGACGTGTACCGGTACGATTGATATTAATGGAAGGATGAATACGACGTTCGGCAATACGTCTATCTAAATGAATTTCCATGTTACCAGTACCTTTAAACTCTTCATAAATAACATCGTCCATTTTTGAACCCGTATCCACCAATGCTGTTGCAATGATGGTTAAGCTGCCGCCTTCCTCTACATTACGCGCCGCACCAAAAAAACGTTTTGGACGTTGTAACGCATTTGAATCGACACCACCGGTTAATACTTTTCCGGAAGCTGGAACCACCGTGTTATAAGCACGCGCAAGACGCGTGATGGAATCTAATAACACCACCACATCACGTTTATGTTCTACTAAGCGTTTTGCTTTTTCGATGACCATTTCCGCAACTTGCACGTGACGATTTGCAGGTTCATCAAACGTACTGGCTATCACTTCGCCTTTGACAGAGCGCGACATTTCAGTGACTTCTTCAGGACGTTCATCAATGAGCAACACAATTAAATAACAATCGGGATGATTATGTGTGATTGAGTGTGCGATGTTTTGCAACATCATGGTTTTACCCGCTTTTGGCGGCGAAACAATCAAACCACGTTGGCCTTTTCCAAACGGTGCAACTAAATCAATGACACGCGCAGTGATATCTTCCGTACTACCATTTCCCAATTCCATTTTGAGACGTTGATCAGGAAAGAGTGGCGTGAGATTTTCAAATAACACTTTGTTTTTAGCATTTTCTGGGGCTTCAAAATTAATTTCATCTACTTTTAATAACGCAAAATAACGCTCGCCTTCTTTAGGCGGACGAATTTTACCGGAGATAGTATCACCGGTACGTAAATTAAAACGACGAATTTGGCTCGGCGATACATAGATATCATCAGGACCTGCAAGATAAGAACCTTCGGCGGAACGCAAAAAACCAAATCCATCTTGAAGAATTTCTAATACACCATCCCCGTATATATCTTCACCGCGTTTTGCATGTTCCTTCAAAATTGCAAAAATAATATCTTGTTTCCTTGAGCGGGCCATGTTTTCTAGCCCATATTGGTCAGATAAACTAACAAGTTCAGCTGCACTTTGCTTTTTTAGCTCAGTTAAATTCATAATAATAGTGACCTTCATTTAATAATATAAATTGATTTGTAAACACAGAAGCATTACACAAAAGTAAGACGTACCTAATAACCGCAAACGTAAACTGCAAGCATAAAACGGAGTAAACGAACAGGTAAAATGAGGTTATCTACGGTGTAGAAAATAGCATTAATTAACAAGAATTTCCACCCCCCAATATTTCATTAATATTCTTTTCTTATACTTTTCTTATGATAGGTAACCATACTACTTTTGCAGGGTAATTATGCCTTTTTGTTTGGATCAAGCACAATCTGTGTTAGCAGAATATACAGTGATTGCTAACGAAAATGAAGCCTCTTTAAAAAAAATAATTAAGAGTCTATCCAGTCACAAAAGACAGGGTTATCAAAGGAAATAAGCGTAATGGGTATATTTATCCGCGTAAACGTGTAAGCGCGATTCTTTCCGCAATTTTATTTGTCGGCTTGTTTTCACGTATCGAACGCTCAAAAATATCGTATACCGTGTGATAAATATGATTGATTTGTTCTAATGCTTTTTTCATATCACCATGATCATAAATGACAGCAACATGAATCAAACCACCGGCATTAATTAAAAAGTCAGGTGCATATAAAATGCCGCGCTCATGCAACAACGCGCCATAATTATGATGTGCTAATTGATTGTTCGCAGATCCTGCTACAATTTTTACCCGCAAACGTTTAATCGTTTCTAAATTTAATACCGCGCCTAATGCGCAGGGCGCAAACACATCTGCTTCCACATCAAAAATTTGATGGGGTTCGCAAATATTTACCTGAAACTCATCGACAAAACGTTGTAATGCTTTCAAATTAATATCTGCAACTGTCACGCGCGCGCCGCGTTCTACTAAATCTTTAATTAAGCAATAACCGACATGGCCGGCACCTTGTACGCTGACGTGAATATTTTCAAGCGATGTTTTACCTAATTTAAAATGCACCGCTGCTTCTATCGCGCGACGTACACCGAGCGCGGTCAGCGGCGAAGGATCACCTGCTTCGCCGCTCATTTGAGTTGTACAAGTGACATACGGTGTGCGGCGCACAATAATATCCATGTCTGCTAATGATGTACCGCTATCGACGGCAGTGATATAACGGCCACCTAATTCATTAATAAATTCACCAAATTTTTCGAAATAAGCTTCGCGATCCTGAATCACTTTGGGTTTAATGAGCACAGCTTTAGCGCCACCGTGCGCTAAATTATTAATCGCCGCTTTGAAACTCATCATTTGTGCTAAACGCAATGCATCTTCATAAGCTTTATCAACGGTTTGATAGGCAATCATGCGGCAACCACCAATCGCTGGGCCTAATTTTAAATTATGAATAGCGACAATGGCTTTGAGGCCGGTTTTACTATCAATTTTAGTATGAATTTCACCAAAACCAAGCAATTCCGCATATCGCATTAAACTATCACACACCGTGTATTTGGTATGAGGATAAGCTTGACGACGGATTTTACTTTGTTGAGCAGATTGAATAATAGGTTGCACCATAAAATAGATTCCTTTTTTAAAATTACCCGCGTTCACCCTTCACCTGTTTTTTTAAGCGCTGTACGGCACGAATTTGCGCAGTGATTTCTGCTAATTCCGCGGTTGCTTTGGCTAAGTCTATGGCCGATATTTTCCCAGCGAGTGCTTTTTCTGCTTGTTCTTTTGCTAATAATGCAGCTGCTTCATCAATGTCATCAGCACGCATCGCTACATCGGCTAATACTGAGACGATATAAGGTTGCACTTCCAACATGCCGCCGCCAGAAATATAAAAAACTTCTTCAGTTTTATTCGGTAAAATAGCGCGCACACAGCCTGGTTTTAATGTCGTTAATAATTGCGAATGACCGCGCGCAATACCTAATTCGCCCATTTCTCCAGTGACAAATACCATTTCTACTTCACCAGAAAAAATTTGGCGCTCAGCACTGACAATATCTAAACGCAGAGCAGTAGTGTTTGTCATCATAATGTTTTCGCTTTTTCCACCGCTTCATCAATGGTACCAACCATGTAAAAAGCTTGCTCAGGTAAATGATCATATTCACCGCTTAAAATACCTTTGAATCCGCGCAAGGTTTCTTTGGTAGAGACATAGCGACCTGGTGTACCGGTAAATACTTCGGCCACAAAAAATGGTTGCGATAAGAAACGTTGAATGCGGCGCGCGCGTGAGACCGTTTGTTTATCTTCTTCCGATAATTCATCCATTCCTAAGATCGCAATAATGTCTTTTAATTCTTTATAACGTTGCAAGGTTTTTTGTACCGCGAGTGCGATGTCATAATGTTCTTGACCGACAACGAGCGGATCTAATTGACGACTAGTGGAATCGAGTGGATCAATCGCAGGATAAATGCCTAATTCCGCAATTTGTCGTGACAAGACGACAGTTGCATCTAAATGTGCAAAAGTGGTTGCAGGAGAAGGATCGGTTAAGTCATCAGCCGGTACATAAACAGCTTGTACGGAAGTGATAGAACCTGTTTTGGTTGACGTGATGCGCTCTTGTAACACGCCCATTTCTTCAGCGAGCGTAGGTTGATAACCCACCGCGGAAGGAATACGACCTAATAATGCAGAAACTTCTACACCCGACAATGTGTAACGGAAAATATTATCGACAAATAATAAAACGTCTTTACCTTCATCACGAAAACTTTCTGCAATGGTTAATCCTGTTAACCCAACGCGTAAACGGTTGCCTGGTGGTTCATTCATTTGTCCGTATACTAATGCCACTTTATCGAGTACATGTGATTCTTTCATTTCTAAATAAAAGTCATTGCCTTCACGAGTACGTTCACCAACACCCGTAAACACAGAATAACCGCTGTGTTCGATGGCGATATTACGAATGAGTTCTAACATGTTGACGGTTTTACCCACGCCGGCGCCGCCGAATAAACCGACTTTACCGCCTTTTGCAAAAGGACAAATGAGATCAATGACTTTGATGCCTGTTTCTAATAATTCTTGTGACAGCGCTTGATCCGCAAAAGCGGGCGCAGGTCGATGAATAGGTAAAAATTGATCGGTTTTGATGGGGCCAGCTTCATCAATCGGATCACCTAATACATTCATGATGCGACCGAGTGTGGGTTTGCCCACTGGCACCATAATAGGTTTACCGGTGTTCGTGACTGGCAAGCCGCGTCGCAAACCATCGGTTGTGCCCATCGCGATGGTGCGGACCACACCATCACCAATTTGTTGTTGCACTTCTAAGACGAGGCCGTCGTTAGTGGTGCGTGTGTTGCCGGCTGCGGTATTTTTCTCGTGCACTTTGAGTGCGTCATAAATACGCGGCACGTGTTGATGAGGAAATTCCACGTCAACCACTGCACCGATAATTTCAACAATTTTACCTTGCTGTATCATTTCGCTCATTTTTTTGGCCTCAATCAATTCAATTTATATCACCGACGCACCCGCCACAATTTCCGATAATTCTCGGGTGATTGCCGCTTGTCGCGCTTTGTTATATACCAATTGCAAATTCGCAATTAATTCTGCCGCATTATCTGTTGCTGCGCGCATAGCTAACATGCGTGCTGCTTGCTCGCTCGCAATGTTCTCAATCACGGCACGATATACTTGCGATTCAATATAACGCGTTAATAATTTGTCTAATAATTCCGGTGCATTATCCGGTTCGTAAATATAATCCCAATGATGTTGTAGTCCTTCATTTTCAGCATGTATCAAGGGCAATATTTGTTGAATGCGTGGTTCTTGCCGCATCGTACTGACAAATTCATTCGAGCAAAGATATAACGCATCAATACGTTTTTCTAAATAGGCATCAAGCATGACTTTGACAATGCCAATTAAATCAGTAATACCTGGCGCATCACCTAAATCACGTTTGTGTGCGAGAATATTGCCACCCATGCGTTTGAAAAAAGCCATGCCTTTGCTACCAATCAAACACAAATCAACTTCTAAATTTTTTTCAAGGTCTTGTTTGATAACGTTGATCGTTGTTTTTAATAAATTACTATTTAACCCACCACATAAACCGCGATCCGTAGTGACGATGATATAACCGACACGTTTAATTTCACGATTTTCCATGTAAGGGTGATGATATTCAGAATTGGCAATCGCCACATGGCTAATCACATCTAAGATTTTTTTTGCATAAGGAATCGCACGATGCATGCGATCTTGGGTTTTACGCATTTTACTCGCCGCGACCATTTCCATCGCTTTGGTAATTTTCTGCGTGTTTTTAATGCTTTGAATTTTTAAGCGTATTTCTTTAGCAATCGCCATGATGATTTCCTTTAATTAATCCCATGACTGCGTTGATTTGAAGGCATCTAAAATGGTGCGTAATGTACGTACTACGTCATCATTGTAGTCGCCGGATTTATCAATGCGTTCGACAAAATCACGATGATGCGCACGCAAATAGCTATTTAATTCTTGTTCAAACATCGCCACGCGTGTGAGTGGCACATTGTCTAAGTAACCTTGATCAGTCGCAAATAAAATGGTTGCCATTTCTGCAACAGAAAGTGTCCTATATTGTTTTTGTTTCATTACTTCAGTGACGCGCTGGCCACGTTCTAATTGTTTACGTGTGGCTTCATCGAGATCAGATAAAAATTGTGAAAACGCAGCTAATTCGCGATATTGCGCTTGTGCAATACGAATACCACCCGCCAATTTTTTCATGATTTTAGTTTGGGCGGCGCCACCGACACGTGATACGGATAAGCCCGCATTAATTGCCGGACGAATACCAGCATTAAATAAATCAGTTTCTAAAAAGATTTGGCCATCAGTGATGGAAATAACATTGGTTGAAACAAAGGCAGAAACGTCGCCTGCTTGTGTTTCAATAATAGGCAATGCGGTGAGTGAACCCGTTTTGTCTTTTACTTTGCCATCGGTCATTTTTTCTATGTAAATAGAATTGACGCGTGATGCACGTTCCAATAAGCGTGAGTGTAAATAAAAAATATCGCCAGGATATGCTTCGCGGCCTGGTGGACGACGTAATAATAATGAAATTTGTCGATATGCCCAGGCATGTTTTGTTAAATCATCATAAATAATTAATCCATCTTCACCTTTGTCGCGGAAATACTCACCCATCGCACAACCGGTGTAAGGCGCAATATATTGCATGGCGGCAGGATCAGCGGCTGTTGCTGCGACAATAATGGTGTGTTTGAGTGCATCGTGCTCTTCTAATTTGCGCACGACGGCAGCAACCGATGATGCTTTTTGTCCAATCGCAACGTAAATACATTTCACGCCAGTATGATGTTGATTAATGATGGCATCGACCGCAATAGCGGTTTTACCTGTTTGTCTATCACCAATAATTAATTCACGCTGACCGCGACCGATTGGCACCATCGAGTCAATGGCTTTTAAACCGGTTTGCAATGGTTGCGATACGGGTTGGCGGAAAATAACACCAGGCGCCACTTTTTCAATGGGCGAGGTACGTGTGGTATGAATGGGTCCTTTGCCATCAATAGGATTACCCAACGCATCGACGACGCGACCTAATAATGCTTCACCCACGGGTACTTCTAAAATACGACCGGTGCATTTTGCAGTTTGTCCTTCAGATAAATGCTTAGTGGACCCTAAAATAACGGCACCCACGGAATCACGCTCAAGATTGAGCGCTAAGCCATACGTATTTTCGTTAAACGCAATCATTTCACCTTGCATCACATCAGCTAAACCATATAAACGAACAATCCCATCTTTGACACTGACAATGGTTCCTTCCGTGCGAATTTCTGGTTTAATATCAAATTGCTGAATACGTTGTTTAATAATATCGCTGATTTCTGTTGGACTAAGTGGTTTCACTTGCATAATGATTACCTTAAAGAAAATTCAAGTAAGCGAGTTAATTTCCCGCGGATAGAACCATCAATTACTTTATCGCCAATGTGAACAACCGCCCCACCTAATAAGCTAGGATCGACTTCGCATTGTAAAGTAACTTCATGTTGGATACGTTTGGTTAATGCTGCTGCCAATTCCTTTTTAAATTCTTCTTGCGCTTCCATGGCAGTAATAACGCGTACTGTGCTGATTTTTTCTAACGCTGCATAGTAATCGTTAAATAACCAAGCAATTTCTGGCAATAACAGTAAACGATTATTTTGCGCGAGCAACTTCAAAAAATTTTTACGCTCTGTATCTAAGAGCGATGCTAATACATCGCAAAATAAAACCAACAATTTTTCTGCGGATATTTGCGGATTTGCTAACAATTTCGCAAGGTCGGATTGTTCTGCGGCAGTGGCAGCAGCCTCCAAAAAAATCTTCCATGGCGGTAATTGTTGTTGATCACGCGCATAGTCAAAAGCAGCAAGCGCATATGGTCTTGCGATATTTGAAAATTTTGGATTAGCAACAAGTGTCATAAAGTTAAATCTCAGCAGCTAATTTATTTAATAAATCGCGATGAATGTCGGGATCAAGATTGCGTTGAATAATTTTTTCAGCACCGGCAACTGCAAGCACGGCGACTTGTGCTTTTAATGCTTCTTTGGCGCGGGTAATTTCTTTATCAATTTCAACTTGCGCCATTTCCACTAAGCGCGTCCCTTCTTGTTTGGCATGCGATTTTGCTTCTTCTACTAATTGCGCAGAATGCAAATTTGCTTGCTCGATAAGGTGAGTTGCGTTTTGTTTGGCTGCACGCACAATGATGACCGCTTGTTGCTCCGCCGTTTCTAGTGCACGTTTGCTTTGCTCCGCCGCTTCTAAGCCTGCGGCAATTTTCTTTTCACGATTTTGTAAGGTGCCAATAATGTTCGGCCATACATATTTCATAGTGAACCAGACTAAAATGGCAAACGTAAGAAACTGGCCTAAAATAGTCGCATTAATATTCATTGTGATTCCTCGTGGTTTCTCAATCGCAACTCAATTAACCACTAACCGCTGGTTGCGCTGCAGATAAAACGGCTGCTAAAAATGGATTGGTTGAGAAAAATAACAACAAGCCCATCACGATAGAAATAGCGGCGAATGCGTCAACTAATCCAGCCATGATGAACATGCGCATGATGAGCATTGGACCTAATTCTGGTTGACGTGCAATCCCTTCTAAAAATTTTCCGCCTAATAAACCAAAGCCAATACCAGTGCCTAATGCGGCCAAACTAATAAGCAAGCCTGCTGCTAACACGCTAAAACTTTGAACTTGACCAATAATACTAACGATTTCCATGAAACTCCCCCTTATTAAAAGTTAATGTGCATCATGAGCCATACTGAGATAAATAATAGTTAGCATCATGAATAAAAATGCTTGTAACGAAATAATTAATATATGGAAGATTGCCCATACGCCGCCTGGACCCCATTGTATCCACCAAGGCATGATAGCAATCAGAATAAAAATTAATTCACCAGCAAACATATTTCCAAACAACCGCAATGCCAGTGACAATGGTTTGACGCATTCTTCGACTAAACGAAAGACGACATTGATTGGAAATAAATAAGGGCCGAAAGGAAATGTAAGCATTTCCTTTATAAATTTATGTTTTTTAGCTTTGATATTAAAAAAGATGACTAATAAAAAGACGCTCAATGACATTGCAAACGTCGCATTGGGATCAGCGGTGGGTACGGCTTTAAAATAAGGGACGCCAACGCTACTCAATAAACGCGGAATTAAATCAACGGGTAATAAATCCATGGCATTCATGAAAAAAACCCACATAAAAATTGTTAAAGCGAGCGCGGGAATAAACGTGGTTTTGTGATGAAATGCATCATGTACACAACCGTTAACAAATTCGATGACAATTTCAGCGCTATTTTGCAATTTTCCTGGGATTTCTTGCATGCGCGCAGCCACAAAACGTAGACAACCAAAAATGAGGATGCCAACTAGAATAGAAATAATCAGTGTATCTAAATTTAATACCCAAAATCCGGTGTTTTCTTCACCACCAATAGAAAATGTCTTCAAGTTCAACGTCAAATGCTGAAGGTGATGTTGTATGTATTGACTAGGCGTGATCGCGCTAGCAGCACCACTCATGACGATGTCCTCTTTACTTCTATAGAAAAAAGCCACATACAAGCAACCCAAAATGAAACAATCGCACCGATAAATCCGATGAGCACGGATAATAAACTAACCGGCAAGTATTTCACAATCACAATAAACAACATGGCAGCGAGTATGAGTTTGATCATTTCACCCAAAAAAAACGCGGTCATAAACTGCGCTACTTGTTGCGCACCGACAAATCGAAATATTAGCCAGGCAAATAAAAACGTGGGTAATCCGTAGGCGACGCCGCCTGCCAGAACCGCAAAGCCGCTCATTAAACCACGGATGGAAAGCGCTAACAAGGCGAATACCAGGACCCCAGCCATTTGCCAATAGACAATGCGAAAGGCTTGGTATTGTATTTTTTTTTGCAGTGAATTAGCGGCCAACATAGTTGCACACGTTATTATATTGGCGCGCAGTATAATGATTTTATTTTCTGACTACAACACTGTGCTCGGGATGACATAAGATACTTTTTACTTCCACACTTGTTTGACACGACCACAAATTAAACCCGTAGGGACAGTTGGATATTGCCATTTAGAGGTGCCGGCATTGGAAGTTTGTACTGGAACAATAAAATAAACGTCTCTAGGAAGTGGACTATAACTCGTGACATAGCTTCCTTTTAAGGTCCATTTGTAAGATGAATCAGCAAAGAAATAGCCGCAGTATTTATCTTCATAGTCGCCAAAAGGATTAGGACCGCAGACTGCGTCGTTAATTTTGACAACAGCGGGTCTGCCAGAATTATAGTCACAATTGAAAGTGTCATAATATCTACGTTGCATATCTGGACCAATAAAACCCACAATATCAGACCAACAATTATCGCTTCCTGCACCCAAGCTTCCAGAATGTATATATTCTCCTGGCGCTGTGGAGAGCGGTACGCCAAGACCAGTAAGTGCATGTATAGTGGCTAAATTGGGCAGCTCACCTATGATTGAACCGGCGGGATAGTAAGTATATTTAAAATCAGATTCATAAACGGCTTTAACAATATAATCAGCAGGACAGGCTGCTTCTGTGATACCAACGACAGCAGTTGCTACCGTGTTTAAAATACGCTTTGTGGTACATGTATCGATACAATCATTGCAAGTGGATGCGCCTGGCGGACAATTACCATTCACATCGCGGCAAATAGTGCTGTTAACGTCAATACATGCAGGAAGAAGATTACCAACGTTTTCATCTCCAGTGGCGGTTGCCGTTGTTTTTCTGGAATCAGGAACAGGTAACGACACCCCCAATAATTTGGGATTCAGATTTTCCTGAATAATGCCACTGGTTGTGCTACTGACGGTGGGTTTGCCAGGACCTGGTTCAGCGTGAGCAAGAATAGAAAAAAATAATAAACAAAGGGTGATGAAACAAATACCCACCCGCTTGTAATTAGATTCTAAAGAAATTGGAAAGAGATTGATCATAGTAATAAATACCTACGTAAAAATTCATGTTGGGTATAACAATAGCATAATTTAATATCTTATTTGTATTTACTGTGGAGCAAAGATGGTTTAAGAATATATCTTAATAAAATTTGAGAATGTTTATCACAATTACAAAAAAAGGGGGTTGCCACATTTAATCTACTTTTAATTTGTGACGCGATGCTTCAACCATTTATAAGAATAACTGAAACTATTTATTATTTTTTTATTACTTTTTTTAGCGGTTACTTTAAAAATAAAACGTTGGAGAAAAGAATATGCTT
>OBEQ010689159.1_pt1 | contig 15285 bp, 16 predicted proteins | sample 1670901 | NCBI WGS metagenome assembly OBEQ01 (sample SAMEA104232315, study PRJEB22302) | groundwater metagenome | biome: forest; feature: aquifer; material: groundwater | place: USA | collected 2011-08-07 | depth 5.4 m | reverse complement strand
TTGATTAAGCTTAAAGGATATGAGTGGAATTATACTTACTGGCTTTTTACTGGAGTATCTATAGTTATGTTACTGAGTCTTTTATTTCCGAAATATCCTGATGAAAAGAAGCAGGAAGCAAAAAGCAAGAGGCAGGATAATAGTTTTATTAAACTTATAAAAGATCCTTTAATAATAATGTATGCAATTGCAATTTTTCTTTATGTAGGAGTTGAAGTAGGCATAGCAAATAATATTGGTTTATTTTTAGAAGATGCTTATAAAATATCAGCAATTCTTGGCAGTAAAGCAGAAGCTGCAAAAAATGCAGCAGTTGGAAACTATTGGTTTGGATTGCTCGTAGGAAGATTAATTGGTAGTTTTGTTCTTGACAAAATTTCTACAAAAAGAGCAATTCAAATTTATATCTCATGTGCTGCAGCATCACTTGGTCTGGCAGTCTTTTCAAATAATCTAACCGTTGTTTTGTGGGCACTTCCTCTTATTGGTTTCTTTATTTCTATTATGTTTCCATCAATTTATGGACTTGCAATTGAATCGTATGATAAACAATATTCTGGTATGGTGTCAGGAATCCTTTGTACGGCGATTATTGGCGGAGCAGTAATTGCTCCATTAATTGCAAAAGTAGCAGAGATTGCAGGATCAGTAAAAGAACCAAACTGGCAGGCGGGAATGCTTGTTGCTTTTGCTTGTTATGCTTATATTTTCAGTGTAGGAATCTGGGCAAAACAAAAATCATAAATGTTTTATAGTCTTACCAAAGGACACAATGAAAATTTATTTAAAATTAACCTTTCTGCTTTTATTTGTTGCTTTTTATGTAAGCCCAGCAAATGCAATGCTTGGTAATAATGTAAATGAAAACAAAAGACAGTTTGGCAAAGAATTGGATACAAAGGATTTCACAGGAAAGAATGGAGATTTTTGCGGTAAAAAAAGCTACCCTTTTTCATTATATGGGTGGCAAGTGGAAGCCATATATGCTGATGGGAAATCCTTTTCTGAAACCGTTAGACCAAAAGGAGGTAAGGTAACCAAAGAAATGATTTCAGAGAAAGAAGCCAATTCTATTGCTGATATGTTATATCCAAAAAAAGAGAGAGGACGATACAGAAAGCAAATTGACAATGCCAATTTTGTAAGCCATTTTTTTGAATATGGGGTTATTAGTTTTGAAATGCAAATGGATAAAAGAAGAAAACGTCATATTGGAGTAATAGGAGTAAGAACAGTCTTATACAGCAACGGAGATAAGTTTAAAGACATTATGGTTAATGCTTATCATTAGCCCTCGTTATTTTCCGGAAGATAATCTTTTAATTTACCGCTTCTTACAGGATGTCTGAGTTTTCTTAGGGCTTTAAATTCTATTTGCCTTACACGCTCACGAGGAAGTTGGAAAAGTTTACTTACTTCGTCAAGTGATCTTTGCTGTCCATCTTCCAGTCCAAATCTTAAACTTATAAGATGTCTTTCCCTTTCATTCAATTCTTCAAGCGCTTTGTTAATGTCTTGTCTTAAAAGCTCATTTGAAACATAGTTTTCTGGCTTTAAGACCGTATTGTCTTCAATGAAATCAGAAAGCTTTGCATCTTCCTCTTTACCTAATGGAGTTTCCAGTGAAACTGGTTCTTTTATAGCCTTCATAATTTCATCCAGCCTATCCTTTGAAACTTTCATTGCATCAGCAAGTTCGTCTTCGGTTGGTTTTCTATTTAATTGATTGGATAAATAATTACTTATTCGGCGTAGTCTGTAAAGATTTTCAACCATGTGTACCGGTACTCTTATCGTGTGAGCCTTATCAGCAATTGCTCTTGTTATAGATTGTTTTATCCACCAAGTAGCATATGTTGAAAACTTAAATCCTCTATCACTATCAAACTTTTCAGCAGCTCTCATTAAGCCTATATTACCTTCCTGGATTAAGTCTAATAAATTAAGCCCTCTCCCTAAATATCTTTTAGCAATTGAAACAACAAGTCTTAGATTGGCATTGACTAAATCTTTCCTAGCTACTTCTGCTAGCTTCCCGCCTTTTGCAATTTTTTTTGCCAACTCTAATTCTTCAAGTGGTTTTAAGAGAGGCACTTTACCGATTTCCTTCAAGTACAGTTTTATTGAATCATCTATAGGAACGCTGACATCAATAAAAATATCATCATCATATGATGACTTCTCTTCTGAGATGGTTATTTTACTTTCCTGGTTTTCGTTGGTGTTATTCACTTCTAAATCTTCAACTAATATAGAGAGCTCAGAATTGTTGTCAGGACTATTACTTGTAATAAAACGGCTCGTTTCGCTGCTTGCAGCAGCACTTATAGACCTATCCATTTTGTACCCCCCCTGAAGGGAAAAAACACAAAAAAGCAAATCCCCCCATGCCAATTAATGAAACCGCATAATGATTAGGTTTTTGTTAAGGGATTTTACTATAAAGTAATTTCAAAAATCATTTATCCGTATGAGTTATAAATTTTGTTTCTGAAATTTGAAAATATCAACCATTTGACTGATTATTAGATCTTTCTAATAAGAGAAGAGTTCTTTAATAAGAAAAAATTTATTTTATACATTTCGTTATTAACTTGTTGTTAATCTTTTTGCTTGAAAAGAGCTTTAAGTTATTTGTGGATAAAAAATACCATTGACTAGATTGCTGTCTAAGACTTATTCCAAATCGGGAATTGTTAATTATGTCCGAGCTTTATTATGTATAGAAATCTGTCAATTATTATCAACGCTATAGTAGAATATATTTATTATGCGTAAAGCAATATTTTCGAATAAAAAATATATTTTAAGTTCAGGGCGCGAAATTGATTTAAGTGCTGAACACATTGGCACAAAAGTTATTGTTTCAGCAATGTTCAATTTTCTTGATCCAGTTCAGGAAACAGGACATTCGGCATTAATACGAATGGAAAATAACCAGACAATATCTTTTGAGTCTCTTGGTGCTAAAGATGTCAAAGACGAAAATTTAAAAGAACTTTTAAGACCAATTGATGGATTAAACGGTTCAACCAACCTTTTAAAAATCTTTGAGTTAAATGAGCTTATAAGTGTAATGCAACAATTCCTTCAGAAAATTGATAAAGAATTAGCAGCAAAATAATGCTTTAGAAGTTTGCCATGGCAAGCTTTTACACTGAAACTAAACTTGATCTCATTACAGGTCCATCAACACATGTTCTTAAATACTTATCGTCAGATTTGACTACGCATGACATGCAAACTCCATAACCACATGCCATATATTCTTCGAATGAAACCTGAGCTGTAATTCCATATTCATTACACACTTTTATTATGCTTTTTAGCATTGGTGTTGGACCACATACAAAAATTTCCTGATCTTTATTCTTGTTTAATTCATTTGTCAAAAGTTCAGTTACAAATCCTTTTCTACCGGAGCTGCCATCATCAGTAATGGATTCCAATTCTCCGTATTTTTTTAGATCTTCTGTGCAGACAAGATCGTTTTTTGTCCTTGCTCCAAATAAAGTTTTAATTTTATATCCTTTTTCAAAAGCAACTCTTGCTACAAGAGGAAAAGTTGCAATTCCTATTCCTCCTGCAACTATTAATATTGGTTTGTTTTTATTTTCAGGATAAGCAAATCCTTTTCCTAGAGGACCATTAATTAGAACCTTATCCCCTATCCTAAGTCTGCTTAGAAAGCTTGTTCCGCCGCCAATCACTCTATATAAAAATCCAACTTTATTTTCTTTTATTTCATAAATACTGAAAGGCCTTAAAAGATATTGTCCTGATTCCATCATTGCAAACTGACCAGGGCTTATATTATTTGCAATTTCAGGAGCATTAAACCAACTCACATAATAGTCTTTTCCTAGCTCAACATTTTCTATTAATGCTGCCTTAATCAAATTTGCTTTTAAAATCATAAAATCATTATAGCCTTGTCAATTATTGTCCTCAAGTTTCCTTATATGTAAGGAGTATGTTATGACTTTGAATATTAACCTAACTAATTTAGGTCAGTCACCAGTAAGTTGTGATTCTTCTGAAAGTGGCAATAGCAAAAATTTAAACAATGACAATGAACAGTCAGTAATCAACTCTATATTTAATGCTGCAAAAAATTCTAATACTTTAGGTTCATGCTTGTCAGCTATAAATTCGGTACTTGGTTATCTATCTCATAAATCAGAAACAGTTAGGAAAGTTGCTGTAGAAGTAATAGTTTCACTTGTTGTGAAAGCAGCAGAACTTTTGTCTAAAGAAACAGATCCTAATAAAATAACTCAAGCAGCAGGTGAGTTATTTAAGGTTTTTGATAAGTTAAATGAACTTGAAGGCAAAGGAGCAATTACTTTAAATCAAGGGGCAAAGAGTTCTTTATCAAGGACAAAAGAAGAGATACTTAAAAAGCTTGCTGAATCAACAGAATTAAATCAGGATACATTTCTGAGTTCACAGAATAAAGAGAATTCAGATCAATTTATAAGCTCGGCAAAACAAACTAATAATAATTCAATCAGTCCTGTTGATAAATTTGTAAGCTCTCTTGATAGTTCAATAAATCGCTTGGAAAAAAGACTTTGAAATCTATGTAAAAGTCTTCAAAACTAATTAATAGTCTATTATTTAGTTATTTTCTTACAAATACAACTATCAATAGTTATTTTGAACCACCTTTTTATAGGCAGGGGGTAATAATGTCCTATATAGATTATAGACAACTTTCTTCATGGCTTAAAAGCTGTAATGGGGCTTTAGAGCAAAACATTTCTAGTGAAAGAGTTCAAAGAAAAGTATTAGGTGAGATTGAAAAAATAATTGAAGAAATTAAAAGACAGAACAAAGAGTTTGTTAAAACAGAAGAAATTAGATTTGCTTTAATTAGAATTGCAGGATATCTTTTTGCTTGCAATAAATATAATTGTATTTCAAGTGCAAAAAGAATTATAAATTTTTTTAACCATGAATCAGCCATTGTTAGAAGTTTTGCTGCTATTGCATTAGATTATATAATTTGGTTTGCTTCCCATTGTCTTAATAATGATGATGAAGATATAGAATCATTGAAAAATATTTCTGAAGGACTAAGTTATATAAGGCAAATATTGCAGGATGGTAATTATCAGAATGATGTAATTTCAGCGATTCAAACAATTATAAAACATATTAATTCAGTCTTCTTAAACAACAAGAATCTTGAAAAAATAAAGAAAAAACTAGCTGACTCAAATGAAGAGGAAGCTCACTTACTAACTAAAATATCATCATTGTCGCTTAATTGTGATAAGTTTAACTGCACTGAATTTGCAAAAGCAGTTATTCCGTATCTAAATAATGAATCAAGCATAATAAGACAGCTTGCAGCTAATGCATTTGTAGTTTTTATTAAAATTTCTACTGTAAATATAATAAATGAAAAAGAACCAGAAAAAATACAAGACTTTTCATCATTACTTGAGAAAACAATAAATTTCATTGATAATATTCCGCATGATATAACTAACAAAATTAAAGACGCTATAAAGTTTGCACAATTGGGTGTCTTAGGAAATGAAATGGGTACAAATAAAATTAATATTTCTGATGAGTTTGTAAATTCAACAGTTCAAAACTCTATAAAACGGTTAATTGAAAATATTGATAACATTGATAAATTCTTAAATCGTACAGAAGAACAAACTAAAAAATAAAAGTATAAATATATTTTGTATTATTTAAAACTGAATTATTCTCCAGCCTATTAAAGCTGAAGCAACAATAAAAATCCCAGCTGAGGTCCAAGTAAGCTTGTCTAAACCAGCTTCAGCTTGTGAGGGGCCACTGAACAAGTTTGCTGAGCCACCTATTCCACCAAGGCCTTCTCCTTTTGCACTATGTAACAGTATAAGAGCAGCTAAAGCTACGCCACTAATCATCTGTACTGCAATAACAAAATATGCCATAACAGAAGATATTCTAACATGGAATAAAAGGCAATCTATTTATTAGAAACAGGCTCTGTTTATGTATTTTGGGTTTTCAAATCATTTTGCTTTTTATTTGTACCTGAAAATATTTGATATGCAAATAAAAAAATAGCTGGTATGCCAAACAAAGAAGCAGCCAATCTTGATTTACTTATTAAACTTACAATTAATGTTGCAACTGTTAGTGCTGTTCCCCCAGCAACAAGAGGTTTTTCTTCTGCAAGTTTTAAAATTGCTTTTCTAGTCCCATTGGCCGGAACTGATAAGCTTGGTGCTCTATTTATAGAAGATGCAGGAAGTATAGCTGTTGTACTCATTATTCTATGTCCATAATATATAAACTTGCTAATAGATTAATATATTGAAAATATTTTTTCAAGTCAGCTATTTAGATGATTTTTAAATTTGAGTGATAAAAATAAACACATTAAGCATATTGAAATATGCTCTGACAGAGGCTTTGCAGAGACTAGAGACTAACGATAAATTTATTTAATTAGTTTTTTGGCACAACCCTCCAATAATTTCTATTAACCAAAACATAGTTGTATTTTTAAAGCAGCTCCTTTGTTAATCTCACTTTTTATATCAAACTTTGCATTTATGTCTGAAAGTCTTCTTTTAATATTCAATATTCCATAACCTAGATTTTTTGTATTAGTTGCATCAAAACCTTTCCCATTATCAGTTATCGTAATTAGAATGTAATCATTATTTAGTCTTTTCAAACTAAAGTTGACTTCACTTGCTTCTGAATGTTTTTCAATATTGCAGAACCATTCCTTTATAACTTTAAAAAGTTCAATAGCTCGCTTATTTGATATGGCAATTTCTTCATTTGGAAGATCAACTAATATTTTTCCTTTAAATGATTTTTTAAAACCGTTAATAAACTGGTAAATAGTACTGCCAAAGCCTAAAAGATTTATATCTGGAATTGCATATTCGTTTATTAACTGTCTTAGATTATTGTGCAGTTCTTCAACAAGCCTTTCACACTCATTTAAATCCTTATCCTTTATTGCTCGCTTTAGATTAGGGATAATGCTGCATGGGAGATCGTGTATGTCTCCTGCAAATTGCCTGAACAGCTCTTCTTGTTCTCTTATTGCTTTTTCCTGAAGTTGAATTATGTTTTTTTGCAATACTTCTTTCTTCTTTTTATCAGACAGTTGTTCTATAGCTATTGCTAATTGATCAATGATTGATTGCAATAGTTTTTCTATTTCATTGCTCCAAATGACTTCACGAGAGCTAAACTGCAAATTTATTGCTACTTTTATTTTTTGTGAGCTTCCTACAGTAACCAACAATGATTTTGTCTTAAGCTTAATAAACATAGCTTTGAACTTATTTCTAAAAAGATAATTTGGCAATGAAAAATATTTTGAAAAATCTTCAATTTGTAAGTTATGACTAGTGTTTAAACGAAAAAGCTTAAATAATGGTGCATCACGCAAATCAAGCTGAAAACCCACAGGGTTAAACTTTTCTATGTAAGGGCTTTCCCAATGGTGAGTTAGCAAGGCTTTGCTGCCTTCACTATCAACCTGAAATAATAAGATCCTTTCTGCAATTCCAGCTTCACCAAGAATATTTATTGTGCTTTCCAGTAATTGATCTATAGGAAGTCCTTTTCTTATATAACTACTAACCTTTAAGGAAAGATTTGCAAGCTCATTGCTTGTTAGAGATATGATGCTTGAATTGAAGTTTAATTCGGGTTTTGCAAACAATCCCTGAACAAGATTTTTAACCAGGCCATCTGTCAGCATGTTTTCCATATTAATAATTGTTTGTTGTCCTTTCAGCAATGTTTAGAAATATTACTGAATTATATAAGCGCAGTTTTTTAACTTGCTAGATATTCTATTACAATACTCAGACTTTAATTAAAAAATATTTTGAACGGGATAAGGCAAAGCCTTACCCTCATTAACCAAGATTAAAATATTTTCATTTAAAAAATTAGAAAATCACCAAAAAAAAGTTAAGGCCCCTAAAAAGTCCATGATAATTACCCTTAAGGGGGTAAGGTAAAGTATTACCCAGCTGGAAAAAATTTAACAATTCAAAATTTAGATTAGTATAAAATAATGAACATTAAACAATGAATGCAGTTTTACAAAACCAAGGGTATTTGTATACCTTTTCAAAGGAAAGCTTTAGCCAGGAAGACAACAAATTCTCCGATCCCTGGCAAATAGCCCCTAAGGGAGAAATCATTCGCATTCTAATAGCTGATGATCATCCTTATTTAATTCATGGAGTCGAAGCCGATTTAAATAAAGATCCTAAAATTAAAATTATAGGAACGGCAGGATCATATGATGAAGTAATAAACAAAGCAATGGAACTTCAACCTGATGTAGTTCTTTTGGATTTAAGAATGCCGGGTCGTGATAAGCATGATCTAAAGCACTATCTGACTGGTTTAAAAGCTGTAGGAAGATGCAAAGTAATTATTTTCTCAAATGAAACAGGCTGGGCAAGGATACACCGGTGTCTTGATATAGGAGCTTCTGCATATATTGAGAAAGCTATTTCAATTGGCAGATTAGCAGAATTTATTCACAGGGTTTATGAGGAAGAAGAATTAGTAATTTTTACTGCAGAAGAATTACCCAAAATACAATTTTCACGCAGACAAAAAGAAATCCTTCATTTTATAGGGGATGGGAAAGAAAATGATGAAATAGCTTTATTGTTAAATATTGAAGTTAAAACAGTTCAGTCTTATGTAAATGAAATTAAAGCTAGATTTGCAGAATCATTTGGTATTCATCCAATCAGACCTCGTACATTACTGCTTCTTGCTTCTAAGCTGGGTTTTGGAACCAAAGCGGTATAAAAATTAAATCTTTATAATAAAGTGTCATTAGATAATATTTTGTCTTAGGTGGATTTTCTTTAAAATTTTTAGCTGAATAGGTTATGTCCATAATTTTTGTTTGTTTTTTACAATAACAACAAAATCAATTTATAAATTTTTATATTTATTTTCTAATTGATTTTTATGTCAGTAAATATTTCACATACTTTCCCTGATTAAATTCTTTTAAAGAATTCCACATAATCATTTATGTTCTAAGAAGGAGGTGTGAGCGGTGAGTAACGCTAATTCAAAATATAGAGTTGAAAAAAAATCTGAAAACTCAAGTTATCAACGAATACTTGAGTATGAGAATTATATAAAGCAGAAAAAACTTGTTACTAATCAAAAACTAATATTTGAATATAATGATATGTATCTGGGCCTAACACAAAAACAAATCATCATACTAAGATTAGTGGCAAAAGGCTTGTCTAATATTAAAATAGCTGAGGAGTTGGACTTAAAGGATGCTACGGTTAAGCTAATTATTTATAGGCTGACAAAATATCTTGAAAGAGCTTTGTTTGAAAAAATAGACAGATTTTATCTTATTATAATAGCTCAAAAACTTCAGCTCGATGACGCATTAAACAATACTTCTTAGCACTAGGAATTAATACTTTTATACGTTTGTTTTATTCTATTGGGACCATTCTGAAAATTCTCTTCCCACCACTTTGTAAAAACTCTAACTATTTCAGGATCAAATTGGGTACCGCTATTTGAAATGATTTCTTCTAAAGCCTGCTCATGGCTAAGCGCTTTTCTATATATTCTGTTTGTTGTCATCGCGTCATATGCGTCGGCTATTGATGTAATCCTAGCTATTAAAGGAATTTCTTTTCCTTTTAAGCCATATGGATAACCGTAACCATCAATTCTTTCATGATGAAATAACACAGCATCAACACATCCTTGCAAGCAATCCATTTTTTTAACTATTTGAGAGCCTGCAATTGTATGCATTTGCATCTCTTTATACTCAGAATCAGTAAGTGGCCCTGGTTTTAAAAGAACACCGTCACGCACTGCAATTTTTCCTACATCGTGGAGTAGTGCACCACCTTCTAAGTGCATTTGTTCAATTGCACTAATATTGCACCTTTTACCAAGCTGCATGGAGATTTGAAAAACTCTATCAGAGTGTCCGCCTGTATAGGGATCTCTTGCTTCAACAGCTAGTGCAAGGGCTCTTGCTGTATGAAAGAAATTTTCTACAAGAAGTTCTCTAATCTTCTGATTTACCATTTCAGTATCTTTTGAATTTATAAGAGCTTTGGTAAATGTGTTTGCAATTTTGCTTAAAGACTCTTTCAAGTCAGAGTGTAACTCATATGTATCTTCAATTGAATTTACCAGACTTGAAATCTCGTCTTGAGATGGGCAAAGACTTTCAGGACTTACGATTTCTTCCTCGTGACGTAAATCTGAACATCGATCCTTCAGTGCGGAAGCTAAATCCTTTAAAGTTGGATCTGTCTCAAAGCTTTTCTTTGAGCTTTCTTGAGCAATATCTCTTTTAATCTCGGCCTTTTTACTTTTTGATTTCAAGATGATTATTCCTTAACTAGTTTCAAACATAAAGTTTAATTACTTATTTAAGAAAATAATAAGTAATTTCAAGGGTACTTACTTTATAAGAACCCTTTAGCAAACCATTTCTACCTACTTTATAAGCATTAAACTTGCTTGCTAACCCTTTAACTTTAGGTTTTTTAAAGATATCCCTTACTCCAAGCCAAACATATATAGGTTAAGATTTGGTGATTTTGAATCAACTGAACAATGTAGGTTGCTTGTAATAGATATTCTTAACTCAGAGAAATGGTTATATTTCTAAGTAAAACAATCATGTTAATTATTATTTCTTATATGTAAGATCCTTAAAATTAAGTTAAATGTCTAAGATGACAAACTGCAATAGCTAATGCATCTGAGGCATCGTCAGGCTTAATATCAGATTTAATGTTTAGTGATGTCTGTATTATTTTTTGAATAAATATTTTATCTGCTCTACCAGCACCTGTAATTGTTTGCTTAATTTGTAATGGAGTATATTCATAAACATTGATTTTATGGAGTGCTGCAGTAAGTAAAATAACTCCTTTTGATTGAAGTACAGGAATAATAGTTTTTGCATTTTTAAAAAAATAAACATTTTCTACAGCAATACAATCAGGTTTATATTTCTTGAATAGCTCCTTTAAATCCTCATGTAAGTGAATAAGTTTTTTTTCTTGTCCTGAATATTGTTTCAGATCTATGTAGCCATATGCAACTGCTATAGGCTTTGAGTTTTTATCTTTATAATTGATTACACCATATCCAATTGTTGTACTTCCCGGGTCAATACCAAGAATTGTATTTGCTTTATTAACAGCGATTTTTCTATTTAGCAATTTTGACATTAATTCTTTTATTTACCTATTTATTTATAAAAACAATTAAAATATAGAATGTGCTGTTAAATCCTTTAGTAAAAATATTTTTAAGTTGTTTTTGTGGTTTTCTTTTATCACTAAGTGCACCTGGATATAATCTTTGGTTTATAGCATGGTTTGCGCTCTCTCCCCTTTTTATAATTATATACACCTCAAAAAACATAAAAGAAACAGCATTTTACTCTTTTCTTTTTGGCTTTGCTTACAATTTAAATTATTTACAGTGGATATTTTCTATTCATCCTTTAAACTGGCTTGGTTTTGATAATACTGTAAGTTTTTTTATATCAGCCTTCTCTTTAATTCTGGTTTCTTTTTATAATTCCATATTTTTTGTTTTATTTTCAATTTTGACCAGGTATCTTAAAAACAGCTCTTTGCATCCCTACAATAAAGGATTGCCATATGTTACTTTAGTTACTTTTATCTGGTTGATTGTTTTTAATAAGCTGTCAGGCAGTGAATTGCTGCTTGGTTTTCCGTGGACTTTAATTGAGTATAGTCAGTACAAAAATTTATATTTAATTCAGATAGCTGAATATTTTGGCAGCATATCAATAAGTTTTATATTGGTTTTATTTAATTTGTTATTGGCTCATATATTTATCTCAATATTTAACATTGAAAAAGTAAGTAATAGATATATTTCAAAATCACCTGGACAGGCAAGTCCTATGCTTTATAGCCTTTTCATTTTGATTGGCTTGATAGGAATAAATTTATTTTTTGGCATGTATTTATACTACAAAAATCATGATCGATTTACTAACAATTCAAATACTGTAAGTATCTTACAGGGAAATCTTCCTTTAGGAGTTACACGTGGGAGTAAGCAAGATATAAATTTTTCAAAACAAATTTATGGAACTCTCCTAGAAAACAATAATGCAAAGTTGATTTTATTGCCAGAAGGTGCATTACCAGTAGTTTTCAATAATAGTTTAACTACTCAATCATGGTTAAAATTAAATACAAATAAAAAACAATCTGATGTTATAGCTGGCTCATACTGCAGTAATGAAAATCATCTGACTAACTGTGTAGTACTTTCTAACCATACAGACAAAAAATTCTCTTACTATGAAAAAGAACGATTGGTTCCATTTGGGGAATTTACTCCACTTGCTTTTGTTTTTCCAGGCTTTATGAAAAAATTTGCCAGTAATGTAATCGGAGATGGGTTTATGAAAGGGAAAAAGTGCTCTCCCTTAAATACATCTATTGGGAAAGCAGGAATAAATATTTGTTTTGAGCTTATATTCCCTACAATTATCAGAAAACAATCACTTGAAAAAGCTAAATTTTTAGTAAATTTTTCTGATTTAAGTTGGTTTTCAAATGATTTTGTAAGGCAACAATTTCTAAGTTTTGCAGTTTTCAGAGCTATTGAAAATAGAAAATGGGTTGTTGTTGCAGCAAATAATGGAATATCTGCTTTTGTAGAATCAAATGGTAAGATAAAAAGCCAATCGTTGCAAAACAAAGAAGGGGTATTATTAGACTGGATTACCCCGAACAATAAGACTACTTTTTATGCAAAATATGGTTGGTAAATTGGGTATAAGTCATATATGAAATTAATAGTTAGAAATTTAATATTCTCAATTTTAGTCTCAGTATTATTTTTGTCTCCAGCAAATTCTGTAAACGCTTTGGAAGGACTTGCAAGATTTGATAATAGGAAAGACACAACAGTATTTCTTCAAGTTGCTGCAACTCCAGAAGAAAAAACTAAAGGACTTATGAATGTAACTAATCTTCCAAGCAATCGTGGAATGGTTTTTATATTTAGACCTGCCATCACTGTTACATTTTGGATGAAAGATACACTTATTTCTCTTGACATGATTTTTATTAACAATGGAGAAATAGTTAAAATTGTAAGAAATGCTCTACCAAATCAAACAAGCATTCTCTATCCGTCAGATAAAGAAGTTACGGAAGTAATAGAAGTCAATAGTGGATTTTCTGATGCTCATGAAATAAATGTTGGTGACACAGTTGAATTTGAAAACATTTCCCAAATTGATTACTCTGTAGATTCTAAATTGATGATACTTAAAAAATAATATTAATAGAAAATGCAAAAATTAGTTACATCAGAACAAATTCGAAATATTGAATTTAATCTAATAAAAAAAACTTCTTCCAGCTCCCTAAGACTTATGGAAAAAGCAGGTTCTGAGCTTGCTAAGGTAATAGAAAAATATAGTGAGCCGTATCTTTTTATCTGTGGAAAGGGTAACAATGGTGGAGATGGACTTGTTGCAGCAAGATATCTATATGAAATGGGGAAAAAAGTACAGATTTGCTTGACTTCAGAAGAAGTCCTTTTATCGCCTGACTCAAAGGCAAATCTAGATCTTATAAAAGGGAAAACCTCTTATATATTAGTGGATGAAGTAAACAGCAAACTTTTTTTTGAAGAACTAAATAAAGCAAATACAATAATAGAGTGTCTTTTAGGGACTGGCACAAATAAAAAATCAAATCTGCTCTTTGAATGGATTATAAAAACAGTTAATAATTCTGGTAAAACAGTTATTGCTTGTGATATTCCTATTGGAGTTGATCCTGATACAGGTTCTGTTCAAGGATATACAATAAAAGCAAAAACAACGGTAACATTTGGTTATCCAAAGATTGGTCTAGTTTTATACCCTGCAAAAGAATATGTTGGCATGCTTGAAGTTATTGATATGGGCTTACCAGATATTAATACTGACTTGTTTTTTCTGGACGATCGATTTTTGAAAGAAAATTTACCTAAAAGAAAAGAGAATTCAAATAAAGGTTCTTTTGGAAAAACTCTTTTAGTATGCGGAAGTATAAAATATCCTGGTGCAGCATTATTGGCTGGCAAAGCAGCTTCATCAATAGGTTCTGGCTTAACTGCTATGGCAAGCCCAAAAGAAGTTTTTGATCAAATAACAAAAGATATTCCGGAAGTTACTCATGTTGAATTTGATCTAATTAAGATCCTCGAAGAAAGTAAAAACTCAAGTGTAATCATAATTGGTCCTGGATTAACTAATACTGATGAAATTAAAACTCTTGTTGAGAGTTTAATTATGAAAACAAATATTCCTATAGTTTTAGATGCAGATGGAATAAATGTTCTTGCTGGAAATAAAGAAATAATAAAAAATGCAAAAAACGAAATAGTTTTAACACCACACCCGAAGGAATTTGCAAGATTAATTGAAGCCACTGTGGAAGAAGTTTTAAATAACAAAATTGATCTTGTAAGAAATACTGTAAGTGAGCTTGGTTGCGACGTTGTTTTAAAAGGACCTGGAACTATAATTTGTAATAAAAATAGAAAAATATTTGTTTCGCCTTTTGCTAATGCTGCGCTAGCAAAAGGTGGTACTGGTGATATTTTGACAGGATTCATTGGTGGATTAGTTGCTCAAGGTTTGAAGCCAGATCTGGCAGCATGTGTTGGAGTATATATTCACGGAAAATCAGGTGAGTTAGTTGCCAAAGATAAAACAGTATTTTCACTATTGCCGCAAGACTTAATCACCTATCTGCCTCAAGTAATAAAAATGTATCTTTGAAATTCAGGTCATCGTTGTTAAATGACGCAATTTAAAGCTCTTTAGCGGGACAAACTTTTTTGATTCTTCGCTTTTGCTCAGAGCTCAAAAAAGTGTCCCTCCGGCTTTAAATTGCTTATTGCCATTCACCCTGATTTGCTTAATACTCTATGTATCTTTGATAAAATGTTGTTATGACTACAAAAGACTTTAAAGAAGAGAAAATAAATTCAGAAAAAGTTTATAAGGGAAAAATATTAGATTTAACTGTAGACAAAGTTCGTTTACCAAATGGAAAAGAATCAATACGTGAAGTAATTTTACATAATGGTGGTGTGACTATACTCGCTCAGCCTGATCCTCAAAAAATTGTTTTAATAAAGCAGTTCAGATATTCTATTGGAAAAATCTTTTGGGAAGTTCCAGCAGGAAGATTGAATCTAAATGAGGTTCCTTTACTTGCTGCA
>OBEQ012553945.1_pt1 | contig 15290 bp, 15 predicted proteins | sample 1670901 | NCBI WGS metagenome assembly OBEQ01 (sample SAMEA104232315, study PRJEB22302) | groundwater metagenome | biome: forest; feature: aquifer; material: groundwater | place: USA | collected 2011-08-07 | depth 5.4 m | reverse complement strand
TTTTTCCTGCGTCACAATGCGATCTTGATAAACCACTTTCTCTTGCGGGACGATTTTCTCTTTAATGACCACTTTAGCCGGAGCGTTTTTCAGATTGGCAATGGTCGTTTGGGCGCTGGCAAGTTCACTTTGCAGCGCTTTGATTTTCTCCGTCGGTTCGACCACTTTGGTTACAATTTTCTCTTGAACGACTGGACGATCTTTATAGACTACTTTTTCCTGCGTCACAATGCGATCTTGATAAACCACTTTCTCTTGCGGGACGATTTTCTCTTTAATGACCACTTTAGCCGGAGCGTTTTTCAGATTGGCAATGGTCGTTTGCGCGCTGGCAAGTTCACTTTGCAGCGCTTTAATTTTCTCCGTCGGTTCGACCACTTTCGTCACAATCTTCTCTTGAACGACTGGGCGATCTTTGTAAACCACTTTTTCCTGTGTCACGATACGGTCTTTATAGACCACTTTGACACCGGAAGAACTCTTTAAATTAGCAATCACGGTTTGAGCAGCAGAGAGTTCACTTTGCAGCGCTTTGATTTTCTCGGTCGGTTCGACCACTTTGGTCACGATCTTCTCTTGAATGACCGGACGGTCTTTATAGACCACTTTTTCCGCCAATACGGATTGGGTAGGGGCACTTTGGAGTCGTGCTATTGTCGCTTGTGCTTTTGAGAGATCGGCTTGCATCGTTTGAAGTTTCACGCTGGCATCGGCAGCCGGGTGCGCTGCAACGGCTTTGTTCAACTTACGCGTAAGCTCATCTTTTTCCTCTTTGAGAGTTGCAAGGGCACTTTTTAGACTCTCTCGCTCGATTTTACTGACTTTTACCGTATTAATGTTTTGGCTTAAAATCTCGTTTTGTGCTACCGCTTCACGATACTGTTTGTCACGTGATGTCAGCGTCTGTTCCATGCTTTTGATAATGCCGGTTTTTTGCGAAAGCTCATGATTCACATCACGATTTTGTGTTACAAGGCGTGTAAGGGCGGTATTGTTTTCCTTAATCTGTGTCTCCAGCGAAGCTATGCGGCTTTGATACCCTTTTATTTTTCCGGTCGCATCTTTACGCTCTGATTCACATTGCTGATACAGCTTCGGTTCAATACCTAAAACGGCACTCTGACCTTGCCGGCACTCTTCGTATTTTTGACGCAGTTTAGCGACTTCACCGAGAATGCTTTGAGGTTCTGATGCCCCATACAGATACCCCGCTGCTAACACGCTGATAAACAATCCTCTCACGCCAGCCCTTTTCTAATAAGTTTTACGCCCATCTCTAAGTGATGGGTATAAGGAAATTGATCGAACGCTGCCATTGCCGCAACCGTATGGGTGGAGGAGAGCAATTCCAAATCCCGTAACAGTGTTTCTGGATTGCACGAAATGTAGAGCACATGATCAAACCGCGAAGCAAACGCACACGGCTCTTCTCCCAATCCTGCACGCGGAGGATCGACAAAGAGGGTTTTGAGATGATAATGGGTTACATCAAGCCCTTCTAAACGGCGAAATTCGCGAGTACCGTCAAGTGCTTGGGTGAACTCTTCTGCGCTGAGACGGACAAAATCGATGTTATTGACATCGTTAAGCTCCATGTTTTGCTTTGCGGCGAGGATAGAAGCTTTGGAAATCTCCGTGGCCAATACGGAATCAAATTTGGATGCAAACGGGATAGTAAAATTCCCCGCGCCGCAATAGAGTTCGAGTAAATCGCCCCCGATGCCGTCCAACTGAGAAAGTGACCATTCGATCATCTGTTCATTGACCGAGGCATTGGGCTGAGTAAAACTGTTTTCGATATGGATATAATGGTACACTTGTCCATCAATCTTCAAATTTTCCGTAACGTAATCTTGAGATAAAATGATCTTTTGTCTGCGGCTTCGACCGATGAGATACAACCCCAAGCGCTCTTGTAATACTAACGCTTTTATTTTCCACTCTTCATCCAATGGTCGATGATACAAAAGGCTTACGCACACTTCACCGCTTGATGATGAGAGAAAATCAACCCCGAAAAGCTTATGCCCTATCTCCAAGTCAGCCACTTCCATCAATAGCCGCTCCATCACCGATACGATGGTCGGAGAAACAATCGAACATTTGTCGATCATCACGGCACCTTGACGATCCAGTCGGCTCATAGCGTAGGAAATGACCCCGTCATTGTGGTAGATTTTAAATTCCGCGCGGGAGCGATAATGATCTTCAGGAGATTGAGCAACTTTGATTTCACCCTCATAAAAAGGGGCAAACATCTCGCGTACCGACGAAAGTTTACGGGACAGTTGCCCCTCATACCCCTCATCATAGTCCCGGCAACTGCCGCAAATTCCGAAATACTCACACTGCACTTATAAAACCTTGTTTATTATTTGACACTGGCGATCAGATTACCGATCAACAAATTCCACCCGTCTACCATGACAAAAACGAGGATTTTAAACGGCATCGAGATCATCACCGGGGGAAGCATCATCATCCCCATCGACATTAAGATGGAGGCGACGACCATATCGATAACCAAAAAGGGCAAGAAGAGCAAAAATCCGATCTCAAACGCCGTTTTAAGTTCACTGATGACAAATGCAGGGATCACAATCGTTAAAGGGACCTCTTTAATCGATTGAGGATTTTCCATATGGCGAATCCGTAGAAAGAGGGCCAAATCTTTTTCACGGGTGTTACGCACCATAAAATTTTTGAACGGATCGGTCGTTTTCGTAAACGCTTCATCGTAGGAAATCTTGCTTTCGCTGTAGGGCTTGATCCCCTCGTCATACGCTTTGGTCGCGACCGGTTCCATGACAAAGACGGTCAGGATAAGGGCGAGCATAACCAACAACTGCGTCGGGGGGACCTGTTGTGTCCCTAAAGCCTGACGTAAAAATCCAAATACGATAACAAATCGGGTAAAGGTGGTCATCACAAGAACGAGACTCGGAGCTAGAAAGAGAATCGTGAGCATAAGCAGCACATTCAGCGAGCTTACGACTTCCTGCGGACTTTCAGGGGCAGTAAGATTGAAATTCATCGCCGGAACCTGCGGATCGCCACCCCATAGGGCAAATGGGATGAAAAGAAGTAAGAAAAATAAACGACCCAAACCGACACTCCCGAAATAAAGAGACGATAATACCATAGACTAAGGGTTGTTCTCGATTAAATCTGATAAAATTGCACGAATTAATCAGAGGAGTCGTAATGTCTCAAAACCTTTCCATCGTTATTCTTGCCGCCGGAAAAGGGTCCCGGATGAAATCGCCCAAAGCGAAAGTACTTCATGAGATTTGCGGACGCCAGATGCTTTACTACAGTATCAAAGCAGCGCGTGAGATCACCGATGATGTGATCGTCGTCGTCGCACACCAAAAAGATGCCGTTATCGCGGCTATGGAAAAACATTTCGACAACCTCACCTTTGTTACCCAAGATAGCGATAATTTTCCCGGAACCGGCGGAGCCATGATGGGTGTCAAACCTAAGTATGGCGATGTGCTCGTACTCAATGGCGATATGCCCCTAATGACCAAAGCCTCGATTGATGCGTTTATGAACAACGATAGCGACATCGTCATGTCCGTTATCGAACTCGAAAATCCGAGCGGCTACGGACGTGTCGTTATCGAAAACGGCCAAGTAGAACGTATCGTTGAAGAAAAAGATGCAAGCGAATCGGAAAAAGCAATCAATACCGTTAATGCGGGAGTCTATGCGTTCAAACACCATGTCCTCGAAACGTACATTCCCCGTCTCTCCAATGCAAACGCCCAAGCAGAGTATTACCTCACCGACGTCATCGCCCTAGCCCGTAATGACGGTTTGAGTATATCTCCGCTGATCGTCGAAGAGGTGGAATTCAAAGGGGTAAACTCCAAAAATGACCTCGCCAATGCTGAAATAATCATGATGGATCGTCTACGCAAAAGATGGATGGATGAGGGGGTCATTATGCAGCTTCCTCACACCATTTATATCGAAGAAGGGGTAACGTTCGAGGGGGAGTGTATCGTCGAAAACGGCGCACGGCTGTGCGGTAACACCCTAATTGTAAACTCCCATATCAAAGCCCACAGCGTTATCGAAGATAGTATCGTTAAAAACTCTGATGTAGGTCCATTAGCCCATTTACGCCCGCAGAGCGTATTGGAAGAGACCCATATCGGAAACTTTGTGGAAGTGAAAAAATCGACCCTTACCGGGGTTAAAGCAGGACATTTGAGCTATCTTGGCGATGCGACTATCGGTGAGGGGAGCAACATCGGTGCAGGAACCATCACCTGCAACTACGACGGAGTGAAAAAGTACCAAACGATCATCGGCAAAAATGTTTTCATCGGAAGCGATACCCAGCTCGTCGCTCCGGTCGAAATTGCCGATAATGTCATGATCGCCGCAGGTACCACCGTAACATCCGGCAAATATGAGAGCGATATCCTCATCCTCAGCCGTACCCCGATCCGAAAAGTGGCAGGATTTTTCACCAAATTTTTCGGAAAAGGGAAATAATGATCATCTCCCCTACTCTTCTATCGGGCAAAAAAATCCTCCTAGGAGTTACGGGTTCGATTGCAGTGTACAAATCGCTCGAATTACTCCGTCTTTACATCAAAGCGGGAGCCGAGGTTCGGGTGGTTATGACCCCCTCAGCGAAAAAGTTCGTGGCGCCTCTCTCTTTTGAAGCCCTCAGCCGTAATCGTGTTCTCGATGATGAGAGTGAATCATGGGCGGATGATTTCAACCATATCAAAATTTCCGCTTGGGCGGATGTGATGGTAATCGCCCCCGCCACCGCCAATACGATGGCCAAACTCGCCAATGGAATCGCAGACACGATCCTCACCCAGTGCGCGTTAGCCTTTCCGGGACTCAAACTTATTGCCCCATCGGCGAATACTAATATGATCCAAAACCCGATGATCCAAGCCTCACAAAAAATGCTTGCTATTGCCAACTATGAAATCCTCTCTACCCAAACCAAAGAGTTAGCCTGTCAGGTTGTCGGTGAGGGTGCTATGGCCGAACCTTTGGACATTTTCTATCACACTGTCCGAATCCTCCTCAAAAACGATTTTTGGCAGGATCGCCGTGTCATCGTAACGGGTGGAGGAACCATTGAACGGCTCGATGATGTCCGATACATCAGTAATTTCTCCAGCGGAAAAATGGCATCGGCTCTCGCTACGGCACTCTTTCTGCGCGGTGCCGACGTCAATTTGATCGCAACTCGATGGGAGAGTGATTTGCCCAAGGGTATCCATACTATCGATGTTGAGGGCTCAGCGGAGATGAGTGAGTATCTCACCGACTCTATCCGTATTGCCAAAAAAGGGAAACTCTCCAAAGCCTCCCTTATTCATGATGAACCGATTGCCTTGATTCAAAAAGAGCCCTTTTTGTTTATGGCGGCGGCGGTGAGCGATTATCTCCCGACCCATCCTCAAAGCGGAAAACTCAAAAAAGAGATGCTGGGGGAGAGTTGGAACATCGAGATGCGCCAAAATACCGATCTTATCGCATCTCTCAATAAAGAGGGGATAAAAACCGTCGCATTCAAAGCCGAAACTGATCCTGCCGTGGCACTTTTTAATGCCCAACATTTATTGGAACGAAAAAATGTCAATGCGGTATGTCTCAATGTCATCGATGAGACAAATCCTTTCGGAGGTGATTCCAATCTTATTGATTTTATCACCCCATCCCAAAATACACGGCTCCCTAAAGCCGATAAACTGAGCGTTGCTTTTCACATCTTAGAGCAATCCGAGTCGTTATGAGCAATCAGCCTCGCCATATCGCCATCATAATGGACGGAAACGGCCGGTGGGCTAAGACCCAGGGTAAAAACCGCACATTCGGACATGAAAAAGGGGCGGAAGTGGTTCGTACCATCACAACCTACTGTGCCACACACCCCGAAATCAAACGACTAACCCTCTATGCCTTCAGCACCGAAAACTGGAAACGTCCCAAATTGGAAGTCGAGTTTTTGATGAAACTTCTCGAAAAATATCTCAAAAACGAGCTCCCCACCTATCTGAAGGGGAACATCCGTTTTGAACCGATCGGGGATCTCTCCCTTTTCTCCTCGTCCCTGCGCAAAACCATTACCCATGTCCGTGAGGCGACTGTGCATTGCACCGGACTGGTTCAGAGCCTCGCACTCAACTACGGCGGGCAAGATGAGATCGTCCGAGCGGCGAACCGACTCTGCGAAGCGAATAGAGCGATCACCATCGAATCGCTGACGCAAGCCCTCGATTGCCAAAGCGATGTGGATCTGCTCATCCGCACCGGGGGTGACAACCGGCTGTCCAATTTTTTACTATGGCAATCGGCGTATGCAGAGCTGTTTTTTACCGATACCCTCTGGCCCGATTTCGGCGAAAATGAGTTACAAGATATAATCAAAAAATTTAAAACCGTTGAGAGACGTTTTGGAGGAATCAATTGATGGAAATGATTATCGTAGGAATACTGGGAGCTGTCGTAGGGTCATTTCTCAATGTCCTTATACTCCGCACTCCGCGTGATGAGAGTGTCTCTTTCCCCGCTTCACATTGTATGAGCTGTAACACCCCTTTACGGATTTGGCACAATATACCGATCCTGTCATGGCTTTTTTTACGGGGGAAATGCGCTTTTTGCGGAGAAAAAATTTCTATCCAATATCCGATCATCGAAGCACTAAGTGCCTTAATTTTCCTCTTCAGTGCGTTCAAACTCGGCATTAACCTCCAAGCCCTCACCGTTGCGCTGGTCTTTGATATGCTCCTTGCCCTTTCCGTTATCGATTTTCGATACAAAATGGTCCCCGACAGCATTAATCTCACCGCCCTCACCCTCGCCATTCTCAGCGCAAGCAGCTTGGGACAGCTCGGATACAATTTTACCAATGCCCTGCTGTTTGCAGGGGGATTTACCCTCCTTCGTTTTTACCTCTCCTACGCCATAAAAAAAGAGGCGATGGGAGAAGCCGATATTATGATCGCTGCAACCATGGGAGCACTGCTTGGGGTACAGCTTGCCCTAGCTGCCATTTTCCTCTCAGCGGTTTTGGCTCTTCCGGCACTGCTGCTGACCCGAAATGAGACCGATGAATCCAAACAGCTCCCGTTTATCCCTTTTTTAGCCATGGCGACATGGATTGTTTTGATGTTTGACACCTATGTAAGTGCCTATATGGCGGGGTTATATGGATAAATTACGCAACTACATCTTATCAAATTTATCGATACTCTTTTTCTCGATATTCTTACCGCTGTTTTCGATCGCTTCGGTGATTTTTATGATCAAACTGGCTACCTACACATCGGTAATACAGCTCAGCGTTATCGAAATGGGAAAACTCTATCTGTTTGTGTTGCCGGAACTTTTCTTTTATACCTTACCCATCGCATTTGTTGTCGGAGCGGCACTGACTCTCTATCGATTGTCAAATGATAATGAGATGGTCGTCGTTTTTTCGCTCGGGATTTCACCTGTTTTTATCGCGAAAGTCTTAGCCAAACCGGCATTTATCCTCTCAATTTTGCTCTTTGTCGATTTCATAGTCGTTACCCCCTACATCAAAATCATCTCTGCCAATTTTATCGACCAAAAAAAGGCCGAAGCCAAATTCAATCTCACCGCATCGGAATTCGGGCATCATTTCGGTGATTGGATGCTCTACATCAACAAAAGCGATACCAATAAACAGCATTTCAGCGATGTCGTCTTGTATAACAAAGCGATGAAAGATGAAGTGCTCATCGTCGCTAAACAAGCCGAACTGATCAATGCCGATGGGGTGCTAAAACTTCGCCTTACCGACGGAGAGAGTTTCAGCTACAACGACCAAAAGCTCAAGCAAATGGTCTTTAAAACCGCCTATATCAATGATATGCTTACCACCGATTTGACCGTCTATCGAGACACGATCGATTATTGGACGAACAACGAACTGCGTGAGCGCAAAAACCAGCGTATCGTAACCGATACCCTCCTAAGTCTCTTCCCTTTTATCTCAATCTTTCTGATCATTGCGCTGGGAATCGTCCATGCCCGACATCAGAAGCGGTGGATATATCTGTGGCTCTTTGTCTCGATCATCATTTTTTATTCGTCGGCTATCATCACCTATCAATTGATCGGCTTTCACACCATATGGGTCGTTGCCCTCCTCTGGGTTATCGGTACCTACCTCTTTTATCGTAATTTGGTAGGTAAACGGTTTTGAATCGTGTCAAAATCACCATGAGCTACAACGGCTCGGCGTTTATGGGATCGCAACAACAGCCCACGACGCACGAAACCGTTATAGGAACTCTCCTGATCGCCCTCAAACGGCTTAAAATCAATACCGCACCCAAAGGTTCAGGCCGTACAGATAGAGGCGTTCACGCCACCCATCAGGTGATGCATCTCGATCTCCCCCTCTATTGGCACGATCTGCAGCGTCTCACCGAAATGCTCAACATGCAGCTCCCCTCCTCCATCCGTATCCGACGGATCGAGTTTGTGGAGAGTGAATTTCACGCCCGCTACACTGCCAAAAAACGGGTTTACCGCTATATTATCAAAGAGGGAGCCGTCAACCCGTTTGAAGATAATTTTGTCTCTTTCATCCCCCAGCTCAACCGTGATGTAATTGCCGATGCAATCGGATGTTTCGTGGGGACTCACAATTTTGAACTCTTCAAAAAAAGCGGCAACGATATGGACCACTTCACCCGAATCATCTACCGCGCCTATGCCTACAGCCATAAGGGATATTTTATCCTTGTCTTTGAGGGGAACGGTTTCTTGCGCTCCCAAATCCGTCTCATGGTCGGTTTTTTACTCCGTATATCCTCAGGCAAAGCGACCAAAGAGCAGCTTATCGAACAACTGGCGTGTATTAAACGCCACTCCACCGATATCGCACCGCATAATGGACTCTATTTAACACGCATCAAATACTAGTTTAGTCTTTTTGACTCAACTATATTGATAGCGCTTGCATTACAAAAACTCTTTTGTTATAATCACACTTCAAAATATTACATCTAAAGGAATTAGTCACATGGCAAAACATCAGTTCCAGACTGAAGTCTCACAAATCTTGCATTTAATGATTCACTCTTTGTATTCGAACAAAGAGATTTTCGTCCGAGAGCTCGTATCGAACTCATCGGATGCACTCGATAAACTCAATATGCTTGTCCTCACCGACGACGCCTACAAAGGGGTAAACTTTGCCCCTCGTATCGATATCGTGATCGACAAAGAGGCAAAAACCCTCACGATCAGCGACAGCGGTATCGGGATGAACGAAGCGGACTTGGTTGAAAACCTCGGAACCATCGCGAAATCAGGAACCAAAGCGTTCCTCGAAAAACTATCCGGCGATCAGAAAAAAGATTCCAACCTTATCGGTCAGTTCGGTGTCGGTTTCTACGCAGCATTTATGGTAGCGGACAAAGTCGAAGTTATCAGCCGCAAAGCCGGAGAAGAGCAAGCGTATAAATGGTCTTCAATGGCGGGATCAGAATACGATCTTGAACCATCAGAACGTGACAGCCACGGTACCAGCATCATCATGCACCTAAAAGACGATGAGAACGAATTTTTGGAGACGCACCGCATCGAGAGCATCATCAAAAAATATTCTAACCATATCCCTTTCCCGATCTTCATGGACAAAGAGGAGTGGGTAGCACCAGCCGAGGGTGAAGAAAAAGGGCACAATGAAACCAAAAACGTCCAAGTCAACAAAGCCAATGCATTGTGGACAATCTCTAAATCCGACATCACCGACGAAGAGTACAAAGATTTCTACTCCAGCATCGCCCACGATTCCAGTGAGCCATTGCTATGGATGCATAACAAAGCCGAGGGAACATTAGAGTACACTACCCTCTTCTACGTCCCTGCCAAAGCACCGATGGACTTGTATCGCGTCGATTACCAAAGCGGTATCAAACTCTACATCAACCGTGTATTCATCACCGACGATGAAAAAGAACTTATGCCGACCTATATGCGTTTCCTTCGCGGGGTAATCGACTCTGCCGACCTTCCATTGAACGTCAGCCGTGAAATCCTCCAAAGCAACCGCGTTATGGCGAAAATCAAAAACGCATCGGTCAAAAAAGTCCTCAGCGAACTCGCAAAAGTCTCTGAAAATGACGCTGAGAAATACGACGCGTTCTACAAAGAGTTCGGCAACGTTCTCAAAGAGGGACTCTACAGCGACATGGGCAACCGTGAAAAAATCCTGGAGCTTCTCAAACTCAACACCCTCAACTCTGCCGAGCCGGTCATGTTCAGCAAATTCGTCGAGGGTGTCGATGCGGAGAAAAAAGAGATCTATTACATCACTGCGAAGATGTCTCTCCAAATGCTTAAAAACTCTCCAAGCTTAGAGCGTTTCAAAGCCAAAGGGATCGATGTACTCGTCCTCAACGAAGAAATCGACACGATCGTCTTCCCGATGGTAAGCGAGTACAATGAGTACAAATTTATCAATGTCGTTGATGCGAAACTCGAAGAGTCCGAAGAGGAGAAAAAAGAGCACGAAGAGAAAGCCAAAGGGATGGAATCATTCGTTGGACAGCTCCAAAACGCTTTGGGTGAAAACGTATCCAAAGTCGAAACGACCTTTGATCTCACCGATTCTGCGGTGTGCTTGAGAGTCGATAAAGAAGACCAAGGCTACATGATGGCGCAGATGATGAAACAGTTCGGACAAATGGGCGGTGATTTCCCGGCTCCGAAACCGATCCTCCAAATCAACCCGAACCATGAGTTGATCAAAAAGCTCAGCGACTCAGCAGACATGAACCTTATCGACGATGCGGCGCATGTATTGCTCGATCAGGCGAAACTCTATGAGGGTGAGACGCTTGCGGACACCGCAGGGTTTATCACACGTCTAAATCGTATTATGGCGAAAGCTTTATAGTCATTCCGTACTTGATACGGAATCTATTTTTTTATCATTCCCGCAAAGGCGGGAATCCACTTCATAGAAATAATAAATTCTACTTTTCTTTACGCTATAATCAATCAAACTATTGTACATAAGAATAAAGATATCAATGAATCATTATAAATTTATAGCATATATAATCACTTTGACTTCAGCAATATTCTTACTTATGTGGATTAATTATGACGGAGCTATTAGTGATTTTGGGCTAAATGGTTTTACTGAAACAATTGGGATTGGAATTACAGTTTTCATTATTGACTATTTTATGCAAAAAAGAGAAGAACAACGTCTTTTACCACAAAGAAGAGCATCTCATGAAGATGTAAAACTTCTTGTATCTAAAATGACATCATTTTGGCTTTCAACATTTATTTCCAGTGTTCCAGAAAATCCGCCTTCCACTATGGAAGAATTTTTCACAAAAAACAATATAGACAAAATACGTTATTATCTTGATATGGATTCTATTCCAAATGTAACACCAAGAACAAATTGGTGGTCATATCTACCTCATCAATTAAAAGACTTCAAAAAACTTTCAGAAACAATATTAGAAAGACATAATAATACTCTTGATCCAATTGCGTATTATGCAGTACATAAAATCATGAAATCGATACTAGATCCAGACTTAATTCAAGCAACAATAATTTCTGATCAAGAATATAATTTTAAAAGAGCAAAAAATTTAGGCAACTACTTATTTATTCTAGATGACTATTTCGAAGCAATAAAGGATCTAATCAATTGGTGTAATTTGGAAGCTGGTATTATTGGTAAATTATCAAAAATACCACCAGATAAAATTGATATAAATATTCCAACAATTAACGTAGAATATCCTCCAGCTTGTATGTATAAATGGTAAAGGATATTCACTCCCCTGAAAAAAAAGGAACCGTCTACTGTTCTATTCCCATTCCCTCAACTCACATTTCAAAATGCAATATAATTCCGATCCAACCTAACACAGCATTACAATAACCGATAAAAAGGGAGTTGATAATGCCGAGACAAAACGATCATACTATTTTTCTTCTCTTTCCAAAAGTTATCATTTTTGATATAATCACATGAAATGGGCTATCGAATTTTTTAACGAGGCGGTAGAAACCGATACACTATCCTTTCCTGCCAAAATTTTGGCGAAAATGCTCCGCATCTTTGAGATGATCGAAGAACACGGTCCCAATCTCGGAAAACCGTATACCGATGCTTTCGGTGAAGGGCTTTTTGAAGTTAGGGCTAAAGGAGCGGAGGGGATAGGAAGAAGTTTCTTTTGTTACGCGAGTGGGAAAAAAATCATTATTCTCCACTCATTTGTGAAAAAGACCCAAAAAACACCTCAAAAAGAGATCGAAATCGCCCTCAAGCGAAAAAAGGAAATTGAGCATGACAAATAGACCTTCTTTTGAAGCATTCAAAGAAAAAGCTCTGCAAAACGAAGAGGTTAAAGCCGAATATGACGCATTAGAACCCATCTTCGCACTCAAAAAACAGATGATAAAAGCCCGTCTCGAAGCGAAACTCTCCCAAGAAGATGTTGCTAATCTACTACATACCAAAAAAAGCAATATTTCGAGATTAGAAAGCCCAAACAGCAAAAATATGCCCAATCTATCTACTTTGATGGAATACGCAAAAGCCGTCGGCTTCAACCTCGAAATCAATCTTACACGAAGCCCTTTAGCTTCGTAACGGTTTAAAATGAAAAAAGAATACGATTTCAGCAAAGGTGTTCGCGGTAAATATGCGCAAGCCTATCATGATGGTATAAATATCACACCATTCAATCCTATGAAAATCACCCCTGTTACCGAAACCAACTCCCCTATCTATCACAACCTCATGCAATGCTACGAAGCTGAGTTCTCACCTATCACGGGGAAAAAACCGAATGCTTCGGGGCTGTTCGAACTCGATACCCATCTAGGAGACGATACCCTAGGCTTTTTACTCATGATCGACAATACCCCTGCCGGAATTGCCGCTATCCGTTGCAAAGAGTCTCAAGCCTACGAGGTATGTGAGTTTTACGTTGTCCCCTATTTTCGGAAAAACGGTATCGGAATGGAGTTTGCCCACACGATTTGGAAAAATTATCCGGGAGATTGGGAGATCAAACAGATAGAGGGGGCTGAATACGCCACCGCGTTTTGGCGTAAAACGATAAATTCTTTTAACGAGATAGAATATACCGAAGCGTACTATGATGACCCCTATTGGGGGAAAGTCATAAGACAGCAATTTACAGTGAATTAAGAAAGGATACACCCTTATGAGCAGATCAATTATTTTTATCTATGGAATATTTGCCTATACCCTTGCACTGATCGCTCAGATATGGTTTATTTTGTATATTGGCGAGTGGGAGTTTATGCCGACTACCATCAACTCATACCATCCAGTCCCGTTAATGACTGCCCTCATAATCAACTTCGGTTTGGTTTTACTCTTTTCTATGCAACACTCCCTAATGGCTCGCTCCCTCTTTAAAAAATATCTGACCAAAGTTATCCCTATCGCCGCTGAGAGAAGTACCTATGTTCTCTTTTCGGGGGTAGCGTTGGGCTTGATTTGTCTGTATTGGCAGCCGTTGGAGGGGGGTTTATGGCGCGTGGATAATGAAGTAGGAAAAACCTTACTAACCGCAGGCTATCTTTTCGGCTGGGCTTTTTCGCTCTTTTCGACGTTTATCATCAACCATTTTGAACTTTTTGGCTTACAGCAAATCTATCTGAACTTACGCAACAAACCTGCCCCTGCTATCGATTTTAAAGAGAAGCTGTTTTATAAATTTGTACGTCATCCGATCCAACTGGGAGTGCTGATCGGACTATGGATAACACCGACTATGTCCTATTCACATTTAATGCTTTCATCCACGCTTACGATTTATATTTTTGTCGGGCTTTGGTTTGAGGAGAGAGATTTGATTTCAGTTTTGGGAAATATCTACAAGGAGTACCAACAACGGGTTCGGATGATGCTCCCGTTCCCAAAATAAGGGAAAAGCCCATCCAAACTGTAAAAAGTGACTAAATATCAAACGCTTTAACGGTGTTTGGTGTGCCGCCCAGCTCTTTGATCTGCCCATCAAAAAATTGTTCCAGCGCTTGTTTATCGTCATTATTTAAAACGGCATTTTTATGCATCAAAAGATATTCGTGTTTTGGCATCATCTCATTATTAACCACTTGTTTCGCACGTGCTAATCGTTCTAACTTTACTTTAGCGTCTATATTCGCCCAATTCGAAAAATCGAGTGCCTTGCGCCCTCGTGCAATATTATCCGACATAATCCATGACATCGGAGCGACATTGTGATACCAAGGGTATTTTGTTTCACTGGAATGGCAGTCATAACATGAGGTTTTCAAGGTACTCATAACGTGCGGATCGGCATTTAACGTAACCGTCTCATCCACTGCCGGATTGTTAAAATCCGGTCTAATGAACTGTATCGCAATTGCGACAATCATTACAAAATACATTACTATCTTCATCTTTTTCACCTATATATTCAAAGTTTAACCGGAATCATACCCGTTTAAAGTAACCGACACCCCTAAAAATATCCCTCCCGCTAAATAAATTCATTTTCTAGCCGATATGGCTTTCCTATTTTCAAAGCGAGCGGTACAGATGAAAACAACCAAACTTTATTCCCGATTTACAACACTCTTTTTACTTCTCCTTTTTGGAATCGCCCTTGGAGCCAAAACTGCCGGATTGGATTCTTCCCGATTTATTATTTTAATAGCGGCTCTTGGGGCACTCTCTTTGTTCCATTTTCAGATGATGCGCAAAAAATTTGCCCAATATCGCAATACCGCTGCATAGGAGTATTTTATTAGTAGGCTATAAGGATCTAAAACGTGCGTACAATGCATTGTGATCTGAAAAATGTTGAATATCGATCACCGTATGCTCTTGTAATTGCAGCCCTCGATAAAAAATATGGTCCAGCTTATATTTCATAAATGATTTAATCAAATGAGCCTGATCCATCTCAATCGTTTGAAGATGCAAAGCCCCTGCCAATTTCAGAACAACATTCATTCGCTTTCTGTTCCAGCTGTTAAAATCCCCCGTTACAATCATCGCCCCTTGGTGATGGCGTATTTTTTCAAATAGGGTTTCAATCTCTTTATGGTACACCTTGGTTGTACTGAAGTTTATCGCATGGAGATTGACCAATAAAAGTATCTCTCCCTCGTAGAGGGGATAATACGAAAAAATTGCACTTTTATGGGTTTGAAGGATACTTTCACGATGAGCGGAGAGAAGGGAAAAGGTCTCTTTTTCACGAATACGCGAGCCGTTTAGTACTCCG
>OBEQ012335502.1_pt1 | contig 15290 bp, 19 predicted proteins | sample 1670901 | NCBI WGS metagenome assembly OBEQ01 (sample SAMEA104232315, study PRJEB22302) | groundwater metagenome | biome: forest; feature: aquifer; material: groundwater | place: USA | collected 2011-08-07 | depth 5.4 m | reverse complement strand
GGGCCTATAGTTCAGCGGTAGAACGCGTCCATGGCATGGACGAGGTCGGGGTCCGACTCCCCGTAGGTCCACAGAAATAAGAAGGGAAGGAGCTCTATCAATTTACAGAACAGAGCTGTAAATCGTTACGGACCTACGTAGGTACCGTCCAACCATGTGAAAGCAGAGCCCGCGTTAACGAGCGGAGGGACGCCTTGGTTTATATACGCGTATCCTTCTACATAATCAGTAGTTCCGTTGAAGTAGATGGTCGCGGTGATAAGGGGAGTGCCGGGTCCGGGAATGAAGGCGTAGCGCAGAGGCGCCCCATTTTTGTAAACCGCTATCCCACCTTGCGAGAAGCCGGAAGACGTAAGGTACACGGCGAACGTAATGCGATAGTTTCCCGCGATGTGCGGAGTAAAGCGGTAGTTGCCCGTATCGTAGTATCCTGCGCTATCGAACGTCTCACTATCGAGATGTACCTTCGTCCACTCGCCCGCCACAAGAGTCTGGTTACCGGAGATGGTCGCGGAGAAGTTGGGCTGTCCGCTGTATTGAGAATCGCTCAACGTTATCTTCGAGGCGGCGCCAAGTGCCGGCTTTGCGAGGAGTTGCCCGTTGACCGAACCGATAAAGGCGACATCGCTGCGGCTGTTGCCAAGCGGAGTCACCGTATCCTGCAAGCCGAGGAATGGCCCCGTAGGAAAGTTGTTGTCAAACCGATCAAAGCTCCCGATGTTGAGTGTCCCGCCGTTATGCCAGTACTGGACGCCCCGTCTTCCTATCGCGCCCTCTTTTGTCATTTCGATGCGGGTGTTGACGCCCCCGTTTGTGTCACTCCAATCGGAGGACGCATACGGATCTATCTCAAAAGCCGGCGCGGCCCACATGACATTCGGGCCGTGCCAACCTCCGGCGCCGAATGCAGCTATTTCATCACCCGCCAACGGAGGCAGAGGATTCTGTACGCTGCCACGTGCGGAAAATGCCAAATATTCATTGAGCGCTGTTTGCGGACCGCTCGTAGCCGAGATACCGAAAAGGCCAATACCCGAATTTCCGGTACCGCTGAAGGGCGTCAGAATCAGACTCGACGAGAAATTCGTATTGAGGTAATAGTATGTCCCTCCGCCTATCCCCGGCTCGGGAATATGTCCCCATCCGGATGCATCTTGCCCTGAAATAACTGTCGTAGGATAGCGTAGGCCATTGAGATCCTTGAAGTAGTAGCCGGTTGATGTCTGGTTTACATTAAAGATACTTGGCGCGGCCCCCGAACCATCTGATGTCGAGTATGTTTGGGCGTATGCGACACCACTCGTAAGCAAAAGCGACAGAACTATTGTCCCCAATAGTAGATGTTTCATATAGATTCTATGCTGTTCACAGATTACATTCAATAATAAATCTATTCACGACGCACGACTGTGGAGGGCCAGTCTATTCAATATAGGTCGTTCGTCAAGAGCAACAAACCGGCTCATGAAAAGCCGGAATTCTCTTTAACAATAAGGCACCCTTCGCGAGGTTCTATCAACCCCACTCAATGGTGGCGGGTGGTTTGTCGGAGATGCGGTAGACGACTGCGCCGACTTCGCGCACTTCATTCGTAATGCGGCGGGAAACCTTTTCTAAAAAGTCGTAGGGGAGTCGGGCGAAGCGGGCGGTGAAGCCATTCACACTCCAGACGGCCCAGAGCGCGACCACGTGCCCGAGCCCCGCGCCGTCGCCCTTGCTCTCGGTGTGCATCGAATGCGTGAGCGTTGCCCCTGCCTGCCAGACCGTCTTGTAGAGATCAGCTGCGCGCAACTCCTCGATGAAGATGCCATCGATAGCCCGTGCGACTTTCAGATTCTCTGCGGTCACTTCTCCTTCGATGCGTACCACCAATCCGGGGCCCGGGAACGGGTGGCGTACGAGTAGGTCTTCGGGGACACCGATATCGCGCCCGATAGAACGCGCGGAATCTTTGACCTGATCTTCGAGGGGCTGCAGCTCAGGGACTGAAAATCCGAGATTCGTATTGTGGTGGACTTTTATTTCTGCGATACGTGCTCCGGTCGAGTGGCCCATGCCGCTTTCGCGCAAATCGGTATAGAGGGTACCTTGCGCAATCGAGTCTGCACCGAATCTTTTTATTTCCGCTTCGAGGACTTCTTTGTACACTCCGCGCATTGCCAGCCGCTTCTCGCGCATGTCGGTCTTACCCTTCAGAGCTTTCAAGAATTCCGCGGTTGCGTCGGCTATTTCAACGTCTATCCAATCCTGCCCGCCAAAATATTTCTTCACATATGCTTCGTCGTCTGGCCTATCGATGCCGCGGATATAGATGCCTTTCAGTTTCGCTCCTGCTTCTTTGAGGAGGTATGCCACGACGGAAGAATCGGAGCCGCCGGAGAGCGCGAGGAGAACTTTCTTGCCGCCGACTTGCTTTTTGAGCTCTGCGATTTTTGCTTCCGCAACGTTGTGGGCGGGGAAGCGATCTGTGATGCCGCAGATCTTCAGGAAGTTGTCGTACATCTTCGTTCCTTCGACCGTATCGGTAACTTCAGGATGGAATTGCACTCCCCACAAATGCTTGTGTCTTCCTGCCGCAACCGGCGCGTTATCGGTAGAGCCCAGATTTGCAAGCGCGGAACTTTCTTCCACAGAATCACCGTGCGTTTCAAGTACGTTGCTCTGCTTCGCAACTCCATCAAAGAGAGGATCGTCGCCGAGTATCTTGAAAGAGTGTACGCCAAATTCGCGCTTTTCATGCGGCGTCACTTTTGCCCCCACATGCTTGGCCCACATTTGAAATCCGAGGCAGACGCCGAGCGTCGGAATACCGAGGTCGAAGATCGTGTCGTCGAACGGGGGCGGTTCATCAAAAACGGATGCCGGCCCGCCCGAGAGAATGATGCCCGCAGGTGCTGCTTTTTTCACATCCGCCGCCGTAACTTTTGCGGGGTCGGCGACAACGGCAAAAGCACCGAGTTTTGCGAGCTGCTGAACGATCAGATGGTCGAATTGCGAGCCCATCGAAAAGAGGAGGACGAAATGATTCGTCTGCCGCAGGCGCATCTCTTCGGCAATCTCTTGGAGCGCTTCAGGCGTTGCTGCCTTGAAGATGGTCAACATGAAAGGATAATAGCACATTTTTGCTCAGCAGATAAGCCCCGTTACCGCCAATGAGTTTTCCCCAATTTGCATGCATATTGGGTTGCAGTGGGGTATAGTGGTATATACTCATTACTAGTGGGAAAAAGTGGGATAAACGACCAGAGCTATGTTTATCGGAGAGTACGAACACACGTTGGATGAAAAGAAACGGGTTTCTCTCCCGAAGGCGTTTCGTTCTGGACTTGGCAAAAAAATGGTAATGACGCGCGGCTTGGACAATTGTCTATTTGTCTACTCACGTAGTGCATGGGAAAGAATGGCAGCAAAGCTGCAGGAACTTTCATATGCGCAGGCGGATGCCCGCGGTTTCAACCGATTCATCCTTTCAGGAGCGGTTGAAGTGGAGGCGGATAGCGCAGGGCGCGTCCTCATTCCGGACCATCAGAAAGAATTTGCTGGACTCAAGAAAAATGTCGTCTTCGCGGGCGTCTCGGACCGAGTAGAAGTCTGGGATGTCGCGCACTGGAAGACATACAAGGCCAGCATCGAGAAAAAAGCCGATGCGCTCGCCGAGAAACTCGGAGAGATCGGCGCCCTCTAATCCTCGTTTGGCATCATCCGATTGCTGGAGAATTTCAATAACGTCATGCGCACACGACGCTCTCAATTCTCCGGCAATCCGATGCAGTCAGAAAGGCATCGACCCGTTCTTTTACACGAAGCAGTAGAACTGTTGGCGATACAAAAGGACGATACGGTCGTCGATGCCACACTTGGCGGCGCGGGACACGCGCTCTCGCTTGCACAGGCACTTGGAAAGGAGGGAACTTTGATCGGTTTCGATCTTGATCCGGACGCTATAGACAGAGCGCGCGAGGCGCTCGCGGCTGTGCATCCTAGGACTTTTCTTGTTCATGGGAATTTCAGAAATCTCGTGAATGAAGTCTCCAAGCTCGGCATCGCACAGATAACGAAAGCCCTCTTCGATCTCGGGTGGAGCTCTTACCAGCTCGACTCCGGAAGAGGATTCTCGTTGAAGAGTGACGAGCCACTCCTGATGACGTATTCGTCCTCCGAAGGAGGATCCGCCTCCCGCGGAAAAGACCCTGTTGCACTCACCGCCGGAAAAATCGTCAATGAGTGGGCTGAGGAATCGCTCGCGGACGTCATTTTTGGCTGGGGGGAGGAAAGGTACTCGCGCCGCATCGCGAAGGCGATCGTCGAAAGACGAGAGAGTACACCCTTCACGACAGCCCGCGATCTCGCCGAGGTGATCTACGCAGCAGTACCTCCGAGGTACCGCTTTGGGAAGATCCATCCGGCGACACGCACCTTCCAAGCACTCCGCATCGCGGTCAATGATGAGCTCGGCGCACTTTCAGACGGTCTCGCCGGAGCATGGGGTGTCCTCTCCAAGGGCGGACGCATCGCAGTCATCACGTTCCACTCCATCGAGGACCGACTCGTCAAACAGACCTTCAAGCAATGGGAAGACGAGGGCGGCGGAAAACGCATTACCCCGAAGGACAGCAAGCTGCCTACGGGGCAGGCCCGCAAATCCTTTGTTGTTCCATCGGCAAAAGAGGTAGCGGAGAATCCGCGTTCCCGCAGTGCGAAACTTCGTGTGATAGAAAAGTTCTAAGAACTTTTATATGTCGTCTTCGCTCGGACGATGTGAAAGCAAGCTTTCACTTCGCTCCTCGCTAGCTGCCAGAGAAAAAATTTGAAACCATGAGAACCCGTATACATAAGATAAGCAGATATGCCCCTTCGATATTTCAGGGGAAGTTTGATTTTTCATCCGTTCAGCGCGGCGCATCGCTTTCGATGGAACACCCCATGGAGAGTATGGCGCTGCGCATCCTTTTTGCCATCCTTATTCTCGTTGTGTGTGGCTATCTGTATTTCATCTCATCTTCGATTTTGAATGTCATAGCCCGCAAAGAAGCGCTTGCACACGTCTCTGCCATCCAAGGGTCTATCGGCGGAGCGGAGCAGCGCTACTTTGAGCTTACCAAAGCGATATCGCCGCAATCGGGGCCATCTCTCGGTCTCGCGCCCATCGCGAATCAGCATTACGTATATCGTCCGGGCAATGTCGGGGCTGCTACAATTGCCCCTAATGAGATTTAGCCGCCATTCCTCGAGGATATGAGGGCGCGATTCATCCTTCGCACAAGAATACTGTGCGGGTGTTTCGTCCTTGTCGCGCTCCTCTTTATCGTGCGGCTCTATTTTGTGCAGATCGTCCACGGAAGCGCATATCAGGATACGGCTGTTGCCCATTACGTAAAACCGGATCCCGACACCGGAAGCCGCGGCACTATTTACTTCACGGCCAAAGACGGCGAGCTCGTCTCGGCAGCGGTGATGCAGACGGGCTGGCGCATCGCAATCAAGCCGGACGAAATTCCTGACGCGGACAAAGTCTACGCGCAGCTAAACGCGATTACCCCGATCGATCGGGAAAAATTCTTCGCGAGTGCCGCAAAGAAGGGAGATCCGTACGAAGAGATCGCGTTCCGCGTGCCGGATGATATCGCGAAGAACATACGCACCCTCAAAATAGCAGGACTGCTGCTCGTACAGGATCAGTGGCGGTTTTATCCCGCACACGAGCTTGCCGCGCAGGCCGTCGGATTCGTCGGGTATCAGGGAGACACGCGTGTCGGCGTCTACGGTCTCGAAAAAAGTTGGCAGGATACGTTGGTCCAAACGCAAAGCGGGCTCTACGTCAATCCATTTGCCGAGATTTTTACCAATATTCAAGGGGCTGTTTCCTCGGACCCTTCGGCGCACGAGGGCTCTATCGTCACTTCCATAGAACCATCGGTAGAGCGCGAATTGGAAACGATACTTGACGGTGTGATGAAGAAATACTCTCCGCGCTTATCGGGCGGCATTGTGATGGATCCGCATACGGGAGAGATCATCGCCATGGCCGGCCGCCCCGCCTATGACCCCAATGCGTACAACACGGTCGGCAATCCTTCCGTATTCCGCAATGCACTCGTAGAGAGCACTTTTGAAATGGGCTCTATCATGAAGCCGCTCACCATGGCGGAGGGCATCGAGAGAGGGGTCGTCACGCCGGCAACGACGTACAACGACACGGGTTGCATCGAGAAGAGCGGCAAGAAGGTCTGTAATTCCGACCAAGTGGCGCACGGTGTCGTGAGTATGCAAATCGTGCTCAATCAATCTCTCAACACCGGCGCGTCTTTTGTTGTCGACAAAATCGGTCACGAGGTCTTCGGGCAGTACCTTCACGATCTGCAGCTGGGCAAAAAGACGGGCATCGAATTGCCGAGCGAAGCCGTCGGCCAGTTGCGATCGATCGAGAACGGTTACGACCTTGATTACGCGAGTGCATCGTTCGGGCAGGGGATATCCGTCTCACCGATTGCGATGATCCGCGCACTCTCAATCCTCGCCAATGACGGAGTATTGCCCAATCCGCATCTCGTGACCGCAATCAAATTCCAAGATGGCATTACGCGCTCCATCGATGCGGGGCAGGGCCCGCGGGTCCTCAGTGCAAGCTCCACGGAAACGGTGACCAATATGCTGATCAGGACCTACGATACGGCGCTCATCGGCGGCGCCCTTAAGCAGGATCACTACTCACTCGCCGCCAAGACCGGCACCGCGCAGATAGCCATCCCCGGCGGCGGGGGATACTACAGTGACCGCACCCTCCATTCGTTCTTCGGGTATTTCCCCGCTCACGATCCCAAATTCGTCATATTGCTGTACGCCATCGAGCCGCAGACCGACCTCTTTTCCGCAGCGACGCTCTCGCACCCGTTCTCCGACCTCGCAACGTATCTCATCAATTATTACAGCATTCCGCCGGATAGGTGAGTATGACTGATTACCACTATGCATATCTCACGGGCACGCTAATCTTCGGGATTTTCTGGCTTATACTGTTTGCGCTCCGGAAAGATTTACGTCGGGAAATGTTCGCCGTTGGCCTCTGTATCGGAATACTTGCCCCGCTTTGGGCGCCATGGTTTTTCAACGACTACTGGCAGCCGCAGTATGCGTGGTTTTTCGGTCTCGAAGATTTTCTCTACGGATTTTTCGGCGGGGGCATCGTGAGTGTGGTATACGAGGAGGCCTATGGAAAACGTTTCTCGATGCGTAAAAACCGCCATCATCGCTGGTGGGTTTTTCTGTTTGCGGCGTGCCTCGGGAGCGCGGCTATTTTTCAATTCCTTTCCCACATCGGCGTCAACTCGATCTATGCGGCACTGTACGCGTATCTTTTCTTCAGTGCTTTTCTGTGCCACTTCCGGCGCGACCTCTGGCAGGATGCGGTCGCGAGCGGCCTACTGTTTGTGGCCATCACGTTTGTCTTCTACGGCATCTTTGTCTCTCTGTATCCCGATATCATCCATGCGTGGTGGAAGGTACACAATTTGAGCGGCGTCTTCATACTCGGTGCGCCGATCGAAGAATTACTCTGGGCCTTCGGGATGGGCATGGCAGGCGGACCGTTCTACGAATTTATTTCCGGACGCAGATTGGTGAGAAGAAGGTAATTGGGAAGGTAATTACGTGCTACGAGTGGTCCGCTAAGCTAGGTATTATCCACAGTAATACACTCTCATGTTCTTAAGAATGTGAGAGTATGAAGATATGGTCAATACACCAAAAGGGCCCAAGAAACTCGAGCGACATTTCAAAGGCGTTTCGAATCACAGAAGGATCCAGATACTTCTTCTTATTGCGAGCAAGCCGGAATTATCACTTATCGATATTGCCGACGCGGTGCACGGCAACATGAAAACAATTGCCGAACACGTACGTCGCTTAGTCATCGCAGGGTTAGTCGAGAAGCGGCATGCGGGAAGGGAAGTGCAGCATGTCCTCACGCCGTATGGTCGCACATTCCACGGGTTCATAAAGACATTCTCAGGTTCTTAAGAATGTGAGAGTATGAAAAGATGGTGAGTATGGATACACTGGAAATTTCTTTGTTTTCCGGTACTATTTCGCCGTACGGCCCTATCGTCTAACGGCTAGGACGGAACCTTCTCAAGGTTTAAATCGGGGTTCGATTCCCCGTAGGGTCAAAAAATTGCCCGGTCAATTTTTTGGCCCGGAGGGCACCGTAGGCTCCCGATTTGTCTGCGCATGGCGCAGCTACAAATCGCAGTCCCTTTAGGGGGTCACAAAATATTTTTCTGCTACAATCTTCCCATGGCCGAAATCAAGACAAAAAAGAATAAAGCGAGCGTATCCGCGTTTATCAATGCGATAAAAGAACCGGAGAGGAGAGAAGACGCCAAAAAGTTGCTGCTTATTTTCAAAAAGGCGACTGGCATGAAGCCGGTCATGTGGGGGACGAGTATCGTGGGTTATGGGTCGTACCGCTACAAATATGCATCAGGCCGCGAGGGTGATTGGATGTTTACAGGATTCTCTCCGCGGAAGGCAAACCTCACGGTGTATATAATGGCGGGTGCCAAGAACTACGGCTCGCTTTTAAAAAAGCTGGGAAAGCATACAGTGTCGGGCGGCTCGTGCATCTACATAAATAAACTCTCAGACATTCACGTTCCCACGCTGAGCTCGATAATCAAAGATTCGGTCAAAGAAATGCAGCGGCGATACAAGACAAATTAAAAATAATGAACTGGATTATTGGTTTTAAGTTTTGTGTCGTTAGGGTCAATAGAAAGTAGATAATATTTTTTATAAAAACAAGTCGCCCGCTCCCCCGTAACTTCGGGGGAGCGGGCTCGCGACAGTCATTTTGCCGCAGCGAGGACACTCGTCTCTTTGGCGATGTCAGCTCTCAGGGCGCGATGTGTACCTGGGTGGGTTTTGCTTTCAACCACCGCAAATACAAGTATCATGCCCTCGGCCAGTGGTTCATCAAAACGGCGCGCGTTCGACGAAACATAGATGTCCTGTGTGAAGGCAATCGTCGACGGCCCGCCGTCCTTCATCGTGACCGAGGTCTTGTCGATGTATCCTGATATTTTTTCGTATCGGCTTAAGGTCTTTACGACACGGCCCTTGAATTTCGCAGTCGACATTGCAAACTCCCCACGGCAGAGGGTTTATAGGTCTGGAATGATCTGCCTTTTCTTCCAGACTCCCAAGCACTCCTCGTGAATGTTCAGGAAACTGGAGAAAAGGAACTGCGGCAACTAAATCGCTTTTCATCTGTAAAGTCAATCTACCCCTACGTATTTGCTATCGTGTATAATCTTTCCTATGTCCAGCATCATCGTTTCCGGCTCCATCGCGTATGACCGCATTATGGATTTCGCAGGCCTCTTCGCCGAGCACTTCATGCCGGAGAAATTGCATAGCATCAACCTCAGTTTTCAAGTGGAGACGCTCTCGGTGCAATTCGGCGGCACGGCCGGCAACATCGCCTACAATCTCGCTCTCCTCGGCGAGAAGCCGGAGATAATCGCGACAGCCGGCAATGATTTTGCATCGTATCGCGCACATCTCCTTCTCTCCGGCATCGATTCTAAGTCAGTCCGCATTGTTGAGGACGAATCCACCGCCGCAGCTTTTATCCTTACCGATAAGGCCGACAATCAGATAGCGGCATTTCATCAAGGTGCTGCCGGTACCGCGTACGATACGCCGGTCTCTCTCGAGGGTCGCGCGCTCGCCATCATCGCCCCCGGCTGCGTACCCGATATGCAATCGCTGCCTGCCTATTACCGCAAAAGCGGATTCCGCTATCTCTACGATCCCGCGCAGCAAATCCCCGCGCTTTCGGCAGATATGTTGAGAGACGGGATGACGGGTGCGTACGTACTTTTCGGGAGTGATTACGAATTTGAACTCATCAAACAAAAGACGGGCTGGACGCAGGATGAGATTCTGACCAAGGTCCCGACGGTCGTCGTTACCTACGGGGCCAAGGGATCCGATATCATTACTGCCGCCGGCACGGCACATGTGGATGCCTGCCCTGCACAGGCGGTTGTCGATCCCACAGGGGCAGGCGATGCATACCGCGCGGGGGACATCAAGGGCATGATCATGGGCTTTCCCGCCGAATCATGCGCACGGCTCGCGAGCGTAGTAGCCGCATACGTTGTCGAGACCTACGGCACGCAGACCCATCACTTCACGTTGGAAAATGTAAAAGACCGCTACAAAAAGACTTACGGTGTGGAGTTGTCGCTCTGAAAGATATATACTGCCTTTAAATGGATTACGACATCAAAGACATAGGTCTTGCTGCGGAAGGGAAGCGGCGCATCGAGTGGGCGGAGCGGGATATGCCCGTTTTGCGGCAGGTGCGCGAGCGCTTCGAAAAAGAGCTTCCGTTCAAGGGTAAAACACTCGCGGCCGTCTTGCATGTGACCGCCGAAACGGCCAATCTTGTCCGCACGCTTAAGGCGGGTGGTGCCAATGTATTTCTCTCTGCATCAAACCCGCTCTCCACACAGGACGACGTTGCCGCCGCGCTCGTCAAAGAGTACGAGATTCCGACTTTTGCAATAAAAGGGGAGAGCAAGGAGACCTTTTTTAAACACATCGAGGCATTGATCGCACAGAAGCCGGTCCTCACGATGGATGACGGCGCGGACCTTGTCTCGACCATTCACCAAAGTCATCCAGAACTTTTGAAGAACATGTTGGGCGGCACCGAAGAAACGACCACCGGTGTCATTCGATTGCGCGCGATGCACAAAGACGGTGCCTTGAAGATGCCCATCGTCGCGGTCAATGATGCCAAGACCAAGAATCTTTTTGATAACCGCTACGGCACGGGCCAATCCACACTCGACGGCATCATCCGTGCGACCGATGTGCTTATCGCCGGCAAGACGTTTGTCGTCGCCGGCTACGGCTGGTGTGGCAAAGGGCTCGCCATGCGCGCCAAGGGTATGGGTGCGGGAGTTATCGTCACCGAAATTGATCCACTCAAGGCGCTCGAGGCGGTCATGGACGGCTTTTTCGTCACGACGATGGAGAATGCCGCCGCAGTCGGCGATATTTTCTGCACGGTCACGGGCAACATCAACGTCATCGGGGAAAAAGAATTCAACGTCATGAAAGACGGCGCTATCGTATGCAACTCAGGACACTTCGATGTCGAGATAAACCTCAAAGAATTGAAAAAACTTTCGAAAGGTGAACCAAAAGTTGTACGTGAGAATGTGCAGGAATATATTGTGAAGGGCAAACGCATCCGCATTCTCGCCGAAGGTCGCCTCGTCAATCTCGCCGCAGCAGAAGGTCATCCCGCGAGCGTCATGGACATGAGCTTTTCCACACAGGCGCTCGGCAGCGCGTGGATGGCGACACAGAAGAAACCGCTCGCGGCGGGCGTCTACGACATACCGGTGGAAATGGAGCAGGAGATCGCGAAGCTCAAACTCGATTCGATGGGGATGAAGATAGACGAGCTTACGCCTGAGCAGAAGAAGTATCTCGAATCATGGCAACACGGAACGTAATGCGGCCCTGCTATTCCTTAGAGATAGTTACGCCGAAGAAGTTTATTCTCAACGGATTGTGGTTCGGTCCCAAAAAGCCGAAGCGCGTCATCGTATGGGTGCACGGCCTCGGAAGTTCTCTCTTTGCCAAAGCAACTCTGGCAGAGGAGCTCTTGGATGGTCAAACTGCGGTCGTCATGTTCAACAATCGCGGGCACGACAAAGTTACGAGCGTTCGGAAGACCAACGGTGCATATCTGAGGGCTGGGGCGGTGCACGAGATATTTACCGACTGCGTCGACGATATTCAGGGCGCTATCAACTTCGTAAAGAAACAAAAGGCAAAAGATATATATCTCGTGGGGCATTCAACGGGTTGTCAGAAGGCGGTATATTGGGCATTCAAAAAAGGTCGCGGGGTGAAGGGAATCATCATCCTTGGTCCGATGAGCGATTATGCAGCTGAGTTGATGGCACAAGGTAAAAAAGCAATCAAAAAAGCAGCAGCATTTGCTCGTGCGCATGTGAAAAAAGGAAAAGGCAACGTCATGTTGCCGGAAAACATCTGGCGCTGGCCGTGGATTGCTGATGCGCAGCGATTCCTGAGCTTATATACGGGCTCTAGTGCCGAAGAAATATTTACCTACTGGGATGAATCAAGAACTCCTCGGACGCTGAGATCAGTTCGCATACCTATACTTGTCCTGCTGGCGGAAAGAGAAGAGTTCTCTGATACACCGGCCAAGCAGATTGCTTCGTGGTTCAACAAACATTTGCAGAACGGGCATGCGGTCGTGGTCCCCAAGGTCGGGCACAGCTTCAAAGGAGGGGAAAAGATCGTCGCTCGTGCAATTCGAAATATGCTAGACTAGCCCGCATGAATGAGGGTATTCATGTCATTCTTGCGCCCGAGCAGATAGGCACTTTCTGGGGTCTTCCCATCACCAATACGCTTCTCACAAGCTGGGTCGTCATCGCCGTCCTCTTTGTCATCGCGATTCTCATCGGCAGTCGGCTCAAAATGACGCCAAGCAAATTCCAGACCCTTTTTGAATGGCTGGTGGGATTTATCTACGATTACATAGCCGAGACCCTCGAAAGTCGCGAGATGGCAAAGCGCTTTCTGCCCCTTCTTTGCACGATATTCCTTTTCATCTTCACGTCCAATCTTCTTGAATTTACCCCCGGCATCGGCTCCCTGGGCATATTCTCCTCCGGAGGAGGCCCCGCCTCCGGCGGGCACGAATTTATCCCGCTTCTGCGGAGCGTCAATACCGACCTCAACGTCACTCTCATGCTCGCCATTCTTTCCTTCCTCACGATCGAGATCACGGGTATCGTGACGATAGGCATCGTCAAATACGCAGGCAAATTCTTCCAGAATCCTTTGAAATCGCCAATAGGATTCCTCGTCGGCATCATCGAGCTTTTCTCGGAGATCGCGCGCATCATTTCTTTCTCATTCCGGCTCTTCGGCAATATCTTCGCCGGCGAAGTCCTCATCCTCGTTGTCGTCTATTTCCTGCCGTACGTAGCGCCCGTCCCCGTGATGGCATTTGAAGTATTCGTTGGTTTCGTACAGGCGGCCATCTTCACTCTCCTTACGTTGTTCTTCATCAAGATAGCTATCGCCGAGCCGCACGGACAGGAAGCGCATTAAATAAAGGTCCCGCCGTTTCCATCGCGGCGGGACTCTCGATAGCTCGAACTATTCCTAGGCCGACCGTTCACTGTTTGGTCAGGCTGAAGGCAACTTGTAGCGGCGACAACTTTGGTTCGGAGGCTGGTTTCGAGCGCCATGACCGGCGACAACTTCAGCTCGCCGGACTTTTTCGACAAATTCGATACGAGGGTCGTTTTCACCCTCGAGGTCGGTGCAGATCAGGCCATATGCCATGACCGCAACGAAGTCAGCCATTGTCATTGTGATGTCGCCGACCACAATGCATGCCTGGTCGGACAACATCATCCCCGAAGGGTAAGCCTTCACGGCGGTTCCCTCTGGTCTCGTTCCCTGATCCAAGATAATGCTCATCTTTTCCTTCCTTTTCCCGAAGCGTCGAGCTTCGCGGGGGAAGCAAAGCATTTATTATCCCCATCTGTCAAGACGTTGGAATATAAGCCTCACATGCTAGAATGCGGGCATTCTTATTGGAGATAATTATACGATAATCATTTTTATGGATGTAGAAGCAGCAAAAACACTCGCCATGGCCATCGCCGTTGGCTTCGGCATGATAGGGCCGGGTATCGGTGTCGGATTGGTGGCAGCATCAGCGCTTGAGGCCATCGGCCGCAATCCGGAAGCAGCGGGCAAAATTCAACCGCTCATGTTTACCGGTATCGTGTTTGCGGAAGCGTTGGCCATTTTCGCATTGGTGGTGGGTTTTATCGTCAAATTTGTTTAACAAGTTTGATGATTCGGTTTCGTTCGCTAGCTATAAGCTATGTCAGAACTCTTTGCAGCATTCGGCGTCAACTGGAAACTCCTGATCGTGCAGGCGGTCAATTTTGGGCTGCTTCTTTCGCTCCTCACGTACTTCCTCTACAAGCCGGTGTTGCGGATCATTGATGAGCGCCAGAAAAAAATTGCCGAGGGGGTAAAGACCGCCGCGGAGGCCGATAGGAAACTTGCCGATGCCAAGACGGAGAGCGATGAAATGGTCGGCGGTGCGGCACGCGAAGCGGAGGCGCTCGTTGCTTCTGCACGCAGCAGGGCAAATGAGCAGGGTGCGGAAATGCTGAAGGCCGCCGAAGCGCGCGCTGCCGCAACCACGAAAGATGCCGCAGAGCGGGCAGAAGAGGCAAAACGACAGATGATAAAGGAAAGCGAGCGTGAAATAGCGCGTGCGGCGATGCTTGCCGCTGAGAAGATACTAGCCACTAGGGATTAGCCAATAGCCACTAGTATGAAATCCAAACTCAGATCTAAGAAATTTCTAAACACTATTGGCTAGTGGCTAATTACTATGCAAGAAGCATACGCACAAGCACTTTGGAAGATGATACAAGGCGGCCCTGGCCGGGCAGGCAAAAAGCCGAAGGGCGCTGTGCAAGCGCTTCACGAGATGTTGGTACGGCTCGGACGTGTAAGCTTACTGCCCAAAATCGCGCGAATATTTCGTAAACTCGCAGAGCGTGACCGCTCCCGCAACGGGGTCGTACTCTCTGTCGCGCGAGAGAAGGACGAGCGGGGAGCGCACAAAGCGATCAAGGCCATCCTCAAAGAAATGGATGTAGATGCAAAAGACGTAACGACGGAAATCGACGAGACGTTGATAGGGGGGTGGAGATTGGAAGGGAGAGAGAATCTCGTTGATGCGAGCTTTAAGAAACACCTCTTGGGCATGTATAATCGTGCGACGCGCGCATAACATTGTAGATATATGGATAATTCAATCGTTGAAAAGATAATAAAAGAAATCGAGCATTTCGCACCCTCACACGAGGGCCAGCACGTCGGTCGGGTCACTTCGGTAGGGGATGGAGTTGTCGCTATCGACGGACTCTCGAAGGCGGTGATGAGCGAGATCATCCTTTTTGAAGAAGGCAAAAGCAAGAAGCTCGGGAGCGCGATGCAAGAGCGCGGAGAGCTCTATGGGCTTATATTGAACCTCGAGGAAGATGGTGTCCGCGCGACGATTCTGGGAGAGACATCCCGCGTCTCCGAGGGGATGACGGTCAAATCAACCGGCAAGATCCTTTCAGTACCATCGGGGGAGGAATTACTCGGCCGTGTAGTCAACGCACTTGGCGAGCCGATCGACGGTAAAGGACCTT
>OBEQ012963386.1_pt1 | contig 15293 bp, 16 predicted proteins | sample 1670901 | NCBI WGS metagenome assembly OBEQ01 (sample SAMEA104232315, study PRJEB22302) | groundwater metagenome | biome: forest; feature: aquifer; material: groundwater | place: USA | collected 2011-08-07 | depth 5.4 m | reverse complement strand
CCGAGCCGCTCGAGCACGACGTAGCGACCGATGCGCGCGCCCCGCGCCAGCTCGACCTCCTCGCCCACGCGCAGGCGCGGCAGCGTGGCCGTGAGCGAGTCGGCATCGCGCGGTCCGACCGCCGATGCTGCGCCGATGGCGCTCTCGCTCGTGGCCAGCGCCGAGAGCAGCGCGCGGCAGTCGGGGCAGCGGGCCAGATGCAACTCGAGCACGCGCACCGAGGCCGGATCGAGCCGCGCGTGCAGGAATGCCAGGAGGTCGTCAGCGTCGACGCAGGTATCCTCGGCGAGACGGCGCTTCATGAGCGCAGACCATAGCCACGTCACGGCCCAGATCCATGGCCCTGGGTACCGCATGATCGGTCAGGGCGCCAGCTCCAGGCCGAGGTACAGCACCGCTTTGGGCAGGTCGGGCGTGACCGCAGGCGCGGCCGTGGCGTGCGCGGCCAGGCGCTCGGCGACGCAGCGTCCGGCGCGCGTGGCGCCCAGCACGCCGCCCACAAAGCTGTGCACACCCGCGCCATCGACGTTCACGTCCAGCTGGATGAGGAGCGTGCGGTCGCCGGCTCGCTGGCTCGGCTCGAGCAGTGCGGCGCACTCGCCGGGCGCCGAGGACGCCTTGAAGGACGTCCACAGCGTCTCGAGGAACTTCTGCCCGCCCAGCTGGTCGACACCGGCTTCGGCTGTCCTCAGGTAGACCTGGTTCTCCGAGACCGGCGCACCGCTGCCCTGGTCGTTGGTCGGATGCCTGGCGTGGAAGCTCATCTCGCGCGTCTGCTTGCGCAGCGCCTCGTCGGTCTGCAGGCGGTCCATCCACAGGCCTCGCTGGGCGTCGTTCGACACGATCTGCAGCTGGCAGGTGGAGCCGCGGCACTCGAGCGTCCACTCGGCGCCGGCGAGCTCCGGGACGGCAAACAGGCGCGTCAGCTCGCTGCGCAGCGGCGCCTCGGCGGCGGGGTCGGGTGCGGACGCGGCGAACTTCTCCTCGAGCGGCAGCGTCTCCCACAGCCGGGTGCGCAGATCGACGAGATGGCGCTCCGATTCGGAGAGCGCGTGCTCGCACTCGGACAAGCTGCCGTGGGCGGCGCGTGGGGTCGGAGCCGACGCCAGGCCGGGCACGGGCACGGGCACGGGCACGGGCACGGGCACGGGCACGGGCGCGGGTGCGGAGGCTGACGCCGAGCCGGAGGCCGCCTGGGCCACCGAGCTTGTCGGCGCAGCGCGCCCATGCACGAGCTGCACGAGGTTCACGACCAGACTGACGACGAGTGCAACGGCCAGAACCAGGCGCATGCGCACAAGAGCAACCCAGGCGGCGTGCGCGCGCAAGCGTCGGCGGTCACATCGCCGGCTCGGTATGACAGGCGGCGGGCGGCACGGGCTGTGCACCGATCCCATTGCGTTGGTCCATCAGCCAAGAAAGGGCGGAATACAATGCTACCCATTCTCACAATGCTTATTGTCGGTCTCGTCGTCGGTGTGCTCGCCAAGCTGCTCATGCCCGGCCGTGACCCGGGAGGATTCGTGATCACGATTCTCCTCGGTATCGCCGGCTCGATGCTGGCCGGATTCATCGGCCGCGAGCTGGGCTGGTATCGCCATTCGGAGGGTGCCGGCTGGATTGCGTCGATCGCTGGCGCGATGCTGATTCTGTTCGTCTATCACCAGGTACGCGGCCGTCGCGTACGGGTCTGATCGCCTCACCGTGCGCAGGCGCACACCGGGCGAGCTCGGGCCTCCTACGTCAGCGCAGGCGATCGCATAGCTGCGCCTCGTAGAGCGACTCGGGAACGAGCTCGCCCGCCTGGATCTCGACGTGCCCTGCCGGACCGGGCCACGGCGGGTTGGCGCGGCTGCCGGCGCGCGAGACGGCATAGTTCTGCCCGGTAGGCGGCTGCTGCACCGCCATGCCCTTGGTGTAGTTCCAGATCGCCGAGTGAACCGCGCCCCATCCGTGGGAGGTGCCCCAGTCACCGCGGTTGCCGATCAGGATCGACCCGCCCGTCGCGTTGATGCTGTCGAACAGCAGCGCCTGGCTCCAGCGTCGGTGGCCTTCGCTCGACGAGCCGTCGGAAGTGCAGCGGTGGAACACGATGCCCGACGCGCTCGACGTGCCATTGGAGATGAAGTGGTGGCGCCCGCCGGTGGCGGCGCAGTGCGTGAACAGGATGAGCTGGCTGTTGGCCTCGGCGTTGAAGTTGTACATGCGCCCGCCGGTGACGATGGCGACGGGAGAGAGCGCCTGCGTGTCGGTGACGGTGATGCGAATGGCCCCCGAGGTCTCGACGCCGGCCTTGCCGAAGTGCAGCGCCGTGACGCCGCGCACCCAGCTGTCCTCGGCGCCCACGACGCTGATCGCGGTCCACGCGTGGTTCTCGTCCACGCCGCCGGCGGTCTCGATGTCGATGCGCAGATCCTCGACGCCGACGTGGTTGACCAGCGAGCGGCTGGTGACCTTGGCGACGGTTGCCTGGGCGAGGCCACGCTTCAAGTGATTGTAGATGGGCGCGTCCAGATCGATCTGATCGCCCACGATGCGGACGATCCGGCGCACGTAGGGAATGTCGGTGCTGCCCGGGGTCCAGTCGGCGCTGTTGACCAAACCGCCGCCGTCCACCGCCGCGATCCAGGCGGCCGTCGAGGGATGACGGATGAGGATCTCGTTGCCGGCGGCGAGGCCCGCGGTGCTGGCCACGCGCAGGCTGGTGGCGCTGACCTTGGCGTCTGCGATCACGTTGGTCGCGGCGGCGGTGTTGTGCCAGGGCGAGCCGTCGCCGGTGCCGACGCGCACCACGGTGCGCTGGTGCGGCGTGTCGCCGCGCGCGATCAGGATGGTGTTCGACGCGGCGTTGCTGCCGTCGCCCGCGCCCCGCAGCACCACACCGCTGCGGTCGAGACGCAGGGAACCGCGGATCTCGTAGGTGCCCGGCAGTAGCCGCAAGGTGCCGCGCAATCCATTCGCGTCGGGTGTGCGCGCGCCCACCTGGTCGAGCGCGGCCTGGATGTTCGCGGTGTTGTCGCCGCTCACCGGGCCGATCGTCTGTACGACCGGAAGCAGGGGAGGCTCGGCCTGCCCGTAGTGGTAGCCGGCGTAGCTGAAGTCAGGGATGCGATTGTCGGCGGCGTCGGTGGTGTAGGTCAGGCGCCCGGCGCTGTTGTAACGCACGATCGAGGACTGCCACTGACCCGCGCGGCTGGGCGGCGGATACGACGAGCAGTACGAGGGCAGCGATGGTCCCGCGCTGGGAGCGCGCACGTCGAGGTAGTTGAAGTTGATGGCGCCGGTGTCGAAGACCACGCGCAGCACGTGCGCCCCGGGCGTCAGGCTCGCGCTCACCTTGCGGTCGGAGTACGTGGTCCAGCCGCTGCCCGGGGCATCGAACGTGGCCACGTTGACACCGTCGATCTCGATGTGCCCGGTCTGGCCGGCACTGGCGCTCGACACGCGCAGCGAGAGCTCGTAGCTGCCCGCGGTCATGGCGACGATGTCGTATTCGAGCCACTCGCCGGGACGGGTCCAGCCGACGTTGCACTCGCCGCCCGCGCTGTCGCCGCTCAGCTGCAGATCCACGTCGCCCGCGCGACAGGCGCCGCCGCGGTTGCCCACGTCAGTATCGAAGGCGCGGGCGTATTCCTCCGCTTCGATGCGCGCCGGGAGCTGCACGGCGACGTCGAAGCTCTGCACCTCGACGCCGTCGCCGGACTGGCCGCAGCTCAGGGCGAGCCCGGACACCGCTGCCAACCACATCGCACGGCACACCGGCCGCGCTCGAGGGACGCGCTGCATTGTCGGCCTCCACAGGCAGATGGTTGGCCCTCCTTTTATCCTCGTGCGTGCCCGATTCGTGGATAATTCGAGTCCGTATGATGTTCATTACATAACCACATCAGAATTCTTGTTGAATTCCGATTCGCCCAGAAGCTCCGGGAGCGGCCGTCACCTCAGGGCGAAGCGCTCGCGCCACCCAGCCACAAGAGACCGTCGATGATGAAGCGGTTCTGCGTCTCGCTGTCGAAGGTGGACGACGTCTGGACGTTGGCCGGGTAGTTCATCGCGTTGTGGCCGAAGTTCGCGTACAGCATGCGGTAGTTCCGGTTCGTCCACATGATGGGGAAGTAGCCGCTGTACCAGGACTGGTTGGGATCGGTGCCGAGCGGGAAGCTGACCGGATCGACCGACGCGAGGATGCGGATATCCGGATTGGTCCGCAGGTCCCTGTCCCAGCTGTACCACTCGCTCACCGCCGACGTGTAGCTGGCCGGCAGGTGCATGGTCGCGGGATGGGTCTGGTCCTCGACGCGCAGCACGGCCGTCGTCGGTCCCCAGGTGTTGTTGTGGAAGGCGCCCGTGCCCAGGAGCTGGTTGTGGTACCAGTCCCAGCTGGCCGGATTCTCGTTGAACGCGCAGACGTGGAAACCGAACCAGGCGCCGCCGTGGCGCATGTACTCCTCGAACGCCGCCCGCTGGGCCTGAGGCGGCTGATCGTCGAGGAACATCACGACCTGGTACTGCGCCAGCTCGGTGGCATTGAGACGACTCCAGTCGTTGGTCGCCGTGTAGGTGAAGTTGTACTCCGTGGCTTTCTGCTCGAACCAGGGATTGGCTTCGTGCACGAACGCGATGTGAGCCGGGTCGTAAGTGCCATTGTAGAAGGCGATGACGTTGAATGGATCCGTCCGGGCGTCCACGGATGGTGGTGATCCGTCGACGGCGGACGGCTCGGCGGCGTCGATCACGGCGCCGCCCCCGTCAGGTGTGTGCGCGTCGACGACACCGAGATCACATCCGGAGGCCACCCCGACGACGACAACCAACCAGTTCGCGAGCCAGGTCGAGAGTCGCATCTGCATTCCTCCCTCTCTGGTAGCAGCGAAGTGCAGCGTCGGTGCCACCCGGCGCGCCCGCGATTTCGTTGAGCTGCGGCGTGCGCGCGGACGGCGGTGCGGTGCGCAGCGCCGCACCTCGAAGCGGCCGCAGCCACGCCATCGACACCCGGTCGAAACCGACTCGACGCGCGCAACTAGCCAGCAGTGCTGGCGATTGCCTCGCCGACGAGATGCGAGCCTCGGGTGCGACGCGCCGGACCGCAGGTCGAGTCCAGTGCGCGCGCGCGCTGCGGTGCATCGGGTCGCAGGGTGATCACCTGACGGCCTCGCCGCTCCCGAACAGGACCGGCAGGAGCTGCAGCCCGAAGCCGCTGGCCACGAAGCGCTGGCGCGCGTGGCCGGTCAGGCGTGCCATCCAGTCGAAGACACCCAGGTCGCCGATGGGCACGAATTCACCTGCGGCCGAATCGGCGCCGAAGGTGACGCGCACGCCCGCGTAGTAGCGCGACTCGAGGCGTTCGCGCGCGACCGGCACGTGCGGCATGGCGGCGGCCAGCCCGGCGGCGGCGCGGTCACCGAGCGTGTCGTGGCGCGCATCGGTGCGCAGGATCACCCGTCGACCCGGGAAGCGCAGCGAGAAGCTGGCCTGGGCGAGATCGAACAGGCGATCGAAGACATGCACGTGGCGCGCGATGGCCTCGACCTCGAAGCTGTCGGCGCTGCGCCCCAGGCCGGCCTCGGTCAGCACGAACAGACGGAAGTGGCGCGAGAAGCCGGGCTGCGGCGGCAAGGGCTGCGCGCGCAGGGTCTGGTGCACGGTGGTGAGCCGCACGGTGGCGCCGGGATCGTTCTTCAGCCGCAGCGCGCTCTCGAGCGCGAGGACGTTGGTGGGATCCGAGACGACCTCGGTGCCGCGCATGGTGGTGAGCACGCGGTCCTGCGAGCCGGGCGCCACCACCGACGACACGCCCAGCGGCGCCACCGGCGAGAGCAGCAGCGCCTCGAAGCCGGCGGCGGCCTCCAGCGCCAGGCCATCGAGGCGGTGGGCGGGGCGCAGGTCCAGCAGGCTCGGGGGCACGAAGCGATCGCGCTCGCGCTGCGTGAGCAGATCCGTGGGCCGCTTGCGCGCGCTCTGCCGGCGCGCGAGCTCGAGCAGGACAGGCGTCGTCTCGCTGGGCGCCAGGCCCAGCAAGGACTCCAGATCGGGGCGCGGCGGCGGTGGCATGGAGCCGCATCTTACGGGCGAAATCACCGCGCTCGTAGCCCGGCGGGCGTTGTGCTATGCAGGTCGTGGTCTATTGAACCAAAGTCGGTAGCGCCTGCCACACGGGAGCAAGGACATGGGATTCTACGAGCGACGCGTCTTCCCCTGGATCTGCGACAGAGTCACCAGCAGCCCCGAGACCAGCCGCCGACGGCAGCAGGCCTTGCGGCCGGCGCGCGGACGCGTGCTCGAGGTCGGCTTCGGCACCGGGCTGAACGCCGCGCACTACCCGCCCGCGGTGACGCGCGTCATCGGCATCGACAGCAACCCGGGCGTCGAGAAGCTGGCGCGCGCGCGCATCGCCGGCGCAGCGGTCCCCATCGAGCTCCGGCTCGCGCCCGCGGAGCACCTGCCCTTCGACGACCACAGCTTCGACACCGTGGTGACGACCCTGACGCTGTGCTCGGTCCGCGATGTCGAACGCACCCTCGCCGAGGTACGGCGCGTGCTCGCGCCCGACGGAAACTACCTCCTCCTCGAGCACGGCCTCGACGACGAACCGGGAGTGCAGAAGTGGCAGAGGCGGCTCAGCCGGGCCCACATGCTCATCAGCGCCGGCTGTCAGCTGGATCGTCCGATGTCCACGCTCGTCACCAGCGCCGGCTTTCGCTTTCGCAGCCTCGAGCAGTTCGACATGGTGGGCACGCCCAAGATCGCGGCGTTCACGACCCTCGCGTGCGCCGTGCCCAGCTGAGCGCACCCGCTGCCCTGGTTCACCCCTGCAGGAGCGCGCGGTGCCGCTTCATCATCTCGACCACGAAGTCGCTGACCACACGCACGCGCGCGGTGGTGCGCAGCGCCGCAGGAGTGATCAGGAACAGATCGCAGCGGGCGAAGCCGAGCGCGTCGATTCGCCGCAACGAGGGCTCGGCATCGCCGAGCATGCACGGCACGGCGGTCAGCCCCAGCCCTGCCGTGGCTGCACCGACGAGCGCGGCGGGATCGTTGGCGCGGAAGGCGATCCGTCCGCCCGTCTCCGGCTCGCGCAGCCACTCGAAACCGGGCATGCCGCCGAGGGTCTCGTAGGCGAGCACGTCGTGGCCGGCGACCTCGCGGCGCGAGCGCGGCGCGCCCCGACGCTCGAGGTAGAGCTGTGAAGCGTACACGCAGCCGCCGATCTCGCCGATCTTGCGCGTGAGCAGCGAGCGCTGCGTCGGGCGCTGGTTGCGGATGGCAAGGTCAGCCTCGCGCTGCGCCAGGTTCAGCAGACGATTGGTACCGGAGAGATCGACCTCGAGCTCGGGATGACGCAGCTTGAGCTCGCCGAGCGCCGGGATCAGGCAGCGCTCGGCCAGCCATTGCGGCGCGGTCAGGCGCACCGTGCCGCTCGGTTGTCCCTTCGCCCCGGCACCGATCCGGTCGGCGAGCGACGCGACCGCTTCATCCATGCCGCGCGCGGCCGCGAGCACCTCGCGACCCGCCGCGGTGAGCGTCAAGCCGCGCGGGTGACGCTCGACCAGCTCGGCGCCGAGCGCCTCCTCCAGCGCCGCGAGCCGACGACTCGCGGTGGCCTTGGTGACCCCGAGCTCCTTGGCCGCGCCTGCGATCGAGCCCTTCCGGTGCACGGCGAGCAGGTAGCGAAGGTCGTCCCAGTCCACGGTTGCGATTATTGCACCTCTGGGTTGCGCATTTTCAGCCTGCCCGCCGCCCACCGTCGCGCGTATTGCTGAGACAGAGGAGATACACACCATGGCATTCGTCATTCATTTCGCGGTCAGGAACATGGACGCCAAGAAGTACGCGGAGGTGCTCCGCCGCCTGGAGGCGGCCGGAGAGGGCGCGCCGCGCGGCCGACTGCACCACACCAGCTATGGGCCAGTCGAACAGCTGTCGGTCGTCGACGTCTTCGACACCATGCAGAACTTCGAGGCCTTCGGCGGCAAGCTGGTGCCGATCCTCCAGGGCCTGGGCATCGACCCCGGCCAGCCCGACATCAAGGAGGTACACAACATCATCCGCGGCAGTTGACTTGTCGGCCAGGCTACGAGATCACAATCCACGCCTGCGCCGGCCGGGCTCGCGGCCGTTCGTGCCCGAAATGCGGGAATCCTGTTGACCTGAACCAGGTGGTACAGCTACGAGGCCCATGTGGATGACGCGGTGAATCCTGCCGGCCGGGCCAGCACCAGCGCATGACCCCGGCGTCGTCGAGCAGCGGGACGGCGCGCCCGCCCGTGGGCAGCCGGCCACATGCCCAGCTGGATCCGCGGCCCATCGGCTGGTTCGCGCTGGCGCGCTCGGCCGAGCTGCGTCCGGGCGCCGAGAAGCGCGGCGTGCTGGCGGCCGCGCCTTACCGCCTGCGCCGGCGTGCCGACGGGCAGCTCGAGCACGACGGCAGCAGCGTCGGCGCGCTGGTCGAGCAGAACGGCTTCGTGTTCGCCTGGCACCATCCGCGCAGCGAGGCGCCCGGCTGGCGCATCCCCGCGCTCGATGAGCAGGGCTGGCGGCCCATGCGCCACCGCCTGCTGCGTTGCCACACGCACCCGCAAGAGGTCTACGAGAACAGCATCGACACCGCGCATTTTCCGGTGATCCACGGCTACAGCGACATCTCGGTGCTCGAGCCCATGCAGCTCATGGCGCACGAGATGAAGGTCAGCTACCAGATCGCGCGCCGCGTGCCGCTGCCCTGGGTCGAGCGCAAGATCGTCGCTGACTTCCAGGTCCACCTGCACGGCCTCGGCTGCGCGCACAACCACATCCACGTGCCGGCCTTCGGGCTGCGCGTGCGCATGTTCGCGCTGGCGACACCCACCGCGCCAGGCGAGGCGGAGATCCGTCTCGGCGTGGCGCTGGCCAGGGCCACCAGGCTGCCGCTCGGCGGGCTGGTCCTGCCGCTCGTGCACCGCGGTGTGCAGCACAGCATCGTGAACGATTTCCTCCAGGACATGGCGGTGTGGGAGCACAAGCGCTACCTCAAGCCGCCGCTGCTGCTGAAGAGCGACGGTCCGATCGCCAGCTTCCGGCGCTGGAGCACGCAGTTCTACCAGTCCGAGCCGGCCCAGCTGGAGGTGGTTTGATGGGTGCCTCGACGAAGTCAATGCAGCGACTGCCGCGCTGGATCCTGATCTGGTTCGCGCTCAGCCTGCCGCTCATCATCTGGGACGTGGCGTTCGTGCTGCTGCGGCCGAGCTCCATGCCCGGGGGCAGCCTGGCCTTCCTGTGGGCCCCGTACGCCAAGTACGTCACCGTGGATCTCAGCTATGGCGACGTCCACAACGGCTTCGTGTGGGCGCAGGCGCTGATGAGCTGCGTCGAGGTCCTCATGGTCTTCGCGGCGCTGGCCTTCATGCTGCGCGGCAAGCTGCCCCTGGCGACACTCCTGGTCTTCGCCGTCTCGGTGCTCACCTGCGCCAAGACCATCCTGATCTTCCTCATCGAGGCGGTCACGCGCGGCGAGCACGTCGGCCACAACACCGTCTCCGACCTGGTGCTGCTCTACCTGCTGCCCAACGGCGTGTGGATCGTGATGCCCGCCCTGGTCGCCTGGGCGACCGGGCGCATGCTGCTCGCGCCGTCCAGGTAGTCGCTTCTCAGGTCATGCGGGCCTACCCGCGTCGGGCACATCGCCTCCCCTGCTCGCATCGCACGCAGAACCGCATTCGCAACATCACCTAACAGGCAGTCTGCATCTGAATCTCAAATGCTAGATTGCCCAAAAATGCGAGTCAGTAATCCGATTCTGTTCCTGGTTCTGAGTGCTGTCCTGGTCGCCTGCTTCGGTAACGACGAAGCAGCCGGCGGTCCGATGGACGAGACGGACGCAAGTCCGACTCAGAAGGCACCCGATGCGGCGCCGGTTCCCGACGCCGTCCCGGGCGCGCCCGACGCGTCGCCGCCCGACGCGGGACCGCCGCCGGTGAGCTTCAACCAGGAAATCGTGCCCATCCTGATGGCCCGCTGCGGCGGCTGCCACCTCAAGGCCATGGGCGGCGCGGGCGGGCTCAGCCTGGGCGTGATGGCCGAGCTGGCCTATGGCGCCCTGGTCGACAAGCCGACCCACGGCCCTGCCCCCGCCTGCTCCGGCCTCAAGCTGGTGAACGCGGCCAGCAACGATCCCACGCAGTCGTCGCTCTACGTCAGGTTGATGGGCAGCTCCTGTGGCACGCGCATGCCCAAGGGGACGCCGCCGCTCCCGGCCGACCAGATGGCGCTGTTCGCGCGCTGGATCACCCAGGGCGCCCACAACAACTAGATGCGCTTCGTACCTCTCGCGACCGTGCTCGCCGTCAGTGTGCTCCTGCAGGTCTCGGCACCCGCCACGGCGTCCGCCAACGGCACCAACTCGCACCTCTGGATCACGCTCGAGGCCCGCGATCGCCTGCCCGGTGGCGAGCTGAAGCAGCTCCTGTCGCGCCCCGAGCTGCAGGCCGCGCTGCAGAACGGCGCCTGCTTTCCCGACGGTGGCTACGTCCTCAGCGACGCCTACGGCGAGATGGCGCACTGGGAGCCCTTCTACCTGGCGTACATGGACTGGATCCGCACCCACTTCGAGAAGCCATACGCCGCCAATCCGGAGGCGGCGTTGCATGTCGCGTTCCTCATGGGCATGGCGTCACACGGCCTGGCCGACCAGGTGTACGACTCGCTGTTCATGAACGTCGCGCGGGTCAAGGACGCCGCGGGCTGGTCGAGCGAGCTGCTCAAGGACTTCGACACCGCGACCGACACCTTCTTCGTGGCCGCGACCGGCATCAACGTCGAGTTCGAGCCCTGGGCGCCCTCGTCGGTGCTCTCGGATGTGTACCTGGGTGCGTTCGGCTACTCCGTCACGCCCAACACCCTCGACAACGCGCAGCGTGCGCTCGCGGTGGTGCGGGCCTACCCGCGCGCGGCCGCGCAGAATGCCGCCCGGCTGGCCGAGTACCGGGCGGCCTATCCCTGGACCGACGCTCACATGATGGATGCGCGCGTGCCCGGCGGTCCCATCACCGAGGCGGCGCTGGTGAGCGCGTACCTGCAGGTGATGTGGGACCGGCTGAACGGCGCGCCCTCACCCGAGGATCTCATCATCGGCACGACGCCGTCGCACCGCGCGGGCGGCCAGCCCACCGACCACACCAGGGTGGAGTCGCAGGTGGGCGTGGTCTTCGGCCACGCCATCGACGACACCTCGCTGAGCGCCGACAGCGTCACCGTCACCGACGCGACCGGCCGACGCTACGCCGTCGACCTGTCGATGTGGCGCACGCAGTCCAACGTGCTGCGTCTGCGTCCGCGCGCCGACTGGCCGGCCAACAAGCTGCTCACGGTGACGCTGCGTCCAGGCCTGCGCACCATCGACGGCATGACCTTGACCGTCGCGCAGTCGTTCGACTTCAGCACCGCCGCCGCCACGGCCAGCGCGCCGCTGCCCGGGCACCTGGATCCGACGCCCAACGACCAGCATCCCTGATCAGGCGCCACCGGGCAGATCGGTCGACCGCGAGCAGCGTCGGCCGCTGCGCATCGCCAAGGCGTAGACTCGCGGCATGCAGCGTCTCCTCGGCCTGGTCATCGTGCTGGCAGCGTCGGTAGCCCATGCCGAGCCGTGCCTGGTGCAGCCGAACGCCCTGGTGGCGGACCTCGGTATGCACGTCGTGAACGCCGGCTACCAGCAGACCCTCGGCTGCAGCGTCAGCGCCCAGCTCAGCGCCGGGCTGTACGGGCCGTGGACCGTCAACAAGAACGTGCTCGGGCTGGCGGGCGGCGAGCGCGACGACGACGTGGTCGGTTTCGTGGTGCGCCTGCGCGCCTTCGTCTATCCGATGGCGAGCGCGCCCGTGGGCCTGTGGCTGTCGCCCTTCGTGCAGACAGGCCCGGTGGTGGGCACGCGCGGCCCGGACAGGCTCGACGGTGCCGCCTTCGCGGTCGGGCTCAGCGTCGGCTGGACCTGGCGGCTGGCGCCGCGCTGGCTGCTGGCGTTCGGGCTGGGCGGGCAGTACCACCGCGTCGCGTTCGCCGGCTCGACCGCGCGGCCCGGCTTCTCCCTGCCGGCGCCACAGCTCGACCTCAACGTCGACTACGTGTTCTGAGCACGCGGAAATGCCCGCGCGGGTGCTAGATTGCGGCATGGCACTAGAGCAAGAGCAGCGCGCGGCGCTCCGCATCCTTGAAGGCATCGAGGAAGGCACCATGAGCGCTGCAGATTCACTCGCGCTCGTCGAGGAGGCGGACCCCGCACTCGTCTATTTGATCTTTACCTGGCTGCGCAAACGCTACGCCGACCACGTCAACGCGGACGCCGTGATCGGCCGGTTGCTCGCGATCAGCAACCGAGGCTCGGTGGCGAGCAAGATGAAGGAGGGCCAGGAGGACGTGGTCGTCCAGTGGTTCGAGGAGAGCTACTCGTATCGCGAGCTCGGCGCGAAAGAGTTCATCGAGCTCATCATCGAGAAGCTCGAAGGCTAGCGGAGGCTAGCGGCGCACAGCTTCCAGCTCGTGGACCTGCCAGATCGCCTGCGCCAGGTTCCGCACCACGCGCTCGAGGTTGCTCATGACCTCCACCTCCGAATCGCCCCAGGCCCAGAACGAGAGCATGAGCTGGTAGCCCAGCTGCTTGTCCTGCGCCACGGGCAACGTGACATAGCGCACCGGATAGATCGTCGTCCCGATCATCCCCCAATCGAACTCCCGATCGAGGGTTGCCAGGCGCAGGTGGAGTGCGTCCTTGAATTCCTCGACGCGGCTCCGCGACAGATTCCACGCGAGCTCGCGGTACAAGATCATGACCCGACCCTCACACTGGAGGACTTTGCCCAGCTGCGGGGCTTCGCTCGCGTGCGGCCCGGTGAACGCACAATCGTTCGACTCGAGAATGGACGTCGGCGCGTTGAGCCGATCGAGAAGAGCGTAGAACTGCGTGACCGCCGCGTGGTGGCTCCAGGGAATGAAGTCCTCGAGCGCGGTGCGTACGAGACCGGGTGACGCCTTGAGATCGTAGTAGCGACACGCCGAGCTCGCCGAGGCCTCGGTCCACGGATGTGAGCGCGGCTCGGTGAACGGCTCGCCGTCGTATTCGCAGGTCTTCACCAACAGACGGTACGACGAAAGCCTGTGCGATGCGTCACGCGCTGATGCTCGCGCGCCGCAATCGGCACGAACCACCGAGACATCGACGTCGCAGATCGACGGTAGTTCACGAGGGCCGGCCGGGGCGGCGATGAAATGCGCCATCTCCGTCGGTAGTTGGCGCGCAGGGTGCGCGGCCCGCCGCTTGCTTGGAGCAGCAGCACCATGCTCGGGCAGTACCTCTCCGTCGCGCTCCTCTGCGGTCTCTTCCTCCTGGCCTGCGATCCATCGGTTGCTGGAGACGGCCTGCACCCGCCCTGTCCAGGTGGGGCGGCACACTGTGTCGACCTCCGCTTCGTTGCCCACGAGGACGACGATCTGCTGTTCATGAACCCCGACCTGGCCGCGAGCCTCGCGCACGGGAACCGCGTCGTGACCGTCTTCCTGACCGCCGGGACCGTGGAGGACGAGGCTCGCCTGACCGAGCGCGAGGTGGGAATCCTGAATGCATACGCGTTCATGCTCGACCCCCGCTTCGCGGTTGCCGCGCGCGAGGGCTGCGCGAACATGCTCGCACACTGGCGCCTGAACGGCGGCGCGCCGGTCGCCATCGGGAGCGAACGCGTGGTGCAGTACGACTTCGTCGACGAGACACCATCCGGCGCGCGCCTCTCGCTGGTGTTCTTGCGCCTCGTCGAGACCCACCGAACCTTGGACCTCCCCGCTCTGTGGAATGGCGAAGCCGGATCGATCAGTACGGTCGCGTGCGTGAGCGGCTGCGCGCTCGGCTCGGCGGCGCCGGCGCAGCAGTATTCCAGCGAGGAGCTGGTCGACACCCTCGAGCTGCTGATGACACGCTTCGACGCCGAGGCAGGCAACGAGCCGGTGGTGGTGAGCACGCTCGACGCGACGCACCTGTTCCATCGCGACGAAGGTGACACGCGCGGGTTCCAGGACAACCGTGATCACATCGCCGCCGCCGGCTTCGCGGTCAGCGCATTCGTGCGCCATCACCGTCGCGAGCGCGCCGACGGTCCGCTGCACCTGCGACAGTACCGCGGGTACAACATCGGCCTGGAGGGCGCCAACCTGGACGAGGCACAGGTGCGCGACAAGCGGCGCGCCTTCTACCGCTACTACGTGCTGGGGGAGGCGATGCAAGGTGCCGCCGATGACGGCACGCCCATCGAGTACACCAACCGCGATCCCGACGACCCGCACTTCTGGCTGCGGTCGTACGAGAACTGGACCGCACGCCAGTACGCCGTGACCAGCGCGGGCAGCGAGCACGGCCAGCTGGCCGTGGACGAGCTGCGATGCCTGCGCCGGAGCGGCGCGGCGCTGACGGTCGGTGCCTGCGACGACGCGCCCGCGTGGGTGTTGACGACGCGCCACCAGCTGCAGCCCGCCGACGATCCCTCGCTGTGCGTGGAGGTCAGCGCCACCAACCTGGCCAGCCTGCGTGCGTGTGCGCCTCCAGCGCAGGCCGAGCCACAGACGTTCGTGTGGACCAGCACCGGCCAGCTGCGCGCGAAGGACGCGACCTGCGTGCAGGGCGACGCCGACGTGGTGCGCGCGGTCGCCTGCGACAAGCGCGTCGACGCCAACGGCGATCCTTCGGGCCGTGCGCTCGCGGGGCAGGAGTGGAGCTTCACGCAACCGCGCGCCGAGTAGGCGCCGAGGCAGCGCACCCGCGGCGCGCTTCGCCGTCAGCCGATGGAGTAGGCGACAGCGCCTTGTCGTCCTCGACCAACAAGGAGGTCATCGCCTGCGATCATGCGGCGAATCGAGAACTGGCTCGGAGCCGCTCCCGCCAGCGTCGACCAGGGGGGACGCCAAGCCCCTCGAGGCCAATCGTCAGGGCGGACGGCGTCGGGACGGTGCGTGCGGTCGGCGGGGCGGCGGATTCCCCTGCGTGGCGCGCTCGTCGGGGTGGCGAGCGTCGGGACGGTGGGTGCGGTCGTCGGGACGGCGATCCTCGCCGCGCGCTCCGTTCGCGTCGGGGCGTCGAGTCTCGCCGCGCGCTCCGTTCCGGTCGTCGGGGCGTTGATTCTGGCCGCGCGCTGCGTTCGCGTCGGGACGTCGAGTCTCGACGTGTGGTGCGTGGTTGCTCGGACGTCGAGGCTCGGGACGGTGGCCACGGTCGTCGGGGCGTTGATTCTGGCCGCGCGCTGCGTTCGCGTCGGGACGGCGAGTCTCGACGTGTGGTGCGT
>OBEQ011366127.1_pt1 | contig 15293 bp, 11 predicted proteins | sample 1670901 | NCBI WGS metagenome assembly OBEQ01 (sample SAMEA104232315, study PRJEB22302) | groundwater metagenome | biome: forest; feature: aquifer; material: groundwater | place: USA | collected 2011-08-07 | depth 5.4 m | reverse complement strand
GCCTTGAGGAGCGCACGGACCTGATCTTCATCGGTAACCGACACGATCGCCAGCCGCACGCCGCGGTCGATCGCCTCGCGGATGATTCGAGCCATCCCCGGCCGCAACGGCAGATCGGCCACTCGCTTGAGGTAGATTTCCTTCTTGAGCGCAAAGAGCTCGGGCACGATCTGGTCGATCTCGGCCTCGGAGAGCGATGCCCTGGCCGAGAGCGCCAGCCGCATTCTTCTGGCGTTGCCAGGGATCTTCAGGAGTTCTTTGAACTCCTCCCACGTCCAGCGGATGTCGAACCCCATCCGCTCGAAGGCCTCGTTGCAGGCCACCAGATGTCCATCTTTCTCGGTATCGGCCAGCGTCCCATCCACATCAAAAATAACCGCCTTCAGTCTCCCCATTTCTCCCTTCGTGGTCCCAACTTCGACCGATCAACCTGTTTCTCAATCAGCCGTTCAGAGTTTTGTCATTGCGAGCGAAGCGAAGCCATCTCATTGCTTTAGATGGTCGAGGATTCTATAAAGCCCGAGAATACTTCGGTTGACTGGGTCAGCCTCGCAATGACAGTAATAGTTTCGCCGCCAAGCTACCGCCAAGAAGAAAACCGAGCCAGACCGGCGAAGTTACTTGCCCCAGTCGCGGGGATAGCGGAAGTCGCGGTCGATGGTGCGGGAGGAGACCTTGGCGATGAGGGGCAGGCGTCGCTTATACTGGGAGGCCTGGACCTTGGCAAAGACCGCCCGGACGAACCGCTCGTCGAAGCCGGCCTCGACCAGCTCGGGTAATTCGTAGCGGCGATCCACCATCAGATAGAGGACCTGATCGACTTGCTCGTAGGTGAAGCCCAGCTCCTCCTCGTCGGTCTGCCCGGCCCAGAGGTCGGCGCTCGGCTTCTTTTGCACGATGACCTCAGGAATGCCCATGTGGCGGGCCAGTTGCCGGACCTGGGTCTTGTACAGGTCGCCCAGCGGGTTGATGGCGCTGGCCATGTCGCCGTAGAGCGTGCCGTACCCCAGGAGTAGCTCTGTCTTATTGCTGGTCCCGAGGACGAGGGCTTTGAGCTTGGCCGAGTGATCGAAAAGGATGGTCATCCGCTCCCGGGCCATCTTATTCCCCCGGCGGACCTGATCCGCCTCCGGGAAGCGCTCAAAGTAAGCGTCCACCATTGAGGTGATGTTGATGACGTCTGATTGGATGCCCAACTGTTTCACCACCAGTTCAGCGTGCTCCCGGCTCTCCGGGCTGCTGGTCCGGTACGGCATCAGGAGGCCCCAGACATTCTCGGCACCAAGCGCCTCGGCACCAAGATATGCAGAGAGAGAAGAGTCCACCCCACCCGAGAGCCCGACCACCACACGACCAAATCCTGCCTTTCGAACCTCATTGACGATGAAGCCCGTCAGGATGCGCCGGAGGAGATCACAGTTCATGGAGAGATCGATCACCTGACCCCCTCGCGCCTGATCCGCTCCAGCTCTCGCAGCGTCACATCCACCCTCTCATCTCTCAGCAGCGGGTTCGCCGTCCTGGCCCGGCGAATCTCGGCGTGGTCGATGTCGGTCACCAGGATCGTCTCGCTCACGTATTCGGCTTTGGCGACCGGCTCGCCAGACGGGGCAATCACCTCGGAGCCGCCCCAGAAACAGGCCCCATCTTCGTAGCCCACTCGATTCGCGTAGAGGACATAGCAGGTGAAGAGCTGCGCGTAGGCCCGGTTAATCGTCTCCCAGGCTCTGGCGTTCGCGAATGTCTTGCCTTCTTCCAAGCCCCCTCGTCCCGGACTGCTGGAGGGGCAGATGAGAATATCCATCCCGTCGAGGGAGGCGACAAAGGCGGTGGAGGGGTGCCACATATCCTCGCAGATCAGGATTGCGGCCCGGCCGATCCCGGACCGGAATGTTCGGATCCGCCCACCCTCCGCCAGATACCGCTGCTCATCGAAAATCCCGTAGGTGGGGAGATAGACCTTGCGGTGGACGTGCGCGATCTCCCCCATGGACAGATACAGGGCGGCGTTGTAGAAGAGATGCTCGGTCGTCTCTTCGACGAGTCCGACGACGAGATCGATGCGACGACTTAGATCTCTGAGCCTGCCGAGGATGGGGCTGGTCAAGGGAAGGGCAACGGATGAGACGATATCCTTGAGGAAATACCCGGTCAGGCTCAGTTCGGGGAAGACCAGGAGGCGGGCACCGCGACTGATCGCCTCTTCAGCCGTCTTCTCGTGCAAAGCCAGGTTCCGCTCCAGGTCGCCGAGGGCGGGGCTGATCTGGGCAAGAGCGATCGTCTGTCTGCTCACGCGATTCCACTCCTCACATCAGAAGAAGTCAGGCCACGGTAGATCTCTTCCATGGCGGGCGACGGGGCTCTGCCCCGCGCCTGGTAGACGAAGAGGGGGGCGAGGATCCGCAGGCCCGGTCGTCCCTCGCGTCGCGCTTCGACCAGGACCAGTTCCGCGTCCGCACCGGGAAACGAATGGACTGGCCACAACAATTTCGGTTCCATCCGTTCAGACCGTAGGCGTGTCAGCAGATCGCCCAGCCGCGAGGCATGGTAGATCAGACAGGCTCGCCCCTTTGGAGCGAGGGCATATCGAATGGCAGCAATGACCTCCGGGAGGGTGGCCGACAGCTCATGCTTGGCCTGCCTGATTTCAGGGTCGGGGTTCAACCTCCCTCGACCGATCTCGCGGTATGGAGGGTTGCAGAGGATCACATCAAAGCCCGCCGACGGAAGAAGCTCCTCAATCCGACGGAGGTCGCCTTCCACGATCTCCACGCGATCCTGCAACCCGTTGAGCTGTGCCCCGCGCCGTGCCCGGCTGGCCAGGGCAGGCTGGATCTCAAGGCCGACAATCTGCAGGCACGGATGCCGATGGGCCAGCAGGAGAGTGATCGCCCCATTTCCGCAGCCGAGATCGAGGACTCTATCGGTGGGCCTCGGCGCGCCGAAGTGGGCGAGCAATAGGGCATCCATCGAATGGCGAAAGCCCCTCACCCTCTGGATAACCTTCAAACCCGATGGTCCGAGGGCGTCGAGCGATTCGCCCCTACAAAGCAACGGGCCAGTCGCCCCCTTGAGAATCGTTTTGCTCATTGTATCGTTACTGTAATACATCCCCGGGCAAAAGACAATTGATCCTGGGGCGTTACGCCAGTTCCAGGTTCCAGGTGCCGAGTTCCAAGTTGAGGATTTCCTGAACCCGTTCTGTAACCTGGAACATAGAACGCGGAACCTGGAACGCGGAAGTGCTTAACACAGGTCGACTGGATCGACATCAACCTGAACCTTCGTCCGCTCTGACGAAGGTAACAGCGCCAGGGTGCCTCTGACCCATCGGTGCAGCACCTCGGGGTCAGACCCCTTAGCGAGGAGCTGCCAGCGGTAGCGGCCCTTCAGCTTGTAAAGCGGTGCCGGCGCAGGCCCTTCGAAGGACAGGGGCGGGGCAGCTCGCTCTAGCAGGAGCCCAGCGAGCTGTTCCGCCACATCCCGTGCGTTGTCCTCGGTCCGGGAGGTGACCACGAGCAGAACGAGGAAGCCAAAAGGGGGGAGGCCGCGCTCTTGCCTGAGCGGCCGCTCGAACTTGTAGAGGGCTTCGTAATCATAGTTCTGGGCGGCGAGAATGCAATAGTGGTCAGGGTTATAAGTTTGGACCAGCACCTGGCCAGGCCGGTCGCCCCGACCAGCCCGTCCGGCCACCTGTGTCAGCAGAGCATAGGTCCGCTCCCCGGCCCTGAAATCCGGAATCTGCATTGAGGTGTCGGCGGAGAGAACCCCCACCAGGGTGATCCCGGGAAAGTCGTGCCCCTTTCCTACCATCTGCGTTCCGATGAGAATCTGCGTCTGCCCCTGCTCAACTTGCCTGAGAATTCGTTCGTGGGCCCGCCGTTGCCTCGTCGTATCTCGGTCCATCCGTGTCAGGGTCGCCATCGGGACCAGGGTCCTGGCGGCCGCCTCGACCTGTTGCGTCCCGTACCCCAGCAATCCGAAGGCGATCCCGCGGCACTTGGGGCAGTGGGTAGGAGGCCGTTCTCGGTAGTTGCAGTGGTGGCAGCGCATCTTGGCGTCCGGCGCGTGGTAGATGAGCGAGACGCTGCACCGTGGGCATCGCAGAGCGAAGCCACACTCGCGGCAGAGCAGCAACCTGGCATAGCCCCTTCGATTCAAAAAAAGGAGGACCTGCTCCCCTTTGGCCAGCGTCTGCTTGACTGCCTCGGCCAGTGGGTGGGAGAAGATCCGTGGCGCCCGCTCGCCCCGCTCCTTCTCCTGGCGCATGTCGATGAGCGTCATAAGAGGAAAGGGTCGAGCCTCGACGCGGTCTGGGAGGAGAAAGAGTCGATAGGCTCCTTCCTGGGCACGATGGAAACTTTCGTAGCTTGGGGTGGCGGAGCCGAGGACGACCGGAATCCCCAACATCTGACCTCGAACCAGGGCCAGGTCCCTCGCCTGATACCGCGGCTCACCATCCTGTTTGTAGGAGGGGTCGTGTTCCTCGTCCACAACGATGACCCCAAGGCGGGAAAGGGGGGCGAAAACCGCAGACCGCGCCCCCACAACGATCTCGGCCATTCCCCTGCGAATGCGGCGCCACTCATCCAGGCGTTCCCCTGGCGAGAGGCCGCTATGCAGCAGCGCAACCCGATCTTTGAAGCGCGAGCCAAATCGATCGGCAGCTAGAGGGGTGAGGCCGATCTCTGGAACCAGCACCAGCGCCTGCCTTCCCTGTCGGACGACCTCCTCGATCACCCGAAGGTAGACCTCGGTTTTCCCGCTGCCTGTTGCGCCGAAGAGAAGGGCGGGGGAAAAGGCGCGTGATGCGAGGCTCTCAAGAAGGCCATGAACCGCCGCCTGTTGAGCGGGATTCAATTCGGGCGGAGCACTCGTTGCAAAGGCGGCGCCATCCCAGGGGCTCCGCTCGACCTCCTCCTCCTGTCGGCAGATGAGGCCTTTGGCGATGAGTCCCCGGACCCCGGAGACACCTGCCATTCTGGTCGCCTCCTGGGAGGTCATTGTTCCGCCGGTTCGCAGCAGGTGCTCTAACAGCGCGCACTGTCGCGGTGCCCGGCTTCGGAGACGGTCGAGCTCTGCCTCGGCGGGGACTCGGTCAGCCGCAACGCGCACCACGGACCGGTGGGCGGGCTGGACCGCTGGCAGCCGCTCTCCATACCCTAATCTGGCTAACTGCCGGCTAACGAGCCGGTGAACAAGCCGCTCCACCTCACGGGAGGGCCAGCGCCGTTTGAGGGTTGAGAGGAGGATCCGGTGCCGCGCCTGGAGAGCGGCCATGATCTGCTGCTGCGTCGGGCTTAGCCGGGTAGTCTCCTGGATGAGCAGCTCCTGCGATCCCGTGAGTTCGACGACCCGGGCCGTGGAACGATCGATCCCGGGTGGCAGGGATGCCCTGATAACCAAACCCCATGATGTCAGATAGTAGTCGGCTGCCCAGCGCGTCAGCCCCAGCATGTGCTCGTCGAGCAACGGTCCAGGGTCGAGTAGATCGTGGATTGATTTGAGCGGGGCGCTGGGGGCGGAGGTTGTGACTCCGACGATGTAGCCGGTAATGCTCCGATTCCCCAATGGAACCAGGGCGCGCATCCCAGGGACGGCCGGCCCACGTAAGGAGGGCGGAACCTCGTAGGTGAAGGTCTGCTGCATCTTGAGGGGCAATGCCACCTCAACGAGAGAAGCCGATTCCACCTCGCTCATGGGGTGCTGAGAGATGGAGATGCCGGGCCGGGCAGCACCCGGAGGCGCTCGTACTCTCGCTGGAGGAGCTTCATGTCCTCCCAGACGGTCTTCTTCTCATGTGGATTGCGGAGCAGGTAGGCGGGATGGAAGGTGGGGAGAACGGGGATCCCCTGATAGCTATGAAATCGCCCACGGAGTTTCGAGATCGGCTCCTTGGTTCGAAGGAGGATCTGGGCCGCGAAGTTGCCGAGAGCGCAAATCAACTTCGGCTTGATGGCCTGAAGCTGGCCGATCAAGAACGGCTCGCACGAGGCGATCTCATCCGGCTCCGGGTTTCGGTTCCCGGGAGGCCGGCACTTGATAATGTTGCAGATATACACCTGGTCGCGTGTCAACTTCATCGCCTCTATGATCCGGGTCAGTAACTGTCCCGCCCGCCCTACGAACGGCTCGCCCTGCTCGTCTTCGTCCGCCCCTGGGGCCTCGCCGACGAAGACGAGCCAGGCCTTCGGATTGCCGACTCCGAAGACGATGTTCTTCCGACCCTTGTGCAGCTTGCACCGCGTACACTCCCCCAGCTCTTCACGGACTTGCGTCAGCGTCAGCGAGCGTCCCAGCGGCACGCCCCGACGCTCGGGCCAGGCGACGCGGAGACGTTCGACACCTCGCGCCTGCAAGCGACGCAAATGGACGCGCGCCTGCTGAATTAACTCGCGCAACTCTTCGGTCTCAGCGCCGACTATCTCAGACACGTCACGCGCGCTCCAACCGCTTGTAAGGAAGAAGGGTATAGGGTAAAGGGTTTAGTAAAGATCTGCAGCTCTAACCCTGGACCCTAACCCCTATCCCCTGTGTTTGTGCTTGGGGCTCTGCGTCGCTGCCGGAGATGAACCACGCGATCGAGGATTCGGCGGGCCACTGTCCGCTTCGGAAGGAGAGGGAGCTCTTCGATGCCTCCATCGGAGTCGAGCATGAGCACCACATTGGTATCATAGGAGAAGCCGGCTCCCTCCTTGCTCACGTCGTTGGCGACGATCAGGTCCAGGTTCTTCTCCTTCAGCTTTCGCTCGGCCTGTTGCAACAACTCCCCCGTCTCCGCTGCAAATCCAACCAGGATGCGGTCCTCCTTCAGCGCCCCGATTTCTTTCAGGATGTCAGGGTTCGGAACCAGCTCCAGGGTCAGTGGCTGCTCCCCTTTTTTGAGTTTCGCATCCGCGGGTCGAGCCAGTCGATAGTCGCTCACGGCGGCCGCCTTGATCACCACCGTTGCCTCCGGGAGGCGGTCCAGAACTGCCGTACGCATTTGCAGGGCTGTCTCCACCCGTATCAGCTCGACACCCTTGGGGGGTGTCAAGTCCGTGGGACCACTCACAAGGATCGTACGGGCGCCTCGATCTGCGGCCTCTTGGGCAATGGCGTAGCCCATCTTCCCGGACGAGCGGTTCGTCAGAAAGCGCACAGGATCCAATGGTTCGTGAGTCGGGCCGGCCGTCACGAGGACCACTTCGCCGCCCAGATCACTCCTCGGGCGAAGGATCTCTGCCACCGCCTGCAGGATTTCCGGGATTTCGGCCAGACGTCCAGGGCCCCACACTCCCGAGGCTAATTCGCCCGCCGCGGGCCCGACAATCCGCGCCCCCCAGGCACGCAGTCGCTCCAGGTTTTCCTGGACGGCAGGGTGACGATACATGTCAGCATCCATGGCCGGCGCCAGGAGGACCGGCCGCCTGCAAGCCAGGAAAAGGTTCGTCAGTAGGTCGTCGGCAAGCCCTCTCGCGAACTTCCCGATGACATTGGCAGTGGCCGGCGCCACCAAGAGCAGGTCGGCTCCCTCGGTTGCGGCGATGTGGCGGATCTTCGCCTCGTAGTCCAGGGTAAAGAGGTCAGTCATCCCCTCCCGCCGCGAGAGGGTGGCGAACGTGAGGGGGGTCACAAATCGCTGAGCGGACTTGGTCAGGACGACCGTGACGGAGGCCCCGGCCTTGACCAGCTCACGCAGGAGCTCCACGGCCTTGTAGGCGGCGATGCTCCCGGTCACCCCAAGAACGATCTCCTTCCCCACCAGCATCACTCTTGTCACCTCACCCGGCGCCGGACCCGGCGACCTGTTCCACGGCGGCATACTGGGCCCGGTAGCGATAATAGCTCCCAAGGACCCGCTTCACATACTGCTGCGTCTCCGAGAAAGGGATCTCTTCGATGAACTCGTCGTCAGTCCGATACCCCCAAAGCTCCAGCCACCGGCGAACCTGGTGCGGTCCAGCATTGTACGCGGCCAAGGCCATGGCCCAGTTCCCCTTGAACTCCTCGAGCATTTTGGCAAGGTATCGAGTCCCCAGCCCGATATTGGCGGCCGGTGAGTCGAGATTCGAGGACTCCCTCGATTCACCAGACGCTTTGACCATTTGGTCCACAGTCTTGGGCAAGAGCTGCATCAGGCCGACAGCGCCAGCCGATGATACGACTCGTTCGCCAAAGCCGCTCTCCTCCCGGATCAGCGCAACGACCAGGTAGGGATCGAGGGTATAATGCGCGCTCTGCTCCTTCACCAGTTCCCAGTACCCGAGCGGATAGAGAAACTCCCAATACCGCGGCACAGGCTCGGCAGGCCGGCTTTGGGCATACAACGGGCGGAGAAGGCGTTTGGCGATCCACACGCTCTTTTCGATATAACCCATGTCGAGGAAGGCACTGCAAGCTTCATGCAATAGCCTGCGGTCTTCAACATATCGTCCCGTGAGAGCCCAGAATTCCTCCGAGGCCTCCTCTCGCAGATTCAGTTCCTTGAGGAGCCTGGCTTTCGCCGCCTGGGGGGCGTTCAGGGATGGTAGGGGTTCGCGTGGCTCGAGATTGGCCATCCTCGGCGAGGCGGCCGTGATGGCGCGCCCGGCCGATGGATCCAGGCGATTGAGGCGAAGACGGGTCTGTTCGGCGTAATAGTACTCGTCGCCGAAGGTTTTGAGCAATGTCCGGTACGCGTCAATCGCCTCCGCTCTCTTTGCCAGATGTTCAAGGACCCTCCCCTGCCAGTAGAGCGCCTGCACCCGGAACCGGGAGGTCGGGGCGGCTTTGGTCTCCAGTCGCTGCAGATCGTGGAGCGCCTGGGTCAGGGCCGATCGCCGGTAATTGATCCAGGCCCGAGCCCAGAGTGCGGCGTCAGCCCACCGGCTAGACGGGTGGTCCCTAAGGAGGCGGGACAGAGCAGCAACCGCCCGCTCCGGTTTGCCGTCCTCGCGGTAGTTCAACGCCATCAGGTACAGCGAATCGTCGGCCCATGGACTCCTGGGATAGTTATTGGCGAGGCGGGCCCATGTGTTGATTGCCTTCTCCCGATCGTCCAACCGGCCATAGCTTCGCCCGATCCAGTAGAGCGCTTCCGCCCGGACGGGGGAAGGCTCCCTGATCAGCGACGAGAGGAGAACAATGGCCCGTCCGTAATCCCGGAGTTGAAAGTGGCTGATCCCGCTCAGTAGCCTCGCGCGGAAGGCGTATGGCGAGCCACCGGTCAGAAAAGGCGAGAATGCGGCAGCTGCCTGTACATATTGGCCGCCGCGGTAGAGTGTGAGGGCGCGCTCGAATTCTTCGTCGAGGGTGAAAGGTTGCGCCTCCGCCATCGATATCAAGAGCTCGCCGGCCCGAACCGCCTCCCGGCTCCCTGGCCACTGGAGCCAGAGTTGTCGCAGGAGATCCTCTGCGTCCCGTCGCTTCCCCACCTTCAAGGTGATCTCTGCGAGGGCGAGCATGGCCTCTCGACGCCGTGCCGCGTCCGTGGCGCGAGAAAGGTAGTCTCTGTATGCCTCCTCTGCGTGGAAAAGCAGGTTGGCGTCGGCGTACAGCATTGCCCGCTCTCGCTGGGCTCGCTCGGTGAGAAGGCCGCCGGGGTGCTCCTGAAGGAGGCGCGAAAACGCAGCGAGGGCCTGAGGTTTCAGGCCAAGGGCCTGATATGCAGAGGCTGCGTAGTAGAGGGCGTAATCAGCGAGCGCTGGAAGTTGGGCTGCGGCAGGCTCAAGCACGTCGAGGGCCTCCCGCCACCGCTGCTGTCTGTACAGTGAGACACCCAGGAGAAAGCCGGCCTCATTCACCTTCTGGAAGGCATCGCGGTGACGGAGCTCGGCGAGGAGCGGAGCGGCGCCCTGGTAATCTTTCGCCCCGATTCGCTCGAGCGCGACCCTCCAGGCCGACTCCGGCTCAACTTGAGGTGGGGCGGCTGCCGCGGGCGGGATCAACAGGGTCAGCAGGCAGATGACAAAGATCCCCTTCCGTCCTCTCATCACGGATTCCCCTGATCCTTCTCAGCCATCCTTCAGTCGACCGCCAAGAGGCCTTACCGGGGCCTAGGCGCTCCCGGCAAGCTCTCCGAGGCTCACGCCATAGGGTGGCCGCGCAACACCCCGATCAGTGATGATAGCGGTAATGTAGCAGGCGGGCGTCACGTCAAACACCGGATTCGCCGCCGATACGCCAGCCGGAGCGGTTCGGATGCCAGCCCAGGTCGTGACCTCCTCGGGGCTCCTCTCCTCGATTGGAATTTCCTCGCCACTCTTGAGGGAGAGATCCAAGGTAGAAATGGGCGCCGCGACGTAGAACGGGATCCCGTGCTCCTTCGCCAGCACGGCCAGGGTATAGGTCCCCACCTTATTGGCCACGTCACCGTTGCTAGCGATCCGATCGGCCCCGACAACGACGAGGTCGATGCGGCCGCGCTGCATCAGATGTCCGGCCATGTTGTCAGCGATAAGCGTGACCGGGATGCCATCTTGATGTAGTTCCCAGGCGGTAAGCCGAGCCCCCTGCAAGAATGGCCGCGTCTCACCCACCCAGACCGAGAGACGCTTGCCGACCGCGTGGGCTGCGCGGATCACCCCCAGCGCCGTCCCGTATCCCGCAGTGGCAAGGGCGCCCGCGTTACAGTATGTGAGCACCGCCGCCCCGTCGGCGATGAACCCCTTGCCGTGCTCGCCCATCGCGCGGTTGCCGCGGATATCCTCCTCCCGGATCGCCTGGGCCTCCTGGACCAAAGCCTGGACAATCCCGGTCGCCGGTAGGTCTCTGTTTTTCTCGGCGCAACGCTTCATCCGCTCAACCCCCCACGCAAGGTTCACGGCGGTAGGGCGCGTTCTGAGTAGTTCCTCGCCCAGGCGGCACAATTCCTTGAAGAACACCTGGAAGGTACCCGCTCGGATCGCCTTTGCCCCCAAGGCAAGGGCCATTGCCCCGGCCACGCCAATAGCAGGGGCACCCCGGATCTGCATTGTCCGGATCGCCTCAGCAACGGCGGCGAAGTCGCGGCACTCGACATAGACCTCCTCGGCTGGGAGCCTCCGTTGATCAATCAGCCGGACAGTGCCGGCCGCCGTCCATTCGATTGTCTGAAACACAGCCCGCCTCGGCGTCTCCACAGAAGGGAAATCAGGGTGGATATGACAGGTACGTTAGCATGGGACTCGATGCCCATTCAACTGAAATATGGCCGTCCACGACAGGCAAGGAACCTGAAAGATCGCAGGTTAACCGGGTCGCGGCCCTTTCGCATCAGCAGGTGGCCGGTGACGCCGGCGCGGCCGCTTCGATGGCCGGGCACCTGTCTGAGGAATGCCCCTCCCCGGCTGATGGGATTCGGGCAGCGGCGTTGGCTCCAGGTGTCTGCCCATGCGTCGGCGCTGGACAGATGGCGCTGGGACAGCCTCCTGGGCTAAAAGGGACTCGCCTGGCCATTCGACGGGGATCTTGAATCCGACGTAGTTTTCGATCGCTTCGAGGGATAAGACATACTCCTCGTCTGCAAGGCTGATGGCTTTGCCGGCCGCGCCTGCCCGCGCCGTACGGCCGATCCTGTGGACGTAATCCTCGGGATCTTGTGGAAGGTCGTAGTTGATCACGATGCTCACCGCCTCGACATGTAGGCCACGGGAGGCGACGTCGGTTGCCACCAGGATAGGCAGCTTCCCCTCCTTGAACTGGGCGATGGTCCGAAGGCGCTTCCGCTGGTCGATGTCGCCGCTGATCAGATCGGCCTGGTAGCCGTGGCGGACGAGCTTTTCGGTGAGCCGCTCAGCACCGATCTTAGTATTCGAGAAAATCAGGATCCGCTCCCACGCCTCGCGCCTCAAGAGGCCCAGCAGGAGCCGGAGCTTCTCTTTCTTCTCCACATGGAAGAGCAGGTGTTCGACTCTGTCCACTGTGACTTGCTCGGGCGCGATGGCGACGCTGACCGGGTTGTTCATGAACTCGTAGCCCAGTTCTATCTCCCGCAATGAAAGCGTGGCAGAAAAGAGAAACGACTGGCGCTTCTGGTAGGGGGGGAGCCGCCTCAGGAGGAAGCGAAGGTCCTTGATGAAACCCATATCGAACATTCGGTCGGCCTCGTCCACCACCAGCACCTCGATTTGTGACAGCTCGTAGACCCCTTGCTTGAAGTAATCGATGAGCCTTCCTGGGGTTCCGACGAGGAAGTCCACTTTGCCTTGGAGCGCGTCCCGCTGCTTCTGGTAGTCCACTCCACCGTAGACGGCAAGCATCGTAAGTCCCGTGAACTGCCCTAGCAGCTCGGCATCCCACAGGATCTGAACAGCCAGTTCTCGGGTGGGGGCCAGGATCAGCGCCCGCGGCGCGCCCGGGAGGGTGGGATGCTTCGAGCCAAGGAGTCGGGCGAAAAGAGGAATCAGAAAGGCGGCTGTCTTCCCACTGCCGGTCTGGGCCTGCCCGGCGACATCCTTCCCTGAGAGGGCGAGCGGCAATGCCTCGGCCTGGATTGGCGTGCACTCGGTAAAACCCGCCGCCTCGATTCCCTTCCAAATCGGCCCAGGGAGTGACAACGTGTCAAAGGTCATCGGTAGGTACCCAGGCACGAGGCGATTGCGATGACAGATTGATCCGTAGCGAAAGAAAGGCGAGACAAGGCCCAAATTGTGCTGCTGGCGAGTGTAGGCATCTGTGGAGATTATTCCCCCATAGCGAGCAAGAGTCAAGGACGCGCTGAATCTTCTTTGCCAGACCAGATCCCAAACAAAGCCCGAGATTGCCCCTTACTACAGGCTGCTTGAGGCAGATAAGCGAGACCAAAGAAAAAGCCCCCAAGGGAAAAACCCTTGGGGGCTTTCTATGTACACGGATCGTCATGAGGATGTGCTCGCCGCGCTCCGGTCCGCTGTTGGCGGCCGCTTTAATACATGTCACCCATCCCGCCGCCATGCGGCATCGGCGGGGTCTTCTCTTTCTCGGGAATCTCGGTCACCAGCGCCTCGGTGGTGATCATCAGCGACGCGATGCTCGAGGCATTCTGCAGCGCAATCCGGGCCACCTTGGTCGGGTCGATAATCCCGGCCGTCATCAGATCCTCGTACCTCTCGGTCTCGGCGTTGAAACCATAGGCACCCTCGTTTTCGCGGACCTTCTGAACGACGATGGACCCCTCTACCCCTGCGTTCTCTGCGATCTGCCGAATCGGCTCTTCCAACGCCCGCCGCACAATGTCGCCACCGACCTTCTCGTCGCCCTCAAGCTTGAGCTTATCGATGACCTTGGCCGCACGCAGGAAGGCCACGCCACCGCCGGGGATGATTCCTTCCTCAACGGCCGCCCGGGTGGCATTCAAGGCATCCTCGACGCGGGCCTTTTTCTCCTTCATGGCGATTTCGGTCGCTGCCCCCACCTTGATGATAGCCACGCCGCCAGCCAGCTTGGCCAGCCGCTCCTGCAGCTTCTCCTTGTCGTAGTCCGAGGTGGTCTCCTCTATCTGGGTGCGGATCTGCTTGATGCGGCCCTCGATCTCTTTCTGGGAGCCGCCCCCCTCGATGATAGTGGTGTTCTCCTTGTCGATCACCACCTTCTTGGCCTTCCCCAAGTCGTCCAGCCGGATGTTCTCCAGCTTGATCCCCAGCTCCTCGGAGATCACCTCGCCGCCGGTCAGCACCGCAATGTCCTTCAACATCTCCTTTCGCCGGTCGCCGAAGCCGGGGGCCTTGACCGCCGCAGTGCTCAGCGTCCCACGCAGCTTGTTGACCACCAGGGTGGCGAGGGCCTCCCCCTCCACTTCCTCAGCGATCACCACAAGCGGCTTGCCCATCTTGGCGATCTGCTCCAGGATGGGCAGAAGATCCTTGAGATTGCTGATCTTCTTCTCCTGGATCAAGATCAGGGCGTTCTCCAGGACCGCCTCCATCCGCTCCGGGTCAGTCACGAAGTAGGGAGAGGTGTAGCCTCGATCGAACTGCATGCCCTCCACCACCTCGAGGGTGGTGTCCATGCTCTTGGCTTCCTCGACGGTGATGACACCGTCCTTCCCGACCTTCTCCATGGCGTCGGCGATCAGGTCGCCGATCGTCTTGTCGTTGTTGGCCGAGATGGTTGCGACCTGCGAGATCTCTTTCTTCCCCTTGGTCGGCTTGGAGATCCTCTTGAGGTCTTCCACCACGGCGTCGACGGCCCTCTCGATCCCTCGCTTCAAGGCCATCGGATTGGCGCCGGCTGTCACGTTCTTGATCCCCTCTCGGAAGATGGCCTGAGCCAGCACAGTGGCAGTGGTGGTGCCGTCGCCGGCCACATCGGAGGTCTTGCTGGCGACCTCCTTCACCATCTGGGCACCCATGTTCTCAAAATTATCTTCAAGCTCGATCTCCTTGGCCACGGTAACCCCGTCCTTCGTAATGGTTGGGGCGCCGAACTTCTTGTCCAGAACCACGTTGCGCCCCTTCGGGCCCAGGGTCACCTTCACGGCCAGGGACAGGATGTCTACACCTTTCAGAATCTTCCGCCGTGCCTCCTCATCGAACAACAACTGCTTCGCGGGCATGTCAGTTCTCCTCCTCAACCTGCGTCAGTGTTTGACCACGAAATGACAATCTCCTTGATCCATGCCCTGGAAACCCGTTAGTGAAGGATCCCCAGAACGTCTTCTTCCCGCATGATCAGGAATTCCTCGTCGTTCAGCTTCACCTCCGAGCCGGAGTACTTGCCGAAGAGAATCTTGTCGCCGGCCTTCACATCCATCGGGAGTCTTTTCCCGTCGTCACCGACTTTGCCGGGACCGACGGCGATGACTTCGCCCTCTTGCGGCTTCTCTTTCGCGGTATCAGGGATGATGATCCCGCCCTTCTTGACCTCTTTTTTGTCCTCCAAGCGCTTCACCAGGATTCGGTCGTGCAACGGCTTGATCTTCACGATCGCTCACTCCTTTCTCAGCGGAGCAGCTATGCTCCAATGCCCTCGATGGCGTTGCTCACGAAGTATTCAATAAGCGACAATCGCGCTGGCGATGAGTGTGTTAGCACTCACCTTTAGAGAGTGCTAACACCTAACGAAGAATAGCTGCCGCGACTGAAAGACGCAAGACCAATACTATGGCGTTTCAAGCCACAATTAAGGTTTATCGTTAAATGCTGGTGATTTTATTAGCATTTGGCCATTTTTCTCATGAAATGTCGTAAATCCTCTGAGTATTACTAGTCTTCTGCCACCAGCCCTTAGGCCGGAGCGCCTGGCCATACACCCGGCGAAAAAGTATTTCGGGAGTGAGCGAGCCCCCTCCGTCAACCGATTGCCGGGCAGCAGCCCGAATCGGGTGGCGCTGCGCGCAACGGGAGCTGTCCTTTGCCGGAGAAACGCCTTGACAG
>OBEQ011442102.1_pt1 | contig 15295 bp, 17 predicted proteins | sample 1670901 | NCBI WGS metagenome assembly OBEQ01 (sample SAMEA104232315, study PRJEB22302) | groundwater metagenome | biome: forest; feature: aquifer; material: groundwater | place: USA | collected 2011-08-07 | depth 5.4 m | reverse complement strand
CGGCGGGCGTCGTCCCGTACTTTGCCTGCACGAAGCTCAAGTCGTGGCTCAAGTACGACGACGCGCTGGACACGTTCGGAGTCCACGGGGTTGGCGGCACGATGGGCGCTCTGCTCACCGGCTTTTTCGCCTCGCCCGACGTGAACGCGAACCTCAACACGAACCTCAGCGGCATCGTGGGCAAGACCCTGTGGATCGAGCAGTTCAAGGCCGTGGGGCTCACCCTGGCGCTCGCCGTCGGCGGAACCGCGGTCATCGCATACGCCCTCAAAGCAGTCCTCGGCCTGCGCCCGAGCCAGATGGGAGAAGAGCAGGGTCTGGACGAGACCGACCACCGGGAGACGGGCTACCACGACGGCGAAATGGGTCGTCTCAGCCCGGAGAGCCTGGCGCCCGAAGCCCGGGTACTGGAACCGGCGACTTCAGCGCTGGGAGCGCAGAAGTAAGCTACGGCGTCGCGTAACAGCGGTTCTCGCGCGGGTCCGCGCGCTGGTCTTCGGGCCAGCGCCGCGGGCCCGAAGTTTTTTAAGGCTTCTTTCAGGACCGGCATGCGTTCTTTCGGATACCTGGGCTTTGCCCTCCAGGACTGGACTTGGCCAAGGCTTATCGTGCTGGCGACGTCGAGGCGCGGACTTCGGACATCCTGCGAGGCGTCGAGCGGTTCGGTCATGATGTCTCCCCTTTTCAACGCGCCGGTCCCGCGAGCGCGGCATCCCTACGGCGCGCCAATGCCCCACATTCGCGAAGAGCCCGAGCGTCGTCAAGTTTTCCCGCTCTTCAGGGCACACGCCGACCCTTGCGTCTGCGAGGTACCTGAAGCATGGTCACTCTCGGTGGCGGCGAAGAAGGCGAGGAAGGCGAGGAAGAAAAGCGCGAACCCTGTCGCAGCGCGCGCGGCACGAGGCAACGCGCGGGCATTTACCGTCGTGCTCGAGGAGCTCAACGGCAAATTCGACGTTTTTGGCGAGGCGCTCACGGGGCTTCGCGAGCATATGGATCGCCGCTTCGAGCAAGTCGATCGGCGCTTTGACCAAATGGACCGGCGTTTCGACGCCCTGGAAGGCCGCGTGGAGCGGGTGGAAGGCTGCGCGGAGCGGGTGGAAGGCCGCTTGGGCCGGGTGGAAGACCGCTTGGGCCGGGTGGAGAGCGACCTTAGCCTGGTGAAATCCGGCGTCCTCGAGAACGCGCGCGAGCCGAAAGATGTTCGCCAGGGCGTCGCGCGGCTGGAGGAGAAGTTGGATAAAAAAGTGGACCGCGCCGAAATCGTCGAGAGCGCTCTTCGCGCGGCGCATTGAGCGGAATGGGCTCTTAGGCAGCGCGCAGCGTGACCAGCGTTCCCGCGAGCTCGACGAGCTCGTCGGTGTGCGCGACGACCGCGATCATCTTGCGCGTCGAAAGCTTCCGCACGATGGCGCAGACCGTGCGAATTCCAGCCAGATCGAGGTTCGCGTCAGGCTCGTCGAGGAGCAAAATAGGGGCGTCGATCAAGAGCACTCGCGCGAGCGCGACGCGCTGACGCTGGCCGACCGACAGCGTTCCAGCGCGCACGTCGAGCGGCTCGCCGCCCGCTTCGGCGAGCACATTCCAGACCCCCGCCTCCTCGAGCGCGGCGCGCATCGACGCGTCGGTTGCGTGTGGCGCCAAGAACGCGATGGCTTCACGGATGGTCGCGCGATCGCCGAGAAAGGGCCGTTGCGGGAGATAGGCGATGCACTTTCGCCAGGCGTCGAGATCCAGATCGAACAAATTCACACCGTCGATCTGGATGCTGCCTCTCTGCGGACGCGCCAGACCGAGAAGGAGGCGCAGCGTCGTGCTCTTCCAGGAACCATTGGGCCCCGCGAGCACGAGGATCTCACCTGGGGACCACTCGATGCTGGTTCCGCGCAGCGCAACGCGCGCCGAAGCGCCGGCCAAGCCCGGGTAGGCGAAATCCACATCGGACCACGTGATTCGCGCGGGGACGGGCGGCAGGGCGTATCCCGACGCCCCTCCCCTCGCGGTCCCCACTTCCAGAAGAAGCTCCGAGAGTGGCCGCACATAAGGCGCGCTTCTCACGATTTCATGCAGACAGCGCGCCGCACCCAGGAACGCGGGTACCACGGCCGCGAGCACTGCGGCGTCTGCCAAGCCGCGCGTGGAGATTGTCCCTCGGAGAGAGCTGTCGATCGAAACCGCCGCGAGGACTCCTACCGCTCCCGCGAGAACGGGCGCGCGCCCCGCGAGCGCCGAAAGCCGTTCCGCCCGGAGGGTTATCTGGGTCCATTCGGCGAGGCGGCCCCGCGCGGCGGACCTGAAGTGCTCCTTGCGGCCATTCGCCACCAGCTCCAGTCGTCCGCCCAAGACCGAGAGGAGGTCTTCGTGTACCGGGCCGTACGCTCGCCAGGCGCGCTCGGACGCCCTCTCGGTGAGCCAGCGAGCGAAGAGCACCCCTCCCGCAACGAGAACCAGGGCAATGGCCGCCACGACAACGATGCGCGCGGGCTGCGTTGCGACGACGAACGCCGCAAAGCCGACCGAAGCGACTGCCTCGCCGGCGAGATCGGGCAGAAAATCCGTAAGCAAACGCGACCCAAAGAGTGCGCCGTCCAAGATCGCCGCGTGCGCGTCTTGGTCGGCGAGCGGGCTCGACCGAAGCACGTCCCCCTCGAGCAAGGCGTCCGTCGCCGCTTCGTGAATTCGGCGCTGCACTCCCGCGCGAAGCAGTCCGCGCACTGCCCCACGCGCGGCAAAGGTGACGGCGAGCGCCGACGCGAAAAGGACAGCGGTCGCCGGTGGCTGCGTGAGCGCGGCGTAGGCCGCGAGCGCCACGCAGCACCGCTCGAGCGCGAGCAGAAACGCGGAGATCGCTGCCCACGCCCGCAACGGTGCGGAAAGGAGCCGAAACAGTACGCGGGCGGGGTGAGCTTCGCCGGTCAGTCCGTCCCCGCGTCAGCCGGAACGTTGACGTAGTAGGTGTCGCACGACAAATCCTCCAGCGTGAAGACGGGAAGGCATATCCCTGCACCGCTGCACACCCCACTTTGGCAGGCTGCGTAGTCGAAGTCGGTATCGTTGCAGGACCCACCATCACCAACGCGGGGACCGCAGGTAGGCGACCCGAAGCGAGACGGGTCGTCGTCGCAGAAGAGGTCAGGATTCGACGTGCCGCGGTACGCGCAATCGTCGCTCGTCGCGCACGCGCCACCGTCGCCCACCAAGGCAGCACAGGTGCCCACGCCGCCGTCGCCCGGAAGTACGCAGCGACCGGTCGCGCAATGAATCGTGTCCGTGCAACCGGTCCCATTGAGCGCAATGGTTCCCTGCAGCGCGCCGTAGCAGTCGTCGCGCATCTTCTGGTACTCGGAAGAAGGCGTCTGGCAGGTGAAATTGCGAGCCCCGGCGAGGCACTGTGCTGCCGAGGTCGTGTCGAATTGCACGAGGGCTGCACCGCCGTCGCGCAAACCCGGCTCGTGCCGTGAGAGGTACTTCAAGCCGCCGAAGCCTTCGTTCGCCGCGAGGCACTGGAGCACGTCGAAAACCATGCCTGCGTCGGGGGTTGGGCAGCACTCGGCGAGGCGCGTGCAGAGTGCACGAGTGACTTCCAACGGAAAGTCCGCCGGCGCGAGTCCTGAGGCATCGGGCAGCGCGACGTCCCTGCCCGCATCCATGGCGTCCGGACCACCGTCGGCGCGCACATCGGGCCCGCCGTCGGTGACGACATCCACCTTTACGTCGGCGCCCCCTTCGGTCGGCGTGACGGGCGAATCCGGCGTGGTCTGGTCCTTTCCCGAATCGAGCGGAACCACGGTGTCGTCGCCTCCGCAACCCACTGCGACGATCGCCATCGCGCTCGACAGCCCCATCGCCCCCACCATGATTGCCCCAAGACGCGCTAAGTTCCTCATGCGAAGCCTCCTCGGCGAGTGTACCATTTCTTTACAGCCTGGCGATTTCATCGCCTACGACGTCAGACTCCCTCAGCGGTCGCCCGTCGCACTCCACCCACGCATGCGCGTGAATGCCGGCGGACTCCTTATCGTCCTGCTTCCGAACGGCAATGACGATCGACGCGTTGGGCAAACGCGCGGCGATCGCGATCGATCGGCTGAGGCATGTGCCTATGGGTTGAAGGAAGCGCGCCGCTCGCCGCGCGCGAGGAGCATCGAGGCGGCCCGGCACTCGGCGGCCCACCGCGTCCACGGTTCGCTTGGCGTGCTCGGGGGGCAGGACCTTGAGCGCCGCCACCGCCAGCAAGTTCAAGGCGAACACGGTGATCATGAGACGGGCTCGGCGAGACCTCGACGCACGAGCTCATCCGTCAAGGCGACCAGGTCCGTGAGCAGCCGATCCGGCTCGACGTCGTGGTCGGGCGCGATTTGAAGCGCGATTTCCGAGACGGACTTGCCCATCTCGAGGCCCCTCCAGAGTCGAGCGCCGAGCTCATCGAGGCCGAAGTATTCGCCCTTCTCCAGATTCAGGAGAACCATCTCGCCATCGAACTCCCGCGCGTGGACCGCACGCGTGGGCCGAACGCGTCCGAACTTGCCGATGGTCATCGCCGCTCTCCCATCGCGAGCTCCACGAGCGCTCGCGCTGATCGGTCGATGTACTGGGTTCCGGGCGGCCTTACCAGATCGAAAAAACGCACGTGCTTCTTGAGGAGCAGCAGGCTCTCGAGCTCCTGAAGAAGTGCCTCTGGTTCGTCGACCACGAACCGAATCAGCGCCGGAACGAGAGCCGCCAGCGCATCTTGGCCTTCGAGCGGACGCAACACCGGACCCTCGAGCGTCGTGTCGAAGCCGAGTCTGCAGATGGCCGCGACGCGGCACGGTTTGTCGGCCCGCGCTCGCGGAACGACCCTCGACTTCAGCGCGCCGTGCGGATCGGGGACGCTGCTCCCGGACACGAGCCAGTGGCACGCCTCCGTGGGCACCGCCAAGGCCCCGCTCGTTCCGAGCTCGAGCGCCGTCGTATCGTCGCCGAGGAGCCGCGCGCCATGGTGCTCGCACAGCCAGGCCGCCATCGTCGATTTTCCCGCGCCGCTTTCACCGAAACAGACGATGGCCTGCTCGCTCACTTCGACAGCTGCAGCGTGGAGCGTGAGCTTTGCGTCGATGTGACGGAGCAGGGCCGGAACCAGACTCGACTGCACTTTGTCCACGATGACGGGATCGGCACCGGGCACCGGCGTAAACTCGTTCGGCTTTCCGGCGCGAGCTGCGCGCAAGAGGCCGATGCCTGCGAACTCGGCGAAAAGTTCGTCGCCCCGCCGACCGACACGAAACCCCGCGCGCCCGTCGTCCGTCTGCGTGCTGATCCACTCGACATCCAGGGGCGCGCTCATGCCTGCCCCCTCGCAAACGCCTCGAGTGCCAGCGCCGGCCACAGGTCCAGCGAGTCCTCGTCGAAACATCGAACGAAGCGCTCGAACGCCGCCGCATATGCGCGACCATTCACAATGCCGAGCGCGTCGAGTGTACGCATGTCGGCCAAATCGCGAAGAGTGCCCAGCCCCTCCCCTGCCTGAAGCATTTCCTTGCCTGCCTCGCTGAAGCGAGCCTTGTCCGGGCGAAGCCGCACACGGTCGACAACGAGCCCCTTTAGCGCATGTCGAAAAAGCCCTCGGAGGCGCCCGCCGTAGAACATCATTTCCGGAGGAAGCGCCGCGACGAAACGGACAAGCTCCTCGTCCAAATACGGATCGGCGGCGGCGCACGCCGTCTCTGCCTCGAACAGCACTCGGACTTCTGCGTATTGCATGGTCACCGGCGCGTAGGCCATGGATTGGAAGTGCTCACCCGGGGTGGGCGGGCGGAGAGCTCTGGAGTGTGGCTTCTCGGTGAGGCGAAGCACGTGCTCCAGCTCCGGTCCGGCCCAGGGCACCGTAATTTTCCGCGTGCGCATGCGACGCATCGCATGACGAACCGCAAACGGCGTCGCGCCAACGAGCAGCGGACGGAGAACGAACTGCCAAAGGCGTTTCTTCTTGGTGCTTGGCCAAGGCAAACGGAGCGCCAGCGCGTCGCGCACGGCCGCCGCTGGTTTTCCTTGGAGCACGCGCGCGGCCAGCCACGTCGGATCGCCGTCGAGCAGATCGTCGCCGCCCGTCCCGGTCAGAATCACCTCCGCGCCTCGGCGTTTCGCCTCCTCGGCCAACCCGAGCTCCCACCCGCCGGTGGGCCACGTGTAGGGGCAGCCACCCATGACGAGCGCGCGCCTGACGTGCGACGCGAACGCGCTCGGTGGGAACCGGAGCGGGACAATTCCCAGATCGTCCGCAAGCGCACGCATGTACGGGCGATCGTCGCCAACGCTCGCGAAATCGAGGCACATCGCCAAGACGTCCGCCTTCGACGCCCCTCGCGCGAGTGCCACGGAGGCGGCAAGAATGCCGCTCGAATCGACCCCGCCACCCGCGAGCACCGCGACGCGCTGCTTTCCATCGATCGCGCGCTTTACGGATCGAAAAAGCTCCGCCCGCAGCGCTTCGGCCAGCGCGTCGGCGTCTCCGGCGAGCGGTGACAACGGCGCAGGATCGGGAAACGTCGACCTCGCCGAGCCGTCCCGCCCAAGACGGAGCACTTCGCCCGAACGAAGCTGCGAGACTCCCTCGTACACGGTGGTGTCTTCGCCGACCGCCCACTTGTACACGGCGAGCGCTGCGAGACGGCGTCGATCGAGCGCTGGACGCCGGCCGAGCGCTCCCACGAGCGCGGGCAAGTCGGAGCACGCCATCCACCCGTTGCCCGTCCTGGTCCAATAAAACGGACGGCCTCCGAAGCGTCCGCGCGCAAGCACCGCCCCACCGTCATGGAGCTGGGCAAGGGCAAATTCCCCTTTGAAGAAGCCTTCCAGAGCTCCTTCGAACCACCCTTCGTGTGCCGTCGCGCGCGCGCTATCCACAGTGAGGCGCGCGGAACCTTGCCACGCGGCCAGCACCATACCGCCACGCTCGATGGTCACGGGGCTTCCTTGACCCGCGCCGATGCGAAGAACGGTATCCAGCGCCGCCCCGCGTCCTTCCGTGGCGAGGCCTCTTGCGCGCGAGTCCGGGCTGGCGAAAACGACCGCCAGCATGCGGTACCCTATCTTCTCCGGGAGAACCGGGTCTCGCGGACGACCCCTTGCGTTCCGCCCAGCGTGAGCTCCCGGACGGAGCCCAAGTACTTCAGCGTTGGCGCGCGGTATGGGCGACGCACGGACGGCGCTCCTGTGGAACCGCTTTTCTCCGTACCGTCGGACCGCTCGTCGTTCGTCATCCCCTAAGCTCCGTCTCGCTCTAGATGTACTTCAAGTTAGTGGCGCCGTGTACACTCAAAATTCATGGGGCATTCATGGGGCAAGCGTAGCGCCAAACTGCGGTAACGCTTTGGCTTTTGCCTCTGGTGTCCGAAGCCCGTTCAGGACGAGATCGAGGCCTGCCATCCCGCGCCGGGCCAGGCGCGCATCGCGATCGGGCCCGCGGTTGTGGAAGATGTACGTCGTCAACTGCAGATCTTGAAGGAGCGACGCAACCTCTTCGCAATCGAGCTCGGCACGGAACACACCTTGAACAATCCCGAGTTTCAGCACTTCGACCACGTGGGTAGTCCCCAAGGCGCGGAGCTCCCGAACGCGGTCTTGCAAGCTCGGGAGTAACTCGTTGATGCGGCCAAACAAGAGGTCTTGCACGAGGGGGTGAGTATCCCAATAGCTTATCCCGGCTTGCGACATTCGGAACAAAAGCTCGTCAGCGGGGACTTGGGGATCGATCGACGTGACGATCTGGGCCACCCACGCGCGAACCTCGCGCTCGACGACCTGAAAAAAGAGATCCTCTTTGGAGGCGCAGGCAAGATAGACCGTGCCCTTGGCGACGCCGGCACCGCGGGCGATGTCGTCTACCGAAGTTTTCTTGAAGCCCCAGCGGGCGAATGCTTTGGCAGCCTCGAGGAGAATGCAGTCCTTTTTCGCCGGATCCATACGGATGACCAAAGACCCAAGGTAGTCAGCTCATGCCGCGGGTCAAGCGGCAGAAACGGTAGGGCGCTTCTAGCGTTTGCCTATTTCAGCGCTGCTTTGAGCTGCTGGGTCGCAAGCGAATCTACGCTCTTTTTTGCGGATTCCGGCGGTGCCGCAGCCGGTGCGGGAACGGGAGCGGCCTTCTTTGCGCTGGGAACGGCGGCCGCCGTGAGGCCGGTGGGAGGTGCCGCGGGGCCGGAAGGCTTAGGCGCATCGAGCGCGAGCGTCACCTCGTCGGCCGCTGAAAATGTGAGAACAACGGGGGCCGGCTTGGGTCGGCTGAGCGGGGTGGCAAATGCCGGCGGCGGTGGCGCGCTTACCGCGGCAGAAGCCGGGGGGTGAGGCGGATTCACCGAATCGAGGAGACGCCCGCTGACCGTGGCGGCAATCGCACCGAAGGCGATGAGGGCGGCGGCCCATGGCAGGCTCGGCCGGCCCTCGACGTGAAATGGAGGGCTCTTCGCCCGCAGCTCGGCGCGCGGGATCCTGAACGTCAGCTCACCCGCGTTCATGGCGACGGGCGCAATCGAGCTTGGGGTGCCTGGTAGGCGAGGTTTCGGCGCCCGAACGTCTGTGTCCACGAGATCGTCCGCATCCGGAACGCTCGAGCGCGCGAACTCGACGAGATCGCTCTCTTCCAGGTCAATCGACTTGGCGCGGGCGCGTTTCGGGAACCGCAGCACGAGCTTAGGTGTGGCTCAAACCCACACTCTTGTCGAGGGCGACGAACGTGCTAGCGAGAGCGACGGTTCGAGTTCTCGTAGTACTGGAATCGTACAGTGATACCAGCTCAATGTCGGCGTAACTGCGACCGATTTTGGAAAAATCGAGGCGACCACGGGCGAAATCGACGGGGCTATCGTAAAGTGGCGCCCGCATGGCCGCAGTACTCTCGAACGGCAACGAGCAGTTCTTCGTACGTGGGCCCAAAGTGGCCGTTTTCGAGCTGCCCGAAGCAGAGATCGACGTCGACGTCTCGGGGCTGAAGCCCGATGCGACCGAAGAGATCGACGCGAACGACATTCTCGCGGAGTTCTCGGTCGATCCGGAGCAGCCGTTCGAGCTACGCGTCCCGTACGCGCTCCACATGCGCGCCGCCCAGCTTACGGCAATGCTGCCCCGCGACATGCGCGCAGAGCCAACACCGCGACGGGCCGGTTGGATCCTGGCCGCCATTCTGGGCGCCGGTGTCGGAATCGGCTTCGCGGCGCTCATCGCGTCGTACGAGAACGCGCCCATCGCGTCGGCGCCGGCCCCCCATGTTTTGAAGGCGAGTGGCGCCACGATGAAGGTCCTCGGACCGCAGCGTGCATCCGTTCGCGCGCTCATCCCAACCGTAAGCTTCGATAGCCTGCCGCGCGCACGGCGCTAGTGCATCGATTCTATGGAATCGATGTACGAGTTCCGCGGGAGCGAATTCGGGTTTGGGCGGAGCCCAAGAAAATAGGCTAGTGGCGCGTTTGGCGGCGAAGCCGCGCGTGCCGAAGCACCCATCGTTTCGGCGGAAACGCGTCACTAGAGGTGGGCCGCCACACAGATCTCGGCGTGGCCGCGAGAGATGCGCGCTATAACGGCGGGGATGCTCCAGCGCACATCGATGGTTCTCGCAGCTGTCCTCGTTCTCCTCGGCTGCGACAAGCTCAAAAAAGACTCGCTGACCGACGGCGGCGAAGCGGCGCCTAGCGCGGGGGGCGGTAGCGGAGGGCTTCTCTCCTTCTTGGGCTCGTCGCCGTTCGAAGGGGAAATTGCCCTCTCGATCCACGAGAAGAAGAGCGGCAAGCCCCCGCTGACTCTCATCTACGAGGTAAAAAACCCCAAGATGCGCCTCGACGTTCCGGCAGACGCCGCGCGGCCGGGCATGAACGGGAAGAGCGTCTGGATGCTCATCGATCCGCCGCAAAAGAAGATGTACGCGGTCACCGATGACGAGAAAAAAGCCGTCGTGTTCGATCTAGGCAAAATGGGCGAAGACATGAAGAAGCTGCGCGGTGCCGGCGGCGGCACGCCAGGTGCGCCAAGCCTGCCGACGAAGGCTCCGCCGAAAATCGAAAAGACCGGAAAGATGGACAAGGTCGCCGGGTACGAGTGCGAGATCTGGAAGGTCAGCGAGGAGCACAAGAACATCGAGATTTGCGCGGCGAAGGGCATCTCGTGGTTCGATCTGCGCAGCATGGGCGGAGGGGCCATGGATCCCAAAGCGGCGCTCCTCGCCGAGCTCACCGACATCAATCATTTCCCGCTCCGCGTCGTGGTGAGCGAGAACGGAGTCGAGGCCGAGCGCATCGAGGCGACGCGCATCGACAAGAAAAAGATGGACGACGCGCGCTTTCAGGTGCCAGCTGGCTATCAGGTCATCGACATGGCCGCGATGCTTCAGGGGTTTGGCGGCCTTTCGGGAATGGGATCCGGCAAACCGCCCTTCCCCGTTCCGCCGCCGCGGAAGAAGCCGTAGCGCTCTCTTTCCCCCTTAACTCCCGCGAGGGAGAAGGGGGGTTTAGGGGGGTGAGGTCTACCCGCAGCGGTGCGCGACGTGCCCCACGAAAAATGGGCCCATTTTTTCGATGAACTCGCTGGTCTGACGGGTCTTTCGCATGGCCTGGACCAGATGAGAGAGGGGGTGAAGCTCGCGCCCGACGAGGCCGATGACGAACTCGTTGTCGCCCCCGTCGAGGCCGTGGCAGGCGAGGCGAACGTCGTGGGCGAGCTCTTGCTGACCGTAGGCAAGACCGATCTGCGCGTGCTCGCGCAAGGTGTGGCTCTGCTCGATGGGTTCGAGACGCGCGAAGGAACCGGTTCGGCGAAGCGGGTACCAAATGTGCCACGGCAGAGTTTCGTCGAGGACGTTTCGAATGGGGCGCTCGAGAAGAACGAACGCGAGGTCTGGCTCGTGACCGGTGGCGTAGCTGCGGCCAAGCATCGTGAACGACGGGCGCAGCTCCGCGCGCGCGAGCGAACCCTCGTTGAAGAGCGGCCGCACGGCGCGGACGAAATGCGCTGGGTCTTCGTCCCACGTGAGAAGCCCCACGCCGCGCGGGGCGTTTGCATCGGCATAGATCACGCCGGCAATTTTTCGCGCGCGCATGAGCCCGGCCGTTTCGTCGGCCAGCTTGTCGGCAGATAGCCCCGATGGCGCGTCGAAGACGAGCAGCTGCATGAAGAGCCGCCGATTCATCGACTGGCGCTCGCCGTCTTTTTTTCCGCCGTACTCGTTGACGTCGATCGTGGGCAGGCCCGGTAGCTTCTCGGCCGCTTGGCTCATGGCTTCATAGTACCCTCGAATTTGCTGCAAAATGCACAACTACATCGCCCTCGCGATCCCGTTCTTCTTCGCACCCATCGCGCTGGAGCTCGTCGTCGCGCGCGAAGCGGCGTCGGGTGTATCGGCTGACGGCTGGGGTGACCGATCTGTCGTGCGGCATCACGCAGCAGGTGACGCTGCCCTTCGAGCGCGCCACGCAAACTGTGAACGAAAGAAGAGTCAGGACGTGACGATCTTCAAACGCGTGCGCGCGTCGAGCCCCTTCCCGCTCCCCTCGACGTCCGGCGTCTTGACGTACAGAAGGGCGGGTTCCGGCGCGCTTGCCGGCGCCCACGTGGCAAAGTCGTCAGGGAGCGGACCTGGCAGGGTAGGTTGAACGGTGCGCTCGAGGAGCTGAAAATCGTTGCTTACCGTGAGCGTCAGCGGGATCTTCTTGGCGGGCCCGCCTTGTTTGAACCAGGCGCGCGCGGCTTCGACGTTTCGGATCAAGACGTAGTGCTGAGGGTCGACTTTCGCGGCCGTCGAGAAGTGATCCATCATGCCGTCGAGATCGCCACGCGCTTTCGCGATGCACGCGAGATGGTTGTAGGCGAGGCCAGGACACGGGTAGCCGAGATCGAGTGCACGGCGAACGTGGGTCTCGGCGCCATCCAAATTTGCTTGGTCGTAGAGCGCCGCGGCCAGATCCATGTGCGCGGCGTGGTAATCGCCCAGGAGAGAGCACGTTTCCTCCCGCTCGCGGACGGTGTCCCTGTGCACGTGGCGGAGACCGCTGTTTCGAGAGAACCACTCGTTCATCAGCAAGGTGTCTTCTTCGGAAGCATCGAAGGGTGTCTTGAGCTCTTGAAAACGGCGCGAAAAATAGATTTCGCGGTCGAGCCAACCGGCTTTCTCCGCGTCATGGAAGTCGCGGGTGCCTGGGTAAATCGACAAGCAAGAAAAGATGTACTCGTGCGGGCGCGCGCGCTCGAGGAAAGCAAGCGTCTCGCGAAACGATTCGGCTGTCTCTCCGCGGTTTCCGAGCATCATGTAGTAGCGAACTTTGATCCCGTATTTTTTCGCGAGAGCGGTCGTTTCGATGATTTCCTGCACGGTGATTTTCTTGTCGATCGAATCGAGGATTCGCTGCGATCCGCTCTCGACTCCCAGGCTCAAACGCTGACACCCCGCGAGACGCATTTCTCGTAGGAGCTCTTCGGTGAGCAGATCGACCCGCGTGTCGCAGCTCCAGAAAAAGCGCAGGTCACGCGCACGCATGGCTCGGCACAGCTCGACGACCCGCTTCTTGTTGGTAGTGAACGTGTCGTCTTTGATTTGAACCATCTTGACCGGCAAGCGCGCGGCCATCTTTTCGAGCGCGCCGAGTACGTAGTCGATCGACTGCGCGCGGAAGCCGCGGCCCCAGCTCGTCTCCGCGCCGCAGAACGTGCATGCCCATGGGCAGCCGCGCGACGTCATGAGGATGTGCGTATCGAAGTAATCTTGCGGCGAGGCGAGCGCGTCGAGATCTTTGATCTGTTCGCGCTCCCTTGCGGCGACGATGCGATCTCCCTCGCGGTAGACCGTTCCAGCTACCCCCGCCGTGGACCTGCCCTCACCGACGCACGCCACGAGCTCGAGAAAGGTCGCATCGCTCTCGCCGGTGCAGATGGTGTCAATCTCGGCGTGATGGCGCAGCATCTCAGCGGCGAGCGGCGTGGCGTGTGGACCGCCGACCACCACGTGCGCTTTGGGCCGTAAACCTTTGAGGTAACGCGCAACCAATGCGACGCCGCGCCGATTGGCCGTCCAGCAGGACATTCCGTACACATCCGCGTCGAGCTCGCGAAGTACTGCTTCGATGCGCGACCAGGTGAAGGCCGAAAGGTTGAGGACCTTTACCTGATGTCCCGCGCGCATTGCTTGCGCGCCAAGGGAGAACAGACCGTAGGGGGTCTGGTAGAAATCGGCATCGAGGTCCCCGTCGCGGTAGCCGTCGGGCGAGCCATCGGTTGGGTCGGGCAACTCACCCGGGCCGGATACCTTCCAGGGCGGCGGGTAGAGAAGAGCGATCTTCACGCCGCAAGCTTAGCCGACTCCGAATCCGAGCCCGAATCCGACTCCAACTCCGGCCTAGTCTTCATCGACGTTGCGCCGGGCGGCGCGCTCGACCTCACTCGCCCAAGTCCGCCACTTACGGCGAGCTTCGGCATAGGTCGTTCGCGCCATCCACGTGCGCTCGTCAGGCGTGAGCGGAGGCAAGATCGCGCGCTCGTCCAAGGACGAATGCGCGACCTGCCGGGCTTCGGTCATCGTACCGGGCCAGCCGCCTTCGGGCAGACGACCCTCGGTCACGAGCGCAGCTCGCTCCCGCTCTGCCCACCCCGCGCCCGCCGCAATTGCGGCGCGCGTGAGGCGTTCTTTGCGTTCCAGCACTGGTTAGCCGCGGCGCCGGTCGCCGCCGCCGCGACGCGGGCCGTCGAACCCGCCACGCGGACCGCCGCCACCGCCGCCACCGCCGCCACCACGCTGCGGACGCTCCTCGGCTTCGTTGACGCGGAGGTTCCGCCCTTCGAGCGAAGTGCCGTGGAAGCGCTCGATCGCCTTGGCAGCCGCCTCGGGCGTGCCCATCGTGACGAAGGCAAAGCCGCGCGAGCGGCCCGTCTCACGGTCCGTGACGATGTGTACGTCGGTCACTTCGCCGGCGTCGGCGAAGAGGGCGCGCACCGCGTCCGCGGTCGTGTGGAAGGACAGGTTCCCAACATATAGCCTTTGGCTCATCTCAGTCTCTCGATTCAGCGGTGGCTCGCGCCCAGCGGGGGCGCACCGTGCTTTCCGTCCCATCGAGCCGCCAAGGATGGGACGGGTGTGACACGCTTGTGCCGTGTCACCACGTGTTGTCGTCAGTCGCCCCGCCGCGTCCCTTGAAATCGAGAACCCGAGAGTGCCTCTGCCGGAAACTTCGTGTCATCGGCACCTTAGCGCTTGTCCGGACATCACGCAAGCGCCGGTGTCCTCGGACCCGCTTGCAGGGCCTCAATAGGGAGCTCCGGTTCGCATCATTCGCGCGGAGGAAGCGAATCCCTGAGGCGCTCTTGGCCAGACCCTCTCGATTCAAGGGCGGCGCGGCACTGCTCGGCGATCGCGCGGGCCATACGGTCATGAGGGTTGTCCTGGAGCAAGGTTTCCGCGAGGGCGAGCGCCGCGGGGTGATCGCTGTCCAAGAAGCGCTGGCACATCTCGCGGCCCGGCTCGCCGCGCGTTGCGGTCGTGTACGGCAGCGTAAGCTCATGCTCCATGACCACGTCGAAGGCGGGCTCGGAGCCGCCCCCTTCGCTCGGGGTAAGCGCGGGCGCCGGCACCGTAACCATCAGGGGTCGGTGCGCGAGCGCTGTTCGGCATTCGGTCGCAATCGCCAGCGCCATGACGTCTTCCGGGCGCTCGCGCAGCACATCTTCGGCCATCGCGAGTGCGGCGGGGTACTCGCTCTCCAGAAAGCGACGGTACATCTCCCGCGCGTGCGGGGCGGTCGATTGAACGAGCACCGCATCGGACACGCTCGCGTCGTCGGGGTAGTCGTCGTCGGTCGCCATTGTCGCACCCCGAGGGGAGAGAGACGATGTCACGACGGCGCGGAAATGCAAATGCGGCACCCATCTAATTCCATTGGGGAAGTTGGGCTTGCCGTCGCGCGAATGAAGAGAGCGGCGCAAACGAGCTGACGTTCTGGCACAACGATCTCCCGCCAGCTTGTGCCACTGGCACACGGAACGCTTTGAATATGCTGAAATTCCGCGCGGCCGCGCCTGGTACACGTGCTCAGAAGCGCTCACGTGATGAACGTCGTCGTCTTGTGGGTTCGGCACGTGGGTCTCTGCACGGCACTTCTGGTGTTTGGTGTTTCACTCGACGGAGTAGGCGCGCTCGACGCGTGCCACGCGAAGGCTGTACGCGCGGTACCACTTTTGGCGACCTGAGCGTTGGGCCGTGAGGTGGTCGGCGTGTTCGCGCCAGGCGCGGATGGCTTCAAGGCTCTCCCAGTACGAAACGGTGATACCCACTCCGTCCGCACTG
>OBEQ010189078.1_pt1 | contig 15298 bp, 12 predicted proteins | sample 1670901 | NCBI WGS metagenome assembly OBEQ01 (sample SAMEA104232315, study PRJEB22302) | groundwater metagenome | biome: forest; feature: aquifer; material: groundwater | place: USA | collected 2011-08-07 | depth 5.4 m | reverse complement strand
GCAGTTCTTGCTGAAAGCCTTGGTATATCTGAGAGTAGAGTAAGCCAAATCTTTAGCCGTGCAATAACTAAGATTAGGCAGCAACCAACCATAACAGAGAAAGTATTAGCTTTATTATAAACTTTAAAATAGGAAAAAATGATTTATGGCAGTTGAATTACAACAAAATTTGGTAGATTTGACACAACAAGGAGATCCTCGAACCAGAAGAGTTAGGCCTGCTCTAAATCGGCAAGGTAGATTAATACGATTTCCTATTGAAAAAATAAGAACTCCATCTGATCAACCTATTCCACATCCCGAAGTTCTTTTAGATGCGTTACTTAAAGAGATGAGGCAGGATGCTATCGGCCAAGCACTTATGCTTGCGCAAAATAATGCTTTACACCTTGCTCAGGGGAATATAGAAAGATTAGTGAATACTGCCTCTCAATTAAGTCAAACTCTTGGACAAATAAAGTCGCTCGATATGATTGTAGATAAAGTACGGGTCGTACTAAGTCCTAGCATAAATCCGCCCATTGAGAAGCCATCGACTACCACACCGTTGTTTGAGCACCTTTATCAACAAACTCACTATAAACTTTGTGGCACTTTGATTCGACACGGATTAACACATGAGGAAGCAGAGGATGTCTTTCAAGAATCTTTTATAAAATTATTTAAAAAATACCCTGATGCAACATTAGAGCAGGCAAAAAAACTTTTAAATGCCATAGTGTTTAATCAAAAGAATGATTTAGGTCGAGAAAAGAAACGAAAACCCCAAACTTCTCTTGACCAACCTCAGGGAAATCCCCAAATAGTTGATAGTGGAAACACTTTAGCGAACAACATAAGAGATTCAGGCTTAAACGCCGAAGACACGCTTGTAATTAAAGATGAGGTTGATGAAACCAATTCACTTCTTAAGCAAGTTTTAGCAGAATTACCAACAGAACAAAGAGCTGTTATTGAGTTTGTATATCTACATAATCATAAATATACCCAAGCAAGTGAAACCTTAGGATTACCACTTAATACCATAAAATCTCATATTCGCCGTGGAAAAGAACGGCTACGGAAAGGTCTACAAAAACATGGTATCAGTTCAAGTAGAATCGGTATTTATTGACTATTGAGACCTATAAGTGTATAAATCAATATAAATTATGACTCAAGAGACATCACCAAATGCTTTTCAAGCTTTATTTGGAAACATGATCCAAGATCGTTTATCAAGAGCTAGGTCAGCTCCTCCTATCTTAGGGTTGGTTCAGCAAGGTCGGTTTGATGAAGCAAGCCAAGCAACAGTTTTGGTAGAGACAGAAGCCAAAGAAATTATTGCCTTAAGTGAAATGCTTAAAGGAGTTTTAGAGGATTGTAACCGCAGCGGGATAGTTCCTCCTCCAATCAGTTATTTACAAAGGTTAACACAAACTGTGGGACACCCTGAAATTGCATCTCCTTCAAGAATGGCAATAAATTTAGGTAGTGAGCAAGCAGTGGCCAGAACAAACGGTCGTGGTGGTTCTCAAAGAGAAGTAGGTGCAATTGTTGGTAGCGGAGACGGCGCCTCAGAAATGGAAACAATAGCTAAAGCTACTCCTTTGGTAAGGAAGAAAAGAAAAAAAGAAACTGATATTTCCCCGGAGAAAGTATCGACACGCGGCCAAAGAAAAGCCGCCATGGGATATGCTGCCCTAGAGCTTATACCTCAAGGAAATGCCTTTTTACACCCAACAGTAAGAGACATTGTAGAACATGTATATGCTGACGTACTTCAAGCTATTCCTGACGAAAATGCACGAAGAGATAAAATAGGCGATATCAGCGGACCGATTAGAGGCCATATTAAACACATCTTTGAATTAGTAGGAGCTGAGCATCATGATGGAATAACTAGTCATGTTGAACAACTAATTGAGTGGATCAAGGTTCATCCACTTTATGAACGAGTAAGTATTGATCAACTAGCATTACTAGCATTAAGAAAAGCTAGCCCTGAGATTTATAGAGAAGCTGGCTTAATTGAACCAGCTCCAGAACAAAAGAATGTAAAACCTACAAAGATTAGCGCAGCCCGCAAACCCAAAGAAAAAAAGACTAAAGAAAATTTAAGAGCTACAAAAAGCAGAGACCTATCAGAACGTGAAGAAAGAACAGCTTATGCTTGTTTAACTATAAATGATGAGAAAACAGGATATGCTTATCCAAATCTAAGAACAGTCGCTGAACAAATATATGGTGATGTTCTGGGCTCTATAAGTGATCCTCAAATAAGATCTGCAAAAGTTAATAGTCTTAGCGGTGCAGTTTCTCAGTATCGCACCAATGCTGCAAATAAATTAACAGCAGCGTTACAGGAGGGAAGATTAACACCTCAATTGCAAAAGTTAGTAGATTGGGCAAAAACTCAACCAGAATATGCGAATATTGAGCCAGGTCGGCTTGTAAATATAATGTTTAGAGACGTACCTTTTGAGCAACTTTCAATTGTCCATCCCTCCACTCAAATGGGAAATCAAGGCGAAAGAGTAAATACTACTGCTTCCACACAACCTGAAGTTCAAACAAATGAGACTCCTATAAGTGAACTTGATCGAAGTCAGATAGGTATGTTACGTGGGTTATTTGCAGCCTCACCTCAAGAAGGACTAGCAAGCAAATCATTAATGGATCTTACTCATTCAACGTATCCAGAGGAGTTTGATGGACTAGATGAAAGAAGTGCTAGATTTCGGGAAAAGACACTTTTACCCGGTGTAATAAATATTAGAGCTAGAACAATCTCTACTTTTGAGAAATTATTACAAATGGATCCAAGCAAATGGCCTTCTACTTTTGCTCAAGTTATAAATGAAACCTTGGCTAATCCTGTATATGAGGGTTGTAAACCTGCTGATTTACTCACAATTTTAAATTCTGACCTGTCTTTACGGTAATTATAGTAAGTATCCCAAACTCCTTATTCAACCTCCAAAAAATATTTTGTTGGATTTGATTGTTTTTGGTGCAACCTCTCCTCTATTTTAGAGATATCCTCACCATATTTTTCTAAAGATTCCTGATTTAAAGATTCAATCTCAGATTGTGCGACATTAGTCGCTTTTGGCTGGATTGTTTCAAACGAGAACGTAACTAGTGGTTTTTGTTTATCTCCTTCTGTTCTTAAATAGCCAATATGAGGTGGCAGGTTTGATAAATCAGACTCAGAGACATTTTCACCAAAAAATGGAGCTAGTAACTTAGCACCAATATTATCAGCTGCGACTGTAAACGAGATTAAAGTCCCCATATTGCCTAAAATAGCATTTTTAATTGCTTCTTTAAGCTGTCCCAGCTGCTGGTTTGATAAGACTAGGAATAATTTAAACTTTCTACCCTCTGAAATAATTTCCGGAATTGAATCAATTTGAGCTTTTTGAAACTCATCAATAAAAAGATATGTTTCTACTCGATCTTTTGACTTTTGTCTTTTTTGGATCCAAATAAAGGAAAAAAGAAGTTGCATTAAAGCTCTTGCTCCCCTACTTCCATATAACGACTCCGGTATCGGAGTAAGAAAGATTTTATTGCTTTCTAGGGCCTTCTCCAGGCTAAAATTGTTACCTTCTACAATGTAGCGAACCGAAGAGTGTAATAATTGCTCTAGCCTGGCTTGCACTGCCTCAATAACAGTTGATTGATTCATGTGTTTTTCTAGGAGTTTGTTAATATAAAGTCCAACTTGGCTGGTATCTTTGGCAAAAATAACTTTTAAAACTGAGGTATATTCCAGCTCTTTTTCTAAAAGAAGTGGTAAATCATTTAAAGTAAGCTGTCTTTTCTGGACTATTTTTTCTGCTTTTTTGGGTTCTATCCCTTGTTTGATTAAGTAAACATAATAAACATCGGCAAACTCTAAACCAATATCTAGAATTTGTTTAAGCCTTTGATAAGTGGCTACCCCACTTTGATAGTTACCCAACTGCTCCTCTGTTTCATTTTGGATAATATCCAGCAGTGCATCTCTAATTGCCGCCTTTTCAAAACTACTTTTTTTAAAGGCAAATAAGGGGTTAATGGTAAAAACTTTTGATTGGTCTTTGATGTTTAAATAAACTAGCTTACTCTTGTCAGCTGTGCTTTTAATGACATCTTCCAATAAATCTCCATGGGGATCAAAAACAAAGATATTTCCTTGACTTCGAGTAGCTAAGTTACTCAAAAGTGTCGTTAGCATTGTTGACTTTCCTCTTCCAGTTTTTCCGACTAAATAAAGGTGTCTAGCAAAGTTTTTCAAAGGAAAGAAAAGTTTTTGAATACTACCATCCTGGGACTCAGTTGTGCCAATTAAAATGTTATCTTTTTGACGGGTTGTAAATGCCGGAGAGGCATCTAAGCTCTTTGTTTGTTTTGGAGCATATTTACCTAAAGCAACTGCTGAAGGGTGAATTAGATATGATAGTTCTTTTGAGGTTAGATACATTCCCTGAGAGGATTGAATATGGCTTAAAAATGTTTCTGGAGCAATAAATCTATGGTGTATCTTCCCCTCTTTTGTGCCATTTGATCTGACCAGATTATCTTTGGAATTAAGGGTATGTAAAAGTGATTGTAAATTTGAAAGTGGAATTTGGCTATTACTAAATAAATTAAGTCTGACTTTAAACAAATTACTCTGCAGTTTTTCTTCTAACCCCTGAATAATCCCCTCCTCCCTGGAGTTAAGCATTCTTTTGTTTTGCTGGGCATGAGTAATAATTTTGTTAATTTGCTCTTTAATAGTCATCTTTTTATTAACACCTCGCAAAATTATTTGGATCCCTGCTTGCTCTCCAGATTTAAGAGAGGCTAGATAATTTAAGATTCCATCAAAAAAATGAGAATCTCTGTTGATGGGTTGGAACGGTTTGGAAGTAGTAATGTGTTTTGAAAACACCGGAGAGATCTTTCCCAAAGGATCCCCTTCTAATACCTTAAGTTGGGCATGTTCTAACTGACTAAATAAACTTTGAGCTTGTTCTAAGAGATCTTTGTTATTTGAGCCTAAAACAAGGGTAATATAATCATCAATTTTGGCAACTTCTAGCACTAACTTATCGGTATTGGAGTGAATTAGCCGATGCAGCGAAGAAAATAAGGTTTCCATTTTCTGGATGTGGTCAGAAATTGAGTCCTGGGAAATAGTTGGAAACTGCAGAGATAAAAAATAGTGCTGTTTGTGCCTATTTTTTCGATGTAAAAAGCCCACATATGAGAAGGGAATCGCTGCAGCGCCGATTCCTCCCAACAAAAGTTGGTAAACTGGTACTGGAAAGGTGTAGCTACCATAAGGGATAGGAATAACTTGAGTCAAAATTAAACTAAGTGCTTCCATTCTGGCCTCCTTTGTAATATCAAGTCTTTAAAAACAACTGGTTGGGGTGCAAATTCTTGGTTTAAAACAGAAAAATATAAGGGCAGATTTTGACCATCAAATGCTTTTAAAATTATATCTACAGACACATCTTTGGCTTTAGGAGAAGAGTTGTAGTAGTTAAATAAGCTGACCAATCCTTTATCAGATAACAATTTTTCAACTCTTTTTTGCGAGTGAAAAATAAAATAAACTTCAGCGCTGGAAATAAGGTTTTGTTTAAGTCCCCTACTTACCAAAAGGCTATATTCAGTTAGTTTTTGATAAACTTTGCTGTAAGTCTCTCCACCAGTGTCATTTTCAATAAAAATCGCCTTTTTGAAGGCTGTATTTATCTCATCAGGCAAATAAATTAAGACATCCGGAGAGATTACGAGATCTTTTCCACCAAATGCGAATTTAAATCGGCAATTATTAAGATCGCTGTCCTCAAAAATTTGAATGTTTTTTGCTAAAAGTTCCGGATTTTGCTTGATCCAATTCCAAATAAAAGCAAAGTTCATAAAACTATGTTCCCCTACACTGCCTCTCAAGTGTCGACCCTTTTTGTATTCATAGAATGCACCACTGTTATTTTTTTTAAGTAACTCTTTAATTACAAAATTATGTCCGGATTTACTTAAATGGATGAATGACAGACCATGAATTGCCTCGTTTTTAAGGAGTAGTCCGGACTGAATTAGGCCCACTATGATTAATCGGATTTTTTCTCGCTCTTTGCTATCTAAAGCAATTGCAGATAAATATTGAAGAGGTAAAGACCGAAAAATATATGTGCACATAAGCACTCTATTTTTAAGATGTACTGGATTATTTATTGTTTTGCCCATTAAAAATTTCTTTCTGGGCAGGATTTCAGTAGCAGCTTATCCTAATTTAATAAAACAGGATCTTTCCCTCTCCTACTTTGGAGACCGAAAAACTTGTTTCATTTTGGTTAACTAACCAATAACTAGAATTTTGGTTGGCTTTTTTATTTGAAGCAAAATAAACTTGATTATTCATAGGGTAAATAATATCTACGCTCCCCTCAACAGGTATCACTTTATTTTTTATTACCAGATTATTTTTCATCGAGTTTATATCTAAAAGCCCAAGATATTGTATACCATTAATAATTGCTACGCTTGTAATAATACTTGGCTGGGCAGGGGTATATACAACCTGTTGAGTTTTGGTATTTGTATCAATATTGACTAGTGTTGTATTCATACTCTGATTGCCTACACTCTTAACACATAGTATGTGACTTGAATCTTTTATATAAGCGCTCAAGCACAAAACTCCTAAATCGGTATTGTTAAAATAAGTTTTAATTCCTTGGGGGTTAGTCACCAGGTTTGTACCAGCAAAATCAAGAACAACTTGATCTATGTTTTTAACTCTTGATTTTTGTTCAAGATTGTAAATACTGGATTTTGTTTCATAAGGTTTAGAAACAATAAAATATGGGTAATGGATCCTTATAGTATCCGGATAAGAATCAATAAATTCAGTGTTATCAAAAACTTGTAGCTTTGGTTGTTCAAAGACCACTGAATTATTTCTAACTTCTTTTGTTTGAGGAACAATTACAGATTTGGGAGAATTCCATCCCCCATTTTTGACCATTCGGACAAAAGTGACTGAAAAAATAAGCACAATTCCAATTAATACAATAGCCATTGCGTACCATCTTTTGTTTGTTTTTTTAAGTTTATTTGGATTATCTGACATATTTTTTCTTTCTAGATTTTCTAGCTAGTCCTTTTTTTACTTCTTTGTAACCGGTAGAGATTACCCAGTAAATGTTTTCAATAAGCATTTTAGGAAAAGCCCAAAAAGCTGCATAAATCATTATTAATGCTCCACCGATGATTTCCAGAGCTGCTAAAATAAACCCGATTGCTAAAGCAGTAATAATGCCTGCTAGTAATATTTTTGGTACCCAAACTACTAAAAAATTTTCCATAACTTAATGTATATATCCTAATGGATCAACTTGAACCCAGGATCCTCCTTCGTTCAATCTTACCTCATAGTGTAAATGTTCTCCGGTTGCAAAGCCAGTCATGCCCATAATACCCACTGGTTGGCCTGCTTTTACTTGTTCTCCAGTATTTAAAAAGATTTGTTTTAAGTGCTTGTATTCAGTTTGGATACTGTTATCACTGTTGGTGATATCTACGGTTAAAGCTCCATATCCATCAGTGTAGGAGTTTGCTTTACCGTTATTGGTCGCAAAGACAATTACCTGGTTGGTCTCCTGATAAGCCTTGTTATTTTCGTAGTAAACCCCAAGTGGAACTAAATCAACTCCGGTGTGCACCATACCAAACTGGGCAAAGTAGCGCAGGTCATGAAAGTAGGCTGTAATACCAGTCCAGTTTTGTCCTTCACCTCCAAATGGGTTTCTACTCGGAATATTAGTGTCAGAAAATCCGGCTTCAAGATAGTCTTTTAAGACATCAATTGGTAACCCTTGGACTTGAGTATTAGTTGTAGCAGTATCTGATAGCAGATGTGAAAGATTTTGCAGTACAAAGGCAGGATTTGATAAAAGTGTGGCAAAAGTTATAAGAATAAATAGAAAAATGAAAATTAAAGTACCAAGCATTACCAAAATTGGACCCTTAAATAAAATAGCAATTTCACCTGCCAAAGGGATGGGAATAAATAATTGAACGATGAAAGCAACAACTTGATCTATAAAGAACTCAATTGGATTATTTTTTACTTTTTTAATTAACCCTATCCCCTTACCTAATCCTGCGATACTCATCAAAGCCATACTTTAATTTGGAAATAGGAGTTGTTGTTCAAAAGGCAATACAAACACATCAACTCGCATGTGCTCATTTTCTCGAAACAGCACTACCTCCCCGATTCCTAGTCCTCCTAGCTGTTGTTTTTCCTCATCAGTCATCGGATAAATAGACCCAATCTGATTTAAGGTGGCATATGATTGTTTAAGTAAAATCTTTGTTTCAGAATTGGTGATAATTGCTTTACCCCACTCACCATTTAAAAAATCCTCAACGTCTTGAGTAATAGAAACTACTCCTAAATTCCTTTTCCTGGCTTGTTTGACCATTTCTCTATAAAAAACAGCCACATCGTGATCAACAAGGAGTTTGTGAGCCTCGTCTATAAATAGCATTCTTTTGCGATCACTTTTTCTATTTACTAAATTCCAGATCAATGATGTGAGTAGATACATCGCCGGTGCTTTTTTCTCAGTATTAACAAGCGGTGAAATATCAAACACAATCAGATCATTATTTAATTCAAGCCTTCTTTTGGAATTAAATACACCTCTTAAACTCCCTTCATTTAAGACTTTCAGATAGTTGTGCATAGAGCTTTTTTTGAGAAGTTTTAATAAATTTTCAAAGTTTGGGTTACCTTTGTCATAAAGCGAAATAAGTACTTCATCTAGAATTGCACTATCGTATTTACCTTCTGGAATAAAGAATTTAAAGAAGGTTTTTAGAATGGAGATATGGTTCAAAATATCGTCCTCAGCAGTTGAATTAATATAAAAAGGATTGATACCATTATCTCTAGAGAATTGGACCACTTCTCCACCTAATTTTTTAACAAAATCCACATATTCTGCTTCCGGATCAATGATAAGAACCTGATGGCCTCTCATAAAGAGTCGGGTTGCCAGTAACTTGGCAGTTACGCTTTTTCCAGCGCCTGAAACACCAAAAATGTTGACATTACTGTTTCTTGGTGTGAAAGGATTGATATAAACTAAGCTATCGTGGTAGGCATTAATACCTAAAAACACACCTTCTGGATCATGTAGTTGTTTGGAGACAAAGGGTAATAGATAAGATGCAGCTGTTGATTGCAAGATTCTGTTAGCTTTAATATGATCGGTATTAAAGGGCAAGTACGCTGGCAAGGCTTTCTTTTGGCCATAGGTGTAAGTATTAAAGGTCATTTCCATCGAGTCAGTTAAATTTTTTAGTTCCTTGTGCAGTTTTTTTAATTCTTCTTTATCACCAGCCTCAATACTTAAGTAAAGGGCATAAACCAGCCCTTTTTCTCTTTCATAAGTCAGATCCTCAATAAAACTGTTGATCTCCTCGGCACTTTTTTCGAGCTGGGGATCCCTGGATTTGCCTTTTGTAGCTCGATCATTTTGTTGCATCTCTAAAACGGATAATCTTTGTCTGGCCTTTTTAACCAATTGACCACTGGAGGTAGGTTCAATATGAATACTCAATTTAAATGGCAGTGATGAGGTAATAAGCTTAAAAAACACATAGGGAGATAAATAAGCTGGGATATCCGCTAAATAATAGGTCCGGATTAAATGATTACCGATCTCAGCATAGGTATCATTTACTTTTAAAAAGTCAGCTTTATAGACCTTGGTACCATCATTTTTTAAAGAGACCCCATTGCTATCTCTAAACAAATTAAAATGTATCTCCTCTGCTTTAATTGATTTGATCGCTTCTTTTAACTGCTTTTTCTCGGACTGGTACTTTTGGTAGTTATGCAGAAGTACCCGGGGATTTTTACTTTTTTCAAACTGAGGAGATGTCAGAGTCGATAGAGATCCCTCAGTATGGGTTTGTGAAATTACTTCTTGTTTGGATTTAACTACCCTGTGCAAACGCTCAATCTCTTGAGCAAGTGCCTGTATCAAAGCGTGTTCCCCTTTTTTGGTCGAGAGGTTTTGGAGATGCTTCTCCAGTTCAACGAGTCCCGAGTTCTTTTTATCTAAAAGCTCATGTTTTACTTGAATCTTCCTCAACTCTAATTCTTTCTTTTCTAATTCTTCATTTGTTAATCTCAGTTGCCATCTTTTTTTGTTAATATTTTTAGAAAGATCAAATATTTTTTTAGTTTGGTCTAAAAAACTCGACTCACTTTTAACCTTGGTCTTTCTTTTATGTTTTTTAGATTTGCTGATTATTCTTTTTGGCATAACCTTACCTTAGTTGGGATTTACAAAACTCAACTAATTCCTCTCTAGAAAGTTGCATACTTTCAATATTGCCGGCATGTAAGGCTCCGAAAAATCGGTCTTGGATATCGTTTAGGCGTTGGGTTGCCTCAACTAAATCGGGATCTTTGTCTTTTGAATCAGTAAATGGCACTGAGAACACTGCGTAGTATTTGACTATTAAAAATTTATTGGTATTTACAAGTTTTGATAAATCCTGAACATACTGGTCTATCAACCATTCTCTTTTTCTTTCCGATTGGTCATAAATTGAGAAAAAATGCTTTGAGTAATCTGAGACTGTAGCAGTTTCTTTTCTGACAATAATCTGAATTTTGCTTGGCAAAACATGCAGTGAGGCTTTCATCCGGTTAAAAAATATTTCTCTGTCTGAATCATTTAAAAGAGCAATATCATAAGGCTCGATGTTGAAAACAGCGATTAAATTACTTTTGTGAACGATAAAGTTATCCCGAATCTGGAAATCTGAGATATCCTTTGGCATATCTTTTTCCCGGTACTTTTTCTTGGAGGGAACATAGGTAATAAGCCTGGGGATGAGCTGGTAAAGTGGCTGATTATCAAATTGTTGAGTGAGAACTCCGATAAATAAAATCTCAAAAACAATCACTCCAGAAATATATAATCCCCATTGAAAAAGATGGGTGCTGATTAAAATCAAGTAAAGCAATCCAGCTATCACTGCTCCCCCACCCAAAAAGATTACTTGGTCGGTAAATAGGATACTTCGTAAGATGTGCTCTCTAAGATTGTCCTTGTAAATTCTGACTGTCTTCATGATTTAGGCTCCTTGGTGTACATTCTGATTACTCTTTCATTTTGGTTTTTACTGCCAAAACGCTTGACGATTACACCCTTAATTCCCAGTGGCTCATTTCGCTCTTGAGCTAATGTTAAGAAATTATTGACTCTACCTGGATCACTGGTATGGGTTAAATGGGCATAAGATGCAGGTAATTTCTTCTTTTTTGCCTCATTTGTGACATAGGTATTGTGAGGATTTGGGTTATTCTTTCCAAAGCTAGAAAGATCAATAAACCGGTCATCATTGAGTTTGATTGGCTGTAATTTTTCCTCTTTAACTCCATCGGTTAAAGCATCCGATTTGGTCGGATATATACTGGAAAGACCGGACTTTTTATCTGTATATTGATACCCTTCTCCGGAAACTGTGACTACTCCTTGTTTTTGGTTTTCAACAGTTGCTTTTAGCCCTTTGGTATTTAACTCAGCGGTATATGGTGGTGTTTTTGCTGGTGTTGATGATACAGAAGAAGAGATTTTTGATGACTTTGGTACTGATGAGTTGGCACCTGAAGTTGATCCACCCTCATTACCGCCCTCATTATTTTTGGTTCTAGTAGCTGCTATCACTCCTCCACCCACTGTGGCCGGAAGCATTTTAGTACCTAACCTTCTTCCAAGATAGCCACTGACCCCTTGAAGTTGTCCTCCTAGAAACCCTTGTTTAAATTGATTTAATTTTCCAACAGTTATCGCTCTTGTCTCGTAATTACCCACAGCTGCAGAAATATTTGTCGCTAAAGCAACCCAAGATTCACCGAAAATCCTGGCAACAATGACATTTACCCCACCCAGGAAAAAGAGAAAGCCGGTATATAAAAATAATATTCCCAAGCTTGCACCATTCTTTTGCATCATGTCTCTAAAAAGACCAATTACCAGAACATACCCCAGCACAAATGCAGCCTGGTGAATCAGAAATGTAAACCAACTGCGAAAATATGTGTGCACAATCCCCTCCGTTTTTTCTGATAAAACAAATGGAATCACAATTGGAAAAAGGACACTTAAAAAAAGAAGTGATGCAAATCTAATTACAAACTGGAAGCCAATAAATAAAAATCCGGCCAGGAAAAAAAGAAAGGTTATGACAAATAAAAAGCCTTGAACTAAAAATGAGGCAATTGAGTTAAAGTTGAAAAAAGCAAATTGGGAAGGATCCTGACCTTGATGTACTTGAGTACTAACCTTATTTAAATACTCATTGATAAATGCTCCATAAGTATCTTGGTTTTGAATCTGATTTACAAGTAAGTTATTTCCCTGAATACTCATGGATAAAATTGTCGGCGTGATGATAAATAGTGACGCCATAATCAATAGCCGCATTAGAAAGGGCTTTAAAAACCCCGGTTGATCACTGCTAATTTTTCTAAGCGCTACAAAGGAGACAATTATCGCCACAATGGGAATGCTCAGCGCAAAAAACATATCTCTAAAATGTTGCAGCCCACTAAGTTGCGTTCCATCTTTGAGTGTAATTGGTGAGGAAAAAACATCTGGAGTATAAAAAACAAACCCTCCTAACATATCTGAGAAACCATTAATAAAACTTTTTACTGCTTGAATTGGAGCATCCGGATTATTACCTGAGTTTAGAGAGACAGAATTTGATTGTTGATTATTTTGAGCTGAATTTTGATTGGTCTGGGCAAAAACAAAGTTAGGAGCAGAAATTAGAATTAATATTGCTGCGGCAAAGATTATTAAGATGTGCTTCATACATATTCCACATAGACAGTTACTTTGTTAAAAATGTTTTAACAACAGTGGCAATAGTAGTTGCTCCAAAAACAAGTAATCCCCCAACCAGAATATTAAAAATATGACCCTTAAGTACTGACTTTCGGTCGGTATTATCACCGGAATAAATAAGGAGTAATCCTAAAGTAGCAATAGCCAAAGCCATTACTGGCAAGGTATAAAATTGAACTGAAGCCACAACACCCCAAAGGAGATTATCTAGTCCAGAAAACTGAATTGGTGCCGCGTTGCTCATATAAAAAAAGATCTTTGGGCAGGAGATTAAAACTTAGGGGGCAGGTTAGACAGGAATAAAGCTCTAAACTTGCTGCGAGTATAACGGAGGGACTATAAGCTTGTCAAGCCTGGGTTCAACTTAGGGACTAATTACGAAATTTATAAGGATCGCATATGCTTTTTAGATGCCACTTTTAACAGCCTAGAAATGCCCTAGAACGTCTTTTTGTCCCCTTGGTTACTAATTGGTCGTTTTGGGATTTTACTTGCCTTTTTGCAGCTCCTGGGGTTTTGTAGCTTAAGTCTCCCAAATTTCCTCTCTACACCCCCTCACCGGTGGTAAAATCCCGAAGGGTTTTTCTCTCACAATCTACTGGTGAGGGGGTGTCATCACAACAAGAGGAAATGAGCATTTAGCTTCTCACCAAAAGCTAAATTAAAATCTCACATGTCCACGGATTTGTGGGTATCTTAAACCAATAAGAAATATTCAAGTGGTACCGATACACAGTCGTTCTCTTCGTCTAAATAAAGGTGGGCTTGAGAAACAATTAAGCCATACTTGCCTTTAACCTTATTTAAAGTATTAACGGTCTGCTCTACTCCCTTTTTACCTTTCTTTCCAAACCCTGCTTCAATTACCATTTTCCCTCCTTGTGGGCTTAACTCTAAAACGAAATCTGCTCCTGATTCTGCACTATCATAGGTCAAAGAAGTGTTGATTTTATTTCCAAAAAGGCGCATCAGATACATACCTATTACATCTTCCAACAATTTACCTTTATAGTTTTCATATTGCTCAATAGAACTTACCAGGTTATAGTACATTGCCCGATAAGCTGAAGAGGTGAATAAATATTTTGATGGTTTTTTAACTTGGCTAAAATGCGCACCATAGGGCATAATTCGGAGCAACACCTCGGTTTTTTCAAATGCATCCAAAGCTTGGGTCACAGTCCGAGGATCTAAATCTATTGTCTGAGAAAGTTTTACCACACTGGCGATATCTGCTCCTGAAAGTGCATACAGAAGCTGAGAAAGTTTCGGCAAAGTTTTTTTATCAAAAGCTTCAAACTTGGTCACATCTTTTTCAATTACTGCGGCCATAACATCATCTATCTGTTGGTAAATTGTTGATTCATTGGAAATTGTCAGCGCAAAAGGTAAGGTCCCAAATTTTAAATACCTGTCTATTTCAAATCGTTCAATACCCACCCAAAACATATTAATGAGTCCTGTTTCTTTTTGCAGTTTTTCATATGCTTCCTTTGCTGTTTCAGAAAAAAAGAGTGCCTCTTTGATCCGAGAAGATAAACCTTCGGGCAATTCTTTTTTGAATTTGGTATGAATATATTCAGCAAAGCCCAGTGGGTAGATCTTCTGCAGTATCATCCTTCTGTTTACATCAGCGTTTGTTTGAAGTGATAAAGCTGATGAGCCGGTTGTCAAAATGAAAACTTTTCTCGTTCTATCGTAGATAGTTTTAGCAGTGATCGCCCAATTTTCTTGGTATTGCACCTCATCAAGAAATAGAAAAATTGGAGTTTGAAGGGTCTCAAAAGATGCACCTAAAAACTCTTCATAGGCTGAAATAATCTCTGGTAAGCTAAATCCAAGATTTGTGGTTTGATCTAATGAAAGGTAGAGTTTTCGACCACTTTCTACCTGTAAGTCATTAAATAGTTGTGCTAATACTGTAGTTTTTCCTACTCCTCGAAGACCAGCAACAGCCAGCCAACGTGGTTCACTCTGCCCATTTTCAAACTCCTGAATATATTGTTTGAGGTTGTAATAAATATCCCTATATGGCAGCTTCTCTCCCCTATCGTTGAATGTTTTCTCGCGCAGGGATTGTTCTGATAAAGTCAGTTGATTTCGAACGTAAGCTATAATTTGGGTTTTTTTATCTTCATCCATGTTTGTAATGTATCATAGTGTATAAGAAATGTCAATTTGTTACGTACTATACTACATAAGAGATTAAATTTTAGTCTCAGCGCTGAACCCCAATTCAATCCCATGATAATCGCAATAGCTTTGGATAATATTTACAAATAGCACTCTCCTGCTCTTTTTTGTTTTATTTAACATAGTCAGAATTTTAATAATTGGAATTATCTTTTTTTGTTTTTGTATCTAAAATATCTTCAAGCACGCTAAAAAAGTAT
>OBEQ012028245.1_pt1 | contig 15302 bp, 14 predicted proteins | sample 1670901 | NCBI WGS metagenome assembly OBEQ01 (sample SAMEA104232315, study PRJEB22302) | groundwater metagenome | biome: forest; feature: aquifer; material: groundwater | place: USA | collected 2011-08-07 | depth 5.4 m | reverse complement strand
TATATTGAGATACGTACTTGCGAATACGAGTGCGTGCGAGAGGACGAAGCTCATAATCAGCGCGCCAAGCGCCATAAGAGCATAGCTTTTCCAGACTCCTTGCATACCGCCCGCCTGCATCCCCTGACCCTTTTCGGGGTCGATGCCCATGAGAGCCATCCACTGCTTCCCAAACAAGGGGCCATACCACAAACCGCCCAAGACCATCATAACGACGGCCGAGCAGAGGACCGCGAGATAATTAACAGGAACCATAGTAAATAGATAGTTAGTGAGCCGTTAATGGCGAAAGTATAGCATTTCAGGGCCGAGGTGGATAACTCAGTAGCGTCGTTCATGAATGGGTTCATACTAATGGGGTGCTACTAAAGGGGCTCCCTGTTTGTCCGCGCTGCGCGTGGCTACAAACAGCAGTCCTCGGGGAGGGTCGAGTTTACCAGCCAATTTTTTCTCCAAAATCATATGAAAAATTTACACATGGTGGCTTGGATACTGGTCATCGTCGGAGGCCTCAACTGGCTTTTGATCGGTCTTGGCGGCTTCATGACAAGCGATTGGAATGTCGTCCACATGATCCTCGGTAACTGGCCGCAGGTGGAATGGCTCGTGTACGTCCTCGTGGGTCTTTCAGCCGTCTACGAGCTCGTCTCACACAAGGGCAACTGCAGGGCGTGCGGTGGCTCCGGTTCGATGTAATCGTTTTCTCCCCAGAAACCCCCGCTTTGGCGGGGGTTTCTGCCTTGTACACAGGGCCTATGGCGCTCCTCTAGGGAGGGGCTATAATCCTCCCATACTAGCCAATTAAATATTTAGTCTTATTTTATGGTAAGAAAAGCGAATCCGGCATTACTAGCTCCCAAGAATCTCTCGGCCGAGCTTGAGGCGGTCACAGGGAAGGGCCCGCTTCCCACAGGACAGGTGGTCAAGGGGATTTGGGACTACGTCAAGAAGAACAACCTCCAAAATCCCGCCAACAAGCGCAACATCCTCTGTGATGCGAAGCTGAAGGCCGTTTTTGGCAAGGATGAGATAACGATGTTTGAGATAGGGGGAGGTATCCAGAAACACATGATCAAGTAGTCGTTTTCCAGAGTTTCAAAACCGGCGGCCCTAGGGGCGGCCGGTTTGGTTTTGGCGGGCCTTCGCGCGCTTGCGTCGGAACGTACTCGTTCCGACATGAACCTTCTCCTGTCGGCCCACGGCCGACAGTCGAACCGCCTTCGGCGGCACCTCTCGGTGGGTTCACTTATCCCCAGATTGTTAGACTAATTCTTGGGACATTTATATTAAATATGCGTATATTTATCTTAATTATAAGAAATATTATTCTTGTGTGCGCATGAATAACACTAATCTCAAGGATTTCCTCGAAATACCCTACGACAAACTCGAAGAGATTAATCTCAAAGCAAAAGAGGATGCAGAAAAACTTTCTCCGAGTGCTTTGGAGAAAAAGTATACGGCGTGGCTCAAAAAAGAAAAAAGAGTGAAGGCCGTGACGCTGTGCTTTTCGGATATTGAGGGCCGGCTCCACATGCTCGATTACGACAAAAAGTTTTTGCTCGACTCGCTCTCCAATCTCACCTTCGATGGCTCATCCATCCGCGGGTTCACACCGCAGCATGAATCCGACTTGCGACTCGAAGTGGATTGGGCAAGCGTCCGGTTCATGCCCGCGGATATCTTCGGCCCCGGCAAAGTCATCTTTTTCGCATCGGTCATGAATCGCGACCGCACACCCTACATGTCGGATTTTCGCGGCATCCTCAAGAGTTATACCGCTGAATTAAAGAAGAAAGAGGGCTTTACCGCCTTCGCCGCGCCGGAAATAGAAGGATTTCTCGTAGATGGGGAGAATGCGGAGCAGCATTTCGATGCCTTTAAGGGCTTCAAGCTCGTTTCCGAAGGCGGCTACTATCATTCGCTTCCGCAAGACAAACTTCGCATGTTTATCGATTCTTCGGCTGAGGCACAGCGCGCGATGGGGTTCAAGAATGAAAAAGACCATCCCGAAGTGGCTCCCTCGCAATTCGAAATGAACTTCTCGTACGCCGAGGTCGTCCGCGCCGGCGACAATATCCAGCTCTACAAACTCATCGCACGTCAGGTCGCGCGCTCGATGGGGCTTACGGCGACCTTCCTGCCGAAGCCATTCATGGGCATCAACGGCTCGGGTATGCACACCAATTTCTCCCTCGGCAAAGGAGGCAAAAATATCTTCTACGATGCGAAAGGCGAGGAAGGGCTCTCGAAAATCGCATGGGACTTCATTATGAAGCTCCTCAATCACGCCCCCGAGATCTGCCTCGTCATGAATTCCTCGGTCAACGCCTACCGCCGGCTCGACCCGCATTTCGAGGCGCCGAATCAGATAAAGGTCTCGGCCATAGATCGCGGATCGATGATACGCATTCCTGTGGGCAACGAAAAGAGCGCTCGCATCGAAGTACGCTCGGTCGCGCCGGACTCTAATCCCTACATGCTTCTCTTCACCATTCTCAAAGTGGGCATGGAAGGGAAGCGGCTCGCAAAGGATGAGAACAAGCGGGATCGTCTGCGATTCCTGCCCGACAACATCTACGATGCGGTCGCGCTGTGCAAGAGCAGCAAATTCATGTCGGATCTTCTTGGCGAGGAAAGCAAGGAGAAATTTATTAAGTACAAGCAGCAGGCGGCGGATCGATCGCCGAAGGCACTTGGGACCTCCATCAAGCGGACGGAGGTTATTTATCATCACGAAGTCTATAACCAATTCTTATGGAACAACTTTTAGGAGCTGCACGGAAGATGAATTTCTTCACCCACCTCGTTATCTGGCTGGGGCTTGGTGCGATCGTCGGGTATTGCTCGATCTATTTTGCGGGCGCATCAGCCGGTGCGTTTGATGCGAGTGCCATCAATAGCGGGGACACCGCGTGGATGCTCGCCTCGGCCGCGCTCGTCATGATCATGACGCCCGCGGTCGGGTTCTTCTACGGCGGCATGGTCTCGTCGAAGAACGTCGTCTCGGTCATCAAGCAGTCACTGATCATTCTCGCGCTCATCTCGGTGCAGTGGGTGGTCGTGGGGTACTCGCTCGCGTTCGGCCCCGACACAGGCAACGGTCTCATCGGCGATCTTACGAATTTCGGACTGAGGGGTGTCGGCTACGCGCCGGATGGCAATTACGCCGCTACGATCCCCGCACTCGTATTTATGATATTTCAGGCGATGTTCGCTATCGTTACGCCTGCTCTCATCATCGGTGCCTTCGTAGAGCGCATCAAATTCAAGACGCTCGTCGTCTTCACGCTTCTCTGGGCGACCCTTGTGTATGACCCCGTCGCGCACTGGGTGTGGTCACCGCTCGGCTGGTTGCACGCCATGGGGGCACTTGATTTCGCCGGCGGGACGGTCGTCCACATGACAGCCGGATTCTCAGCACTCGCCGCGGCAATGCTCGTCGGACACCGCCTGCAGAAGGGCTCTCCTGCAAGCAGCGCCAACAACGTACCGTTCGTCATCTTGGGTGCGGCGCTCCTCTGGTTCGGCTGGTTCGGGTTCAACGCGGGCTCGGCTCTCGCCGCGGGCACTCTGGCTGCGAGCGCCTTCGTCGTCACCAATACCGCCGCTGCCGCTGCAGCCCTCACATGGGTCGCGCTCTCGTGGGCGGAAAATAGGAAGCCCTCTGCTATCGCCGCTGCAATCGGTGCCGTCTGCGGCTTGGTCGCCATCACACCCGCCTCTGGATATGTCGGACCGGTCGCCTCTATCGCCATCGGTATCATCGGCGGAGCGGTCACGTACCTCGCGGTCTACATTCGCGGCCGCAAGATCCGCATCGACGACTCGCTCGATGTATGGGCGGGCCACGGCATCGGCGGCTTGACCGGAGCAATACTTACCGGTGTATTTGCCGAGAAGGCCATCAATGCGGCGGGCAACAATGGATTGCTCTTCGGCAATCCAAATCAGCTCGTCGTACAGATCATTGCGGTGGCTGCAGTCGGCGTGTACTCATTCGTGGCGACATGGCTCATCCTGAAGATCCTCCCAATGCTCTCTTTCCCTCTGCGTGTTTCTCCAGAGGAAGAAGCGGAAGGACTCGATTCGGCAGTCCACGGCGAGCGTGCGTATCGGGCCTAAAAATCCTTAGCATTAAAACAGAACAAGGGCGGCGCAACGGCGCCGTCCTTGTTTTTTGGGTCCGTCAACAGTGACGAATTATTTCCCGTTGTTCCGTTTTTGCTTAGCGAACCAGTGCAGGGCGGCGATGAAGCGATCCGGCCTATAGTGCATCCACGAGATGTCTTCGAATCGCAATTCTGCGTAGGCCGCTTGCAGCATACAGAAGCCGCTGAGGCGATGCTCACCGCCGGTACGGATGACCAGGTCCGAATCCGGTACGCCGGCCGACAAGATGTGTTCCATTGGATTGAACACGGCCATCTCTTTTTCTCCTTGGAGACGGACCGATTTGACCAATGGATCGAGTTCGTATTTGCCGACGCCCGAATAGTTGACCGCGACGTGGATCATCAATTTCTGCCACGGCTTGTAGTCGCCGCTTCGGACTTTGTACAGTCGCTCGTAGAGCGGCTGATACTTCTTGACGTCCTTGAATTCGTCGACGTGACCGAACGGATGCAGACCGTATCCACGCTCCATCGCCTGATCGCAGAAGAATATGGCCCCTTCCATTAGAGCGTCGATCTGCCATTCGGGCCTCTGCAGGTTTTGGATCGCGAGTCCGAAGAACGTGACGTCAGCGATTGCGTCCTCAATGCAACCGCAGATATCCAACGCGCGCTGTCCTCCGGTCCTGTAGCCCTTGCGCAGTATGGGTAGCGCTTGCTCGGGCAGCATGTCGTGTATCTTGAGCTCCGTCCTCGTCCCATTGGGGATAAGCATCGGGTTTTTGGGCAACACGGCGGGTAACGCTGCGAGGCGCCGAACAACCGTATTCATCGGGATTCTCCGGGTAGCGGCTTCGCCGCGGTTAAGATCAAAGCTCGTCGAACCATACTATAGGGACCATAAGTTTTCCACAGGACATTGGCCGTTGCGAATGTATACTCATGGCGTGTCAGCGCGAAAGCGTACTGAAGTGTCAAAGACCGAAAGCCGGTTGGTGATGCGGATGGAAGAGGCGGACATCGATGATGTCGCGCTGGTTGGAGGCAAAAACGCCTCGCTCGGGGAGATGCTTCAAGAGTTGGGGCCGAAAGGAATCAGGATTCCTTCGGGATTTATTATAACGGCGGAAGCGTATCGGTATTTTTTGCGCGAAGCGGGTCTCGAGGCATTGATAAAGAAAACACTCGCGACTCTCAAGAAAGATGATACGAAACGGCTCGAGCAGGTCGGCAAGACCATCCGCAAAGCAATAGAGCGTGCGAAATTTCCGGCCTCACTTGAGGCCGATATCATTCTGGGCTATCGCGCGATGGAAAAAGAGTACGGTACACGCATCGACGTTGCGGTGCGCTCCTCGGCGACTGCCGAAGATCTCCCCGACGCGAGTTTTGCGGGAGAGCACGATACCTACCTCGGTATCCGCGGCGAGCGCGACGTCCTTCTCGCCGTTCGTAAATGCTTCGCCTCACTCTTTACCGCTCGCGCGATTTCCTACCGCATTCACCAACATTTCAACCATCTCGATGTCGCGCTCTCTGTCGGCGTCCAGCGGATGGTGCGCTCGGACCTCGGTGCTTCCGGCGTCATTTTCACGATCGATACGGAGACCGGATTTCCAGATGTGGTATTTATCACCTCATCGTACGGACTCGGCGAGATGATTGTGCAGGGTAAGGTCGTGCCCGACGAATTTCTCGTTGCCAAAAAAATGTTGGGCAAAGCAGCGCTTCCTATCATCGGCCGGCGGCTTGGGAGTAAGGCAACGAAACTCATCTATGCTTCGAAAGGCAGCACGAAACCGCTACGAGCCGTGCCGACCCCGCTCTCTGATCGTCGCCGTTTTTCCATCACCAATCACGAGATCATGGTCCTTGCGAAATGGTCAAAGGAGATAGAAGCGCACTACTCGAAAAAACGCGGCAAACACACTCCCATGGACATCGAGTGGGGGCTCGATGGGCAGACGCACGAGCTCTTTATCTTACAGGCGCGGCCGGAGACGGTGCAGGTCTCCAAGGACCGCTCCAAGATCAAGGAGTACATCCGACGCGACAACGGCACGGTCCTTGCGAAAGGCCTCTCCGTCGGCTCAAAGATAGTTGTGGGGAAGGTGCGCCTCATCAAGAGCGTGAAAGACATGTCGGAACTTCAGTCGGGTGAGATCCTCGTGACCGAAATGACCGATCCCGACTGGGAGCCGGTCATGAAAAAAGCGGCCGCCATCATCACCAACAAAGGCGGCCGGACCTCGCACGCGGCAATCGTTTCCCGTGAGCTGGGACTGACCGCCATCGTCGGCGCGGAGACCGCAACAAGGCAGTTGACGACCGGACAGATGATCACGGTCGACACGACATCCGCCGAGGGCGTCATTTTCGAAGGGGCGCTCCGCTTTGATGTGCGCGAAAGCGACGTGACGAATATCCCCAAGACGAGGACAAAGATAACGATGAACCTCGCGACCCCCGACACCGCCTTTGAGAAATCATTTTTGCCGAATAGCGGCGTGGGACTCGCGCGTGAGGAATTTATCATTGCCTCATCGGTCGGCGTGCACCCCCTTGCCCTTATCCATTACAAAAAACTGAATCGGAGCTTGCAAAGAAAGATAGATGAGCGCACGCACGGTTGGAGCGAGCGAAAACGTTTTTACGTCGACAATCTTGCCTACGGCATCGCAAAGATCGCGACCGCATTTTATCCGAAGCAAGTCATCGTGCGATTCTCCGATTTCAAGAGCAACGAGTACCGCTCGCTCTTGGGCGGTGAGCATTTCGAACCGCACGAGGAAAATCCGATGTTGGGATGGCGCGGTGCCAGCCGCTACTACGATCCGAAATTCAAAGAGGCCTTCGAGCTTGAGTGCGAGGCCATGAGACAAGTGCGCGAAGAAATGGGATTGACCAACGTCATTCCGATGATCCCGTTTTGCCGGACGCTCGAGGAGGGCAGGAAGGTGCTCACCACGATGATGGAAGCCGGTCTCTACCCGCGGCTCCTTGCCAAAGGACCGGAGAAGAAGACCGCGACACCCGTTATCGTTATGTGCGAAATACCCTCGAACGCAATTCTTGCGGAAGATTTTCTCAAGATATTCGATGGCATGTCTATCGGGTCGAATGACCTCACACAGCTTACCCTCGGTCTCGACCGTGATTCAGGCATCGTCAATCGCGTGGCCGATGAGAACGACCCCGCAGTCAAAAAACTCATCGCGGAGGTCATCAAGATCTGTCTCAAGAAGAAAAAATACGTCGGTATCTGCGGGCAAGGCCCGTCGGATCATCCCGCATTTGCCAAGTTCTTGGTAGAGCAGGGGATAGAGAGCATGTCGCTCAATCCGGATTCCATCATCAAGACGACGATCGCAGTCGCGAAGGTTGAAGCGCGGATGAGGAAGTAAACCGGAGCCGGACTATTACTGGGTGGAACCGGAACCGGTGGTCGGAGTCGGAATAGTGACGTTGATATTGGTATCTGCCGGTTTTGAGCCGTTGAAGAAACCGCGCTGGTACATCACGATACCGCCCACTACGACTGCTATCAGGATAATAAGTGCGACGACCCATCCTGCTGCACTGCTGTCATTGGCCGCTGGAGAATTGGTGACGATTGTATCTGCCATAGAAAAAATATGAACGAGTAAGCACTGAGCATAGTATACGCATCATGAAGGAGGGATGAACTCCGGCCTCCATCAAACCGGCTGCGGCAGTTTGCTTAGGACGGCTTCAATATCTTTGAGCCCGACGGGTTTTGTAAGATGGAACTGGAATCCGGCTTCGAATGCCAGCTCCTTGTCGCTTTCCTGCCCATATCCGGTTAGTGCCACAAGCGTACCTCCAAAATCTTTTTGCCGCAGTATGCGCGCGACATTGTAGCCATTCATATCGGGTAATCCAATATCTAATACGATGACGTGCGGTTTAAATTCTTCTGCGCTCTCTATTGCTTCGGAGCCGGTGTAAGCCACTTTTGTAGTATGACCGCGCAAGGAAAGGAGCTTACCGAGCCCGTCTGCCGCCGCCCTGTTGTCATCGACAACAAGGATACGCAAAGGGTGTTTGACGGATCTCAAAGCGGGACTTTTTCCTGACGCATGGGTTTGCGTTTTTTTGGGAGCTGAAAACGACGGTAAACGTACGATAAATTCCGAGCCGCGTCCTTCCCCTTGGCTCTGTGCTTCGATCGTACCTCCATGCATTTTGACGAGCTGGCTCGTGAGCGCGAGCCCGATGCCGAGCCCCTCGGTGGTCGGCTTGCCGCGATCGATCTGAAAGAAGGGATCGAAGATGCGCGTGAGCATCGTGCGCGGTATGCCGATGCCGGAATCGCGCACGCGGATGACCGTCATTGACCCTTCGCGGCGAGCGATAAGTTCTATTGAGCCATTGGGCTCGGTGTACTTGGCCGCGTTGTTGAGAAGATTGACGATGATCTGTTCAAGCCGCACCGGATCGGCCTCAACAAAGAGGTCTTCCTCCTGCTTCGTCACCGAGAGCGTATGACCAAGGTTACGGATAAGCCGCTGGGCGGTCCGCACCGACCTATCGACGACCGGTCCGATCGCCACGATCTCTTTTTCGAGCTTGAATTTCTTTTTTGAGATGCGGGAAATATCGAGAAGGTCATCGAGGAGTCCTGCCATCACATGGACATGCTCGCCTATTGCCTGTATCTGGGCCGGCGTGTCCGGATCGCTGCCACCTTGCATCTTGAGGAGTTCGACGGAGCTCAAGACCGCCGCAAGCGGATTGCGAAGCTCGTGGGCTAAGACGGCGAGGAATTCTTTCTTCGCCTCATCCTCGGAGCTAATGCGCTCGAGTGCATTTTCGAGGTCGTTGATCTGGCTCTCGAGTGTAACGAGGGCCTGCCGGCGCTCCTCGACGACTGCGGCGAAGATAAGATAGAGTGCGCTCACGGTACCGACGAACACCTGAAGGAAGATCAACTTCTGACCCGCAAAGGGTCCGCCGCCGAGCAGCGTACCGGCTATCGCGATCACTGCTGCGACAAAAATGGCGAGCGTCGTGCCGCGCGGGCCGGTGCGCAGTGCAACCCATGTGAGCGGGATAAAAAGGTAGTAAGCAAACTGGGTCTGAGGGATCCAGAAGATAAGGACCGACGAACCCGCGACCGTGAGAATGGCCGCCCACAACTCAACGTATTGGAGGCGCGTCCTCTGCCACCGCGGCCAGTAGATCCATTTGAAGATGAGCGGGGCACAGAGGAGGATGCCGAGCGTATCTCCGATCCACCACGTGGTCCATGTGGTCGCAAAGGTACCTATTGCAACACTGCCCCCCACCCACAGAGAAAGCGTGCCGACTGTCGCAGTAATTATTGATGCGCCGAGCGCAATCCCCACGATACCAACGTTGTCTCTCAATCTCAAAATGGGCGGCCTGAAACCGATGTGCTCTGTAAGCACGTACGCTCCGAGCAGGGGTCCGACGGTGTTGCCGAGCGCGATTGCGAGAGCGACGAGCGGCGCGGCTCCGATAGAAAGATTCACGATAAAAGCGGCGAGTGCTATCGAGGGGGAGAGACGATGCCCGAACAGTACCAGTGCGGCGAGAGCGATACCCGTCGGCGGCCAGATCAATGTTACGAACGTATTGACGGGATGAATACTGAGCCCGACGCGTGCCGTGATGAAATATGCCAAAAAGACCACAACGCTGAGCGCGATTGTATTGCCGTGCCGCGCTGCGTACTCGCGTGCCAGTGCGGGATATTCACGCGCGTTCGCTTTGGGTGGCATACCAAATTATGCGAGGAGGCGGTAGCCGACACCGCGTACCGTCTCGAAGCGGGCCGTATCTCCGCCGACATCGAGTTTCTTGCGCAGATTTTTCATGTGTACATCAAGTACGTTGCTCCACGTGAGCGTATTGAAATCCCATACTTGATTGAAAAGCTCCTCGCGCGAGAGCACTTCATTCGGCCGCCGCAGAAAACATTCGAAGAGCGCGTACTCTTTGAGGGTCAGCGGGACTTCTACATCTCCGACTTGCACCCGACGGGCCGCGGTATCGACCGTAAGGCCGCCAAGCTTGTGCACGACCGGCTGTGACAGCGCGGGCCGGCGCAGCACCGAGGAGATGCGCGCGATCAACTCATCAGCGGAGAAGGGTTTTACCACGTAGTCATCGGCGCCGGAATTGAGAAGCTCTATCTTGGTCTTGGTATCGCTGTTGCCGGTCACGATGATAATCGGTGTCGCGATGCCCTCGGCACGCAGACCTTTCGTAAGTGTCATGCCATCCATCTGGGGAAGCGTGAGGTCGAGAATGACCATATCGTACTCATTGCGGTACAAAAGCAGGCGCGTCCGCGCCTTCTCCGCATTATTGATCCAGTCGACTCCGAAGCCCTTGAGCTCAAGTATCTTCTTGAGATTTTTCGCCAAGACCTCCTCGTCCTCAACGATGAGAATGTGCATAGAACCCCACTATATACCTTCTACATGAAAAGTTCATGAAGAGGGGGTGAGCTGCCTCGTAAACGATTTGAAAAACCTCGGGAACGGGAGATTCTTGTTCCCCAACTTTACGTTGACCAGTTCATCGAGTAGCCGGTAGAAGCCATCTATACTAAACTCCCCGCCTTCAACTATCCGGTCCCATGCCTGAATGAATGTTTTCTCGACTAGCATGTGAGCTTGTGCGCGGTCAGGGATGCGCTTGAAACAGTAAGAAAAGAGGGTGTCGGCGTGAATGTCGAAGAGAGTGAGGAACTCCTGCTCTTTTTCGGGGTTACGCATAAGACCTCCGCATCATACGCTGCTCATTTTTCGGAAAAATACGGCAATTTTCAGCGCAATACACCTTTTGCGCTTGTATATATGGATGGTTGAGCAGGGGATAACTCCAATGCCCAATCTGAACGATTCGTGAACGGCGTCATGAACTTTTGGAAGAACTCTTTTATCTTGCCCTATATTCGGATATACTCTCGATACATTCCGCGGTGGCGCAACGGTAGCGCAGCTCCCTGTTAAGGAGTTGGTTGTAGGTTCGAATCCTACCCGCGGAGCTCGATAGGTTGGTTAGCGTAAGTGAGAGCTCATTATGCACACGGGCATGTGGCGGGCGGTGTGCCCAGAGATATAGTATCCCTATATGCGGACCACTGCCTCGGTACTTGCTCTGTCGCTCCTCCTTCTTGCTGCGCCCGCCTTTGCGGCCAAAGCGGGCGATAGGTACCAACTGGGCGGCAAGAATTACTATCTCGTCGATGGCAACAATCCCAACATGAACTCGGGCGATCGTGTATGCCAATCGCTCGGCCTCAAGTGCGCGGGCTACACGGCACACACCTCGAAGCTCTGTAAAAATTTTCACCCCGATGCGAAGACCGATTACGGAACCGTCAACGGAAGCTCCGCGGAGTTTTATTGCGACAGCAAAGAGCGCCACGACATCGCCTGTCAGAACGAAGCGAACACCTGTCTTTCGTGCGCGGCGTGCGGAATAAACGCCACCTGCTCGGATCAGGTTGATTACCACTTCGCGGAGATGTACGTAGAGTGTGTCGGCACCTCAACGCCCCCGACCGCCTCCTCAACGCCCCCGACTCCGCAGCCCGCAGCAGCATCGCACATGACATTTGGTGATATGTTCCGTGCATTTTGGCAGAACATTTTTGCCCACGCGTGGTGGTACCATCCCGCACCGGCGGCCCCTGCTCCTGCGCAAGCTGTCGTGCACGCGGCGCCGATGGTCGGGCATACCGGCACAAAACTTCCCGCCCAACAGTGTGCAAACGGCGGCGAATGTAAGTCCGGCAACTGCGTGCGCGATGGTCAGGGCGTCTACCGATGCTCGTGCTCGCCGCTTGGCAGCGACTATTCGTCCTGTCATTGAGATTGCTGCAAGTGTTATACTAGGGCCATGAATCTCAAGGGATGGCTTCTCTATATAACGAATAATGAGGAAAATTCGCGCCATGAGGAGTACTTCGACATCGTTTTTTTCATCTTCAACACCCTTGCAGTTGTATTCGGGATCACCATGTTCATCATCTATAGTGAGCCGCAATGGATACCGGTGTTGCTTATCGAATACACGTGGGCCCTCGACAACATGCGCCACAACAGATCCTGATTGTTAGAAGCGTTGTTTGAGTCGTCCTTGAAGTGCTGCATACGCGGGCTTCGCCTTTAGATCTTTGTCGAAAAGTAAGCTTGTACCGTACACGAGCGGGTAGCGGTCAGACCTCGTTGTGGAACCATAGAGATCGGTAACGCCCCACGTGGAATACGAAGTGCAATTTGGTGCACGCAGACACGCATCCAATGCGAGCACGTATTGGTGTATCTGTTCTTTTGCATCATCTCCCGTTACATCTATTTCTGAAATGCGAACTTTGAGTCCAAGGTTCGCGAGCGTTCGCATATGCGCCGTGAGAACTGCTGCATCCATATAGTCACCATCACTGTACACATGTGATTCGAACCCAACGCCATCGATAGGCACACCGCGCGCCTTGAGCCGTTTGACCAAGCCGATAAGTGCGTCCCACCGCTCACCATCGCGCTCAAGTCCATAGTCGTTGAGATACAGTTTGGCAGATGGATCAGCTGTATGAGCAGCTTGGAATGCTCTATCAATATATTGTTCGCCCATTGCTTCGTACCATAGGTTATTTTCAAGACCATGCTGGCTATTGTGATACGGAGCTTTTTTATTTGATAGGGCTTCATTGACGACGTCCCACTCGGCGACTTTCCCCTTGAAGTGACCAACAACAGTCGCTATGTGATCGAGCATAATTTTTTGACGCTCTTCTTTTTGTGCTTTTGTCATCCACACAGGATTACTCTTGGCATAGACCAATGCATGTCCGTGTACGAGCATGTTGTTCTTCTGGGCGATATCGACGAGCATATCCATTTCAGTAAATACATAGACGTCTTTTTGGGGGTGTATGAATTGCGGCTTCATGCCGTTTTCGGGCGTAAGCATGCTGAATTCGCCGAGAGCGAGTTTTCTGTACTTCTCATCTGTCAGGAGGGCACCATACGCGATAGCCGCGCCGATCCGGAGCTTTCGCGGGTGTGCAATCGCGAGATTACGAAGCGCGTTCGAATTCTCGTTCGGTACTTCAAAAGAAGGTGGGGGAATGATCTCAGCGTGCCCATCTACGCTGAGGGCACTCAGTATCCACTCATCTCCGTCTGCCGCGTCGGCACCGAACCATACTTCCTTGCTGTCAAAAATATGATGGTCGGGAATAGTGCCGAGTTCTTGGCCCCCTGCGCTCACAACGATCGTATCTTTCTGATGCTTAAGAGATAGAGTGATTGCGTTTGAGAGAGTGTAAGGATATACCCTCATGTCTATCGAAGTCGAGGAGCTGCCGTCCCATATACGCACGGTAACACTGCTCGTAGCCACATCTATGGCAACACTGCCGGTCTCAAATCGCCACTGGTCGTAGACGACGGGAGGATTGCCGTAGAGCCGGAGCGTTCCCCCCGCGTCAATCTTTTCCATGCGTACCGTTATCCGAAAGTCACCGGATACGGAAAGGTGCGACCCCGCCAAATTCACTGGAGGATTCGGCTGGCCGAGTGAGCCATCCTGATGGACGATAGTCCGACCGAGGGGTTGTATAACAAGGCCCCCTTTTGTCGTCGTAGCTCCCGCAAATTGCTGCCAGTCTTGATTTTCAAGGAGATTGTCTCCTTTCGAAGAAGTTTGTATTACTCCGGAGATGAGCGCTATGGCTGCAACGAGCACTACAATGAAGGGCGTTGTCTTTGAGGGCACACGAAACAATTTTATATATCGGCTGCTTTGCATACATGTTTCTTCTTACACGTCATCGTGCGGTTTCCCTGAATACAACGACCCCGACGTATCGGGGTCGTTGGAAACCGTTGCCGGAACCGCTACGGTGTCGTGCGGAAGGCCACAATGTCACCACGCGTGGTGCCTTGTGAGTTCTTCGCGACGATGCGGTAGAAGTACCTCGTGTTCTTCGCAAGACCGGCTGCGTTTGCCGAGACGGATACCGTCCCCGCATCGGCACTAACCGATTGCGTGGCGGTCACCGAGCCGAGAATGCTTCCCAAAAGCGAATCCTGACTGAACTCGAAGAGGAAGGTAGTCTCTGCGCCGTTCGGATTCACGTTTCCGTTGAGCGTTGCCGTCGATGTCGCAACTTTTGTCGCTGCGGTTGTGTCCGCCGAAGGTGCAGTTGCCGCGGCAGGACCTTTCGTTGTGAAGCTCTGCGTTGCACCATTGACCGTGCCGTAGGCATTCTGCGCGTTGATGCGGTAGAAGTACTTCGTAAGCGGCTTCAATCCCGCTATCGCTGCGGAGACCGACGTCGCGCTATTGGCGCTGCCGGCCGACTGGAATGCAGTGATGCTTCCCAGGTTTGCATCATTCCCGTATTCGAACCAGTAGGTCGTTTGCGACGAATGCGGATTCACCTGTGCGTTCAGAGTTGCACCCGAGCGTGTCACATCTGAGGCACCGTTGGTGCTCGCTGCGGGAGGTGTGCCCTGATTCGGAGGATTATTGTTGGTGCTGAAGCTGTAGGTCGCACCGTTGACCGTGCCCAAGGCGTTTTGTGCACTCAGGCGGAAGTAGTACGTCGTGTTGGCCCGCAATCCGGTGATGTAGGCCGGAGAGGGGATCGCACTCCATCCGGAGCCAATTGCCTGCGAAGATGTCCTCTGACCGAGGGTCGCGGACTCTCCGTATTCGTACCAGTAGGTAGTCGGCGCGCCGTTCGGCGTCACCTTACCCGTCACGACTGCGGTCGAATTCGAAGGTGCCACGCTTGTATTGGTAACAACCGTCGGCGCACTCGCCGTCGGCGGAGTGGTGCCGGTATCAGTCGTATCTCCGGTAGTGGATGGGGTAGTCGTTGCCTGTGTCCCTGGTGCCGGATTGTTCATCGTGAGGAGGTAATACCCGCCTCCCAAGAGAAGGATCACGACAACTATGCCGATAATTACGTTTTGGTTCATATATAATTTTTTAGTTGATAGTGGATAAGCTGGTATGCGGTTGGAGTCAGCTCGACCGTTCGACTCCGACCTTAATGAAGACGCTGTGCCGACAGACACATTACACGGGACATCATGAAGTTTTAATGAATCAAACGAAGCTCGACCCTTGCTTTCACGGGGGGGGGGGGGCAGGGCAAACTTTAAAACTGGGACAAAC
>OBEQ010626950.1_pt1 | contig 15305 bp, 20 predicted proteins | sample 1670901 | NCBI WGS metagenome assembly OBEQ01 (sample SAMEA104232315, study PRJEB22302) | groundwater metagenome | biome: forest; feature: aquifer; material: groundwater | place: USA | collected 2011-08-07 | depth 5.4 m | reverse complement strand
CAGCTTCCCCACAGTAGGTCGCACAGGCCTCCCGCGAAGTGCAACCGCTTGGCAACTGCCCGCCGGACTTTAGATATTTTTGAATTTTATCGGCTGCCTCAAAGTTGTCGTTCTTCAGGTTGTGATCGCTAGCCCCCTTCACGCACGCATCCAAATTTTGGGCAGCGCTACAGAAAGTTTCGCAGCTGGCCGGCGAGTCGCAGCCGCCGGGACCTTTGCCGCCAATTTCTTTCACCCGTTTTGCCTCATCCGGTTTTATAAAGCCGATTTTCACGCCGAAGTCAATGCACTCTTCGCGATGGCTTGTGTCGGAACAATATTTTTCACATTCGTCTTTGCTGTTGCACCCTCCCGGCGTTTCGCCTTTTTGCGAAAGCTCCATGATTTTTTCAAGCTGTTCGGCGTTCGGCTCATGGCGACCTCTTGAGGCAGAGTCTTTGCCGCCTTTTTGTATAATTCCCGCTTTTTGCGCGAAATTAAAACACTCTTTCGCATGGCTGAAATCGCCGCAATAATTTTGACACTCCTCTTTCGTTTGGCAACTCCCCGGAGTCGTCCCGCCCTTTTTCAAGAAGCTCTGAATCTTTTTCCCCTGTTCATAGTGTTCATCCTTAAAGCCGTTTTCCTCGGCAAAAGTCGTACACTCGTCAAGATGAGAAAGGTTGCCACAATAAGTATCGCACGATGCGGGCGAATTACAGTTGCCGGGACTGCTCCCCTCGCGAACATGCTTGGTAAATTTTTCAGCGCGTGTCGCATCTTTTTCCGTCATAAGCCCGCGGCTTTTCGCGAAGGCGATGCAGGCGTCCATGTGCCCCGTTTGATTGCAATAATTTTTGCATTCATTCTTGCTTGCGCAATTGCCAAGCTCCGCTACGGGGAACGCGATACCGCGAACGGAAGAATCGGCACTATCGGGAACCGCGGGAGGTGTTACGGTCTGTCCCTCGGCGACAATGCTTGCGAAAAAAATAAACGAGAATGCGACACCGAGCGACCCCGCAAGCGATACTGTTTTATGAAATTTGCTTTGTTCTTTCATGGATTTTATTCAAATGGATTTTTATAAGCGCCGCCGATCGGATTCGCGACGGGAGAAACATTCTCCGGAATCTTGCCTTTAATCGGGTTTTTCGCCTGCTCATAAATACCGCCGCCCAAACTCGCTTTCGCTTCCGGAGACGGCGCGACTTCTTTTGCCACAGGCGCAAGCACTGGTGCTGCGGTGGGCGGTGTTTGAGGTCTGCCGTTTACATACCATGCAAGATACGCGACCGCGATGGCAAGAATAAAAATAATAATGCTGATAATATATTTCTCTTTTTTTACGCCCGGCGCGCCGAGCGGATTTTGTGTGATGTTTTCCATGAGTTCAGTATAGCAGAAACCCCCGCGCAAGTTATACACACACAAACAAAAAACCGACACGAGTCGGTTTTTTTGTTCTGGTGCCTGAGAGAGGACTTGGTCACAAGTATTTTTCCTGACGGAAAAATCTCGCGGCCCCGGCTCGGCATTTTTGCCTTTGCTTCGCAAAACAAAAATATGCCTGCGCCCTTCAAGTCCTCACGGAAGCAAAGCAGTTTGCTTCCTTCTCAGGCACCATAAAAAATTCCCCATTGTACGTGGGGAATTTTTTATGGTGCCCGGGAGAGGACTTGAACCTCCACACCTTGCGGCACATCCACCTCAAGGATGCTTGTCTACCAATTTCAACACCCGGGCATTTTTGTCAAGTTGAAAGACTTTCTCAACTTTATTACCATCATACACGTTTTTCAGAGTTTTGGAAGAGTCGGGACAAAAAACACCGTTCCAAACAATGAACGGCATTTTTTTGTTTTTTTATTCTTTAACAATTTCCGCCTCTTCTTCCGCGCGGGCGTCATCGGCGATTTCTCTTTCGGCTATCGGTATGATTTCTTCCTCTTCTTCGGGTACCGCCATCGCCTCTCGCCCGCTTCTCATCTTGCGGCGGATTTCTTTCGCAGCTTTTTCGCGAATGTAGTAGAGCTTGGAGCGGCGCGTTTTTGTTCGTCTGACAATTTCGATTTTATCAATGATGGGCGAATAGAGCGGAAAAATCCTTTCTACGCCGACACCGCCGGAAACCTTGCGAACAGTAAAGGTTGCTCCCGGCTCGGTGCCGTGCTTTCGCGCCAGGACAAGCCCTTCAAATGCCTGAAGACGAGTTCGGTCTTTTTTATCTTTACCCATTTCTTTAATCTTCACAAACACGCGGACGGTGTCGCCGGCGCGCATGTCGAGCGTTTTTCGCTCGGAAACTTTCACGGGGGTGAATTTTATGTCTAATTTATTCATAGTTTATGGTTACTTTACAGTCCAATCAATCTAGCATAAATAGTAATTTTATGCAACAAAGACTCCCTTTCCGCCATTCTTATTTTTCACGGTTACTTTTGAAACCACACCAGATGCTTTGTTTATCAAATAAAACCCAGTAACAAAGCCGATGCACCCTGGGAGTATTGAAAACCCCGGAATCATTTCAAGAAGTGCCGTTCCCGCCGTAAGCGCAGTGGTGCCTTTCGAGCGATACCCTGCCAGCCAGTACCCGAGCCGCGCAAAGAAAATAAACAAAACGCTGAAAAGATTGCCAATGAAAGGAATGATGCTCGCCAAATCAAAAATCGCCGCGGGAAAAAGCATCGCCATAAAAACAAAAGCTGACTGATTTTTATTGTCCATGTTCTTATTGTATGAAACTTATCGTGCGGGTGCAATGAAAAGTTGCGCCAAAAGACATGTTGTCAAAAAAATTTATTTTCTTTCCAAAAAACACCGCTAGCAAATTCTAGCATATGCTAGAATTTGCTAGCGGTGTTTTTTAAGAAACATTGAGAAGCGCGGGCGCATGCAAAAAATCCGGCGGAAGCGGTGCTTCAAAACGAAGCGGCTTGCCTGACGGCGAGAGAATTTCAAGCGAGAAAGCGTGAAGTGCAGTGCGGGAAAATCCAAGTATGCACGCTTGTTTCGGCGCGTAGAGCGCGTCGCACACGACCGAGTGCCCGATAGCTTTCAGGTGCGCGCGGATTTGGTGCGTGCGTCCCGTCTTCGGATATGCCTCCAGATACGTCGCCTCCTTCCCTCTTTCTAAAACTTTGTATTCTGTCACCGCTTCTCGCAACTCTCCGCGCGCGCCGAACTCCGCCGACCATTTTCGGAAGTCGCTCGTACTTCTGCCGATAGGCTTGTTGATTATTCCCGTGTCGTTTTTGACGATGCCATACACGAAGGCGCGGTAGGTTTTTTTTGCGAGCCGTTCTTGAAATTGTTTTTTCAAGTGAGCGAAAGACTCTTGGGTTTTCGCCACCACCATCACGCCGGAGGTGTCGCGGTCAAGGCGATGCACAATGCCGGGACGAAAAATTTTCTCGCCACTCGGTGTCATCCACGACTCCCCCACCTCGCGAATGTGCGGATATTTTTCCATGAGCCAATCCGCCAAGGTTGCGTTTTTTACCTTGCCGTCGGAATGCACTATAAGCCCGCTCGGTTTATCAAGAGCAAGCAGGTCTTTGTCTTCGTAGAGAATTGTTATTTCCATTACTTTTATGGTACAGAAAAAAAGCCCGGCTGTAAAAGCCGGACTTTTGAATATGCTCTTCATCTTTTACATGATAAGCGAAATTAAATCTTTAGGATTTTCCAAGTCGGGAATCAAATCCATCTCTTCCCCTATGCCGTACTTCTCTGAAAGTTCGTATGTAAGCAGTAATGCGGAAAAATCCTCAAGCCCTATTCCAACTGAATCAAACAGTGTTATCTCATGTTGGCTCACACGACCTTTTTTCTTCCCGGTGATTACTTCATAAAGTTCAGCGTGAACTTTCGCTTTCGCTTCTTCTTTTGAATACCCCTGTATTTCGCCTTCAAGAACAGCCTGATCAAAATATTCCACCACGATATGACTCCGTTTCACGATCTCAAAATCAAGTTCCGTTTTGCCGGGGGCATCGCCTCCGATTCCGTTGATATGAGTGCCGGGCATTATCCATTCATTTTTTATCACCTCGACGCGACCTTTGTATGCCGTACACGTGGTAACAATGTCCGCCCCTCGTACCGCTTCTTCGGCGCTGGTGCATCTCACAAACCTAACGGTGGCGCTGGTGTTTATAAAATTTATCCGAAATTTACCCATGGCACAATTATCAATGTCAAAGTGTCTGACTTCTTTTATGTCGCGTACCAAAGACAGAGCTAATACTAAAAATTCGCTCTGCGCTCCGGTGCCGATGATGGCAAGCACTGTGCTGTTTTTCCGTGCCATAAAATCTGTCGCGAGTGCCGTATTCGCCGCGGTGCGAAGCGCGGTGAGAAGAGTCATTTCACTAAACATCAGAGGATATCCGGTGTCTGACTCGGAAAGCTGCCCCGTTGCCACTATCGTCATTTTTTTCTTATCCGGATTTTTGGGATGGCAATTCACATACTTGAACGTGTAGTATTTGCCATCACATGTGGGCATAAGTTCATGTACCCCATTCGGCACATACATGGCGGGACGCGGCATTTTATTAAATTCTTCCCATCTGCCGTAGTCCGTTTTGAGCCGCGCCATGAGGTCGTTGAAAAAATTCTCCAGCCCGTGTATTTTAATGATTTGGGTCAGAGAGCCTATTGATATGATTTTCATACTATCCTCCTTCAGAATGCTGATATGTTAAAAGACACCAAATTCCAGTATCCAAGAAAATAGCGGAAAAGTCAAGCGAAAAACCAACTTGGAGGTTTCGCCTCCAAGTTGGTTTTTCGGCATTACTTTGAGCTTAAAAGCGATAGGTAGAGCGCGCGGGAAATCAAGTCGAACACCATCGTCGCTTTCTCGGCAGTGTCTGGCGTCTGGCGTCTTTCTTCCGCAAGGTTGAAATTTATCATTTGTCTATCTTATCATATTTAACAAGTTTTGTCAAACAAAACCGCAGAGCGTGAAGCCCTGCGGTTATTTTCTTACTTTCTCGCCATCATCAGTTTTTCGGCTACTGCCACATCGTCTTCGGTGATGTCCCAAAATTTTTTGCTTCCGACAACGGTGTAAAGTTCGCGGAACAACTCCGGCAGAATAAACGGAACTATTTTCTTACTTTCATACTCGGCTTGTTTATACCCATACAGCGACAGAAACGTTTTGTCTCGGAAAAACAGTTCCCTGTTACGCGTCCCTTCTTCTCTTAATTCGGGATTCGGCCGCCTTTCAACAAACTCAAGAAAAAGCCCGCTTGCGGTTTCGCTCCGCGGATGATACAGCTCCCCGCCAAACACTTGGACCAAATCATTTTTCTCATCGTACAGCAAGGGCGTTACGAATTGCGCCCCCCTCGCTACCGCATGATTATGAAATCCGCGAATGTCGGGTGTTTTGAGGGCAAGATGCTGCACATGTGCACAGGTGGAATGTTCGTCCAGTATTTGTCTAACATGAGAAAACATATCGGCTGGCTCCGATGGCTGCACAATGGCAACCATCATGTTTCGCAGCATATCCGCTTCGCGCTTCTGTTTGAAGTACTCGTAAAATTTTTCCCAAAAGCAGCGGAGGGTACTGGTGTCTGCGCCAAGAAGCTCCCGAAGTGCATTGAACTGTTCTTCATCCTTTTTTGTCCACGCTCCACCAAGATTGGCGGCATAGGTCATGGATTCTTTATGGTCATCGCGCCACGACATCTCTACGTCGTACACAATACCGCTTCGATCTCTCGGCACGCATAAAAGTGTTCGGAGCAAGAGATAAAAAACATTGTAAAGTATCGGATCAACGTGTATGGTGGCATGGTCGTGCTCAAAATTTGCAAAGTACGGTTTTGTGTTCATTAGTTTCTCCTTTTGAGAAAAGTCTTGCTTCATTGTGCCTTTTTTACTCTTTTCGTCAATGTTGACAAAATTGTTTTATTCATCATTATACATGGTAGGCACTCTTTGAAATTCAACACGTGAGGAATATAGTATGTTGCTGGAAAAATTCGCTCCGCGGAGCAACGCCCGTACGGGATATGAACATCTGGTTGGACAAATGGACGGCGCGCCGAAAGACGGACTTTTTGCCGCAAAAATTGGGTTTCATACGGAAATGCTTTTGGATGCGCCTCCAACACTATTGGTGAACATTAAAAAATGTTCACATGAGGTATCCTCTCTTCTATTGGAAGCGGATTTGCGCCCGCTTCTGTTGAGATTCGGTAGTTTGCCCTCGAACATCTGTCGGATATCGTTACTGTCCGCCAAAAACCGAGGCACGGAAATACATGCATCTGCCATCGCAGCTCTCCAATCAACGTCTGCTTTCTTGAACACAGACGAAGATAATGTGTATTTTGTACACGAGGGTGATGGAGTGTGCGATACCGTACTCGGGGGTATGAAATACCGTGCCGGAGATTTCATTTTCATTCCACGGCACTTCCATCATCGATTCAGGGCGGAAAAAAAGACCAGCATGGTCGGTATTGGAAGTTCGTCAGCTTTGAGAAAACCGGCGAGAAAAGACGGGGAAAACATGGATGTTCCTTATAGTAATTTTTCTATTTCTCTTCCCGACCCAAACCTTCGCCACAAGGAGGGAGGTGGACCTTGGCTACTTGCCGTCAAAAGAGGCGGAGAATATTATCGGGCTCTGTATTCTTGCCCAACACACTGTGTCGCATACAAAAGCACACTCTACCCCTTCATTGTGAACGTGTCCCAGCTCAACTTTTCATACACCACATCAATCCACGCCGACCCGACGAATTTCTGTCTTTTCGGCACGGCGGACGATTCGGTTATGATTTCCGTTCTCGGTGCTCGTTTTGTTCATTCCCCACCCTACAACCACTTGAACGAGTGGGACGAGTTTTTGTTCTATTCGAAAGCGTACAGCGCAAGAGCCGGCACGATAGTCCCCGGGGACGCAACATTGCATCCGCAAGGCATCTGGCACGGGCCGCAAATACCAGCGCTTATGAATTGGCAAAAGCCGGAACATCCTGTGTGGGTTGACGACCTCGCCATCATGTTTGAGTCAAAAGAGCCGCTCTTTCTTTGCGAGAGCGCAAAAAACATCTTCGTGCCGGATTACGAAAAATCATGGCTGCGTGGCTGGGAGGAATGCAAAAAAGAGTAACTTTTACAAAAGGGGCGGTTCAATACCGCCCCTTTACTTTTTTTATATTATAGTGTATAAAGACTACCAGCAATAGTGGTATTGCAATTTGACATACGAGGTAATAATCATGGAACTTTCAGCTACCGACTTCCTGAAAAAACACTTTTCGGGAAAAATTTTCGACGCGCTCGCGTTTGAACAGCACATGCGCCAAATACGGCAAAAACGCGGAGATACTGTTCCTCCGGAATGGTATGAGCGCGTTACCGGCTACTTCGGACGCATTGAGAAAGACAAAATAAAAGGAAACGGCGACACGATATTTTATCCCTCTTTTGAACACAAAAAGGATTGTGAGTTCGAGATTGTCGGGCTTTGCCTTGAATCTATTAAGACAACCGATGTTCATAAAGCGATTGAATTCATAAAGCACCACATGGTTTTCACCATCTGGAACGACACGAGCTGCCGCGAATTCCAAGCCTACGATATGAAGCTCCCCCTCTCTGTTACCTTTTCTAAAGGAATGGCGGATAAAGCGTTCGGCCCGCAATGGGTTTCAGGCAATCAAATCCCGATGGATGAAAATGGTGTCTTCAATATGGAAATGCATCTTTCGATAAACGGCGACTTCTTACGGCGCGAAGGCGGCTTCCGTTCCATCTATTTCACCGACCCAAAAACCGACGAACAGCGTGCGTGGGGATTCGCGCAAATCATTGCTTGGTTTGGAAAAATAAACCAAGGGTTTGAAAGGGGCGACCTTATCGGCTCCGGCACCGTCGGCAATGGCTCCATCATGGATGCACTCCCGCAAAGGGAATGGCTCAAAGCAGGAGATAAAATCGAAATGTGGGTCGAGTATATCGGCACGCTCACCAATACCGTCGGCGTTATTGAAATGCCCGACCCGAGAAATTACTGAAATGAGGATACTATTATGTTACAAAGTTATAATTGGATTACTGAAAAGGCGAGGAACAAAGACGATTTTTGGAAGATATTTCAAATTCGAAGATTAGTCTTTGATAAAGTACACGTTCAATATCCTCTCGGCGAGCCGTGCGCGCATCTTGGGCGATTCTTCCGCGCTGATGCGTTATTAGAATATTGGGCTACGTGTCACAAAGAAGAGATGCTGGCGGAGATTGCCGGTTCTATGAATGAATGGACCTCAGAAGAAGACATTGATTTTGATGTCATCTTTGCCCCAAACCAACCGGTCGTGAGAAAAATTGTTGAAGCGTTTATTTCTGCCAGAACAGACAAAGAAACACGCATGGCTCTCTGGGAATATCTCCCCACCGGGCGTTTCGGCGACAAGCTCGTTTCGGGCGAAATCAAACCGGGCGACCGCGTGCTCGTGTACAATGCCGTGAGTATTCAAGGCAGATGCATCGGCGAGCGGCTCCCCTCTTTCGCGGAAGCACTCGGCGGCGAAGTCGTCGCCATCGCGTGCTTCGCGAAAGGCACCACGCCGAAAGTCCGCGAACTGGAAGAAAAATGGGGAAATAAATTTTACTCCGCGATACAAATAGACATTCCGGTCTATAAACCGGAAGATTGCCCGATGTGCAAAGCGGGAGAAAAATTGATTCCGTGGACGGAGTTGTAAACTGTAGAGAAAAAGCTCGGGATTCGTCCCGGGCTTTCTTTTTTTATAATTTGTGGTATATTCACCGACAGACAAAACTTGAATAGGAGCTGTACCATGACAGAAAAATATGTTTGGAAACCCACGCCATACTTTTTGCGCGAATCGAGAATGGCTCGATTTATGCAAAAGCACGGGATACTTGAGGGTGATTGGCTGGAATTATTGAAACGGTCGAGAGATATGGATTGGTTTTATCCGGCAATGTTTGAAGCGCTCGGGGTTGAATGGTTTCTACCGTACCATACGCTGTATGACGACTCGCAAGGCATGCCTTTTACAAAATGGTTTTTGGGCGGAAAAATTAATATCGTCCACAATTGTGTTGAGCGGCACGTACGCGACGGAAAAGGAAACAATGTCGCCTTGCGGCACGAAAACGAAACGGGAGATGTTCAAATCGTTTCATTCGCCGAGCTTTCGGAAAACGTGAATCTTTTGGCGGGAGCGATGAAACAACACGGGGTAAAGAAAGGCGACATGGTCGGTATGTGCATGACCGTCTCGCCCGAAGCGGTCGCGCTCATGTTCGCCTGCTTCAAAATTGGGGCAGTGTGTGTACAAATGGCACCGAGCTTTTCCGTGACGGAGATTGTTTCTCGTGTCGAGGTAATCGGAACAAAAATGTTTTTCGCGGTTGACGGCTATACGCACAAAGGGGTGCCACACAAACTGGCTCCCGTTCTTGATGCCTTATGTGAAATGCCGCAGCTTGAAAGTATTATAGTGCTTCCAAATATCGGCGCGCCACTTCCTGAAAAAACAACCTTGTGGGACGAGTTTATTTCATGCGAACAGCTCGCAGAAACCGAAGCCTGCGATGCGGAAGACCCGGCACTGATGCTTTTTTCTTCCGGAACGACAGGAACGTCAAAACGAATCGTACATACGCACGGCGGGCTACTCGCGCAGGTGCCGAAAGAAGTTGGATTCGTATTTGATTGCCAAGAATCCGACACCTTCTACTGGCAAACGCAATTCGGGTGGATGATGGCGCCATGGGAACTTATCGGCGCGCTCTTTTTCGGAGCTTCCGTTGTGCTGTATGACGGCTCTCCCCTCTTCCCAAAAAATGACAGGGTTCTTGGGCTGATAGAAAAACACCAAGTAACTATTTTCGGTTTTACTCCAAGCGGCATACGTGCCATGTGGGAGGCAAGCGAAAAAGGCGACATTGATGTCTCTCAACATAATCTTTCTTCTCTCCGCATGCTCGGTTCTACCGGCGACGTGTTCAATGAAAAACATTGGTTATGGTATTTCAAAAATATCGGCAAGGGGAAACTTCCGATTATGAATATCTGGGGCGGAACGGAGGTGATGGGCTGTCTCGGTTATCCTCTTCCCATCATGCCGCAAAAACCGGGCACAGTGGGAAATCACGCGCTCGGAATATGTGCGGATGTATGGGACGAAGCGGGACAGCCGATACGAAACGCTCCCGGGTACGTGGTATGCACCGCGCCGTTTCCTTCCATGACTCGGGGGTTTTATGGAAACGAAAACGGGTACCTTAAAACGTATTTTGAGCAATTTGGAAACGAGGTGTGGGGTCATAACGACCGTGTCATAATCGACGAAGATGACTGCTGGTTCCACCTCGGACGCGCCGATGATTTGATTATTCGGAACGGGACAAAATTTGACCCGAGAAAAATCGCTTCTGCTATTATGGCATTTCCAAAAAATTCCATACAAGATGCCGCGGTTATCGGGATACCGGACGAAACGGTCGGACATCGCATATGCGCTTTCGTTGTTACGGAAGAAAAAACAGAAACACTAAAGCAAGAAATAGCACTCTATCTGAAAAAAAAGCATGATGCTCGTTTAACTATTGACCTGCTTTTTGTCGTTTCGGCAATACCGAGAAATACGGCGGCAAAAGTGCCCCATGCGCTTATCCGAAAAGCATTTTTAGGCGAAGACCTTGGCGACCTATCGAAAATTGTAAATTCGGAATCGCTCCAAGAAATTCAAACTCTCGGAAAAAACACGGGGCACGTATAACTGCACAACGGACAAGAGCAACCTCTTGTCCGTTTTTTTGTTCCCCCAGCCGATCCTATTTGGCATATTTTTTGGTTTGACAAAATTGTAAGACAAAGTAAGATATAAATATGCAAACACGAAAAACCATGACTATCTCTCTCCCGCCGGAAATACTTACTCGGATCGATTTGGCAAGAAAGCGCGAACACCAAACCCGCTCTGAAATGGTAAGGGAGGCGTTGCGCGCTCACTTGAGAAAAATTATACCGGTTGATACGGCGAGTATTAGCGAAATAACCGCCCTAGAACTCGCGCGAAAAGAGTATGCGCACGGAGAATACGTAACCCTTGATAGTCTTCTACATGAACTGGGAAATACACATCGTCGAACGAGCAAGAAAACAGCTCGGTAAAATTCAAGAAAAAGACAGGCGGTATATTCTTCTTGCTCTCCAAGAAATGCGAGCGGACCCGTTTAGTGGAGATGTTGTGTGGCTCAAAAACCAACCATATTCCCTGCGCCGAAGAGTCGGAACATGGCGCATTCTTTTTGATATTGATACAAAAATAAAGCTTGTTGTTATTGGCGATGTAAAACGCCGAACCGATAACACGTACAAATAGCGATAAAAAATCATTTCCCCAGCCGTCGCTCGCGGGTCGCGTATTCTTCGAGGATACCGGTAAATTCTTCTTTTGAAAATTCGGGCCAGAGGGTGTCGCTGAAAAAAAGCTCGCTGTACACGCTCTGCCATGTGAGGAAGTTTGAAAGACGTTTTTCCCCCCCTGTACGGATGATGATGTCGGGGTCGGGCATACCGCCACCTTCTTCCGCTTTCCCTTCCGCCGTCCAAAGCAATTTTCCAAATTCTTCTTCAGTCAACGTCGCTATTTCTTCCGGCGTTTTTTCCAATGCGAGTTTTTTTGCAGCGGCGAGAATTTCCGCGCGGCCGCCGTAAGAGAGACAAACGTAAAGCGTGTACTCTCCGCCGCTCGTTTCTTCTTCCATTTTCTCCATCCCCTCGCGCAAGTCTTTATCGAATCTTTCTTTCTGCCCGATGAATTTTACCCGCCCGCCCTCTTTCTTAAATCGCGCTGTCTCCTTAAGAAGTACGGTGCGAAAAAGCTGCATGAGGTATCCCACCTCCGCTTCGGTACGCTTCCAGTTTTCCGTGGAAAAAGCGTACACGGCGAGATGTTTTATTCCCGCTTCTTTGCACCACAAAAGAAGGTCGATTAATTTATCGTACCCGCGCCGATGCCCTTCGAAAGAAGGCAGCCCGTTCGCTTTTGCCCACCGGCGATTGCCGTCCATGATAAGGCCGAGGCAGGTTGGAGTATTCTTTTGTTGGTTATCCACAGGCATATTGACTTTCTAAATTAACAGGTGTATACTTCTACTTATCTCCACGAAAGAGACCCTTACGAGGTTCCGTCCTCGTCGGGGGCTTTTTTATTTTTGACTCCTAAAATAAATCTTTGGTCGTTGATATATGCTATTCGCGCACCTGTTCGTTTCAAAAGAATGGAGCATTTTTTAGCAACGGCCGGAGAAAGAATAGCTTCCAGTTTCTTTTTCTCAATCAAAAAAGAGATGAGGCTTGCGTAATCGCCGTCGCTTGAAATAAGAAGGGTTTTTTCGAAAGCGCTTTCGTATACATCCCTCATGGCGCGAACAACAATGTCAGCATCGCAATTTCCTTTTACTTTTCCGTCTCCATCGTAAGTAACTTCTTTAAACACAAGAGTGAAGCCGTCTTCTTGAAGCCGCGTATAAAGATTTTTATACCTTGGAATAAGCCCCAAAAATAAATAGGCTTGACTCACTCCATATTTATCACGAAGCCATACGCGAAGTTTTTTGTAATCAAGTTTCCATTCCAACTTAGCCGCACACTTGTGCAGATTCGCGCCGTCTATATACGCGACATTGTTTCGGGTGTTCTTCATATTTTACTATGTTATCACAAAATCTTTAAATCCGCCCGATGCCTCTATCCATTTCGTTTCCGCTTCCTCTACTTTCGCAAAAAGGGAGCCTTTATGCAAGAGTGTAACAAACTTCTTGAGCGCTTCTTCTTCCCCTTCGGCAACAACGGCAACTGAGCCGTCTTTTAAATTTTGCACTGTGCCCGCAAGACGAAGCCCGCGCGCTTTTCTTTGCGCGAAGTCGCGGTACATCACCATCTGCACGCGGCCGGTTATTTTACATTCAATGCGCTTTTGCATGTTTCTTGATGGCTTTTTGCAAGTCCTTGTCAAAAGTTATAACTTCGTGTTCAGAGGAAAGATACAAAAGCGATGCATCTATCGTCGAAAGTTTTTTACCGTTTTTTTCTCGAAAAATCTTAATTGTTTCTTGAAAAAAATCTCTCATGGAAAACAAAACGGTTATCTCGCGGTTATCAAATGCATAATCGAGGAATTTTTCCGATATCTCTCCTCCCGCTTTTATAAGAAGAATGGTGCATGTTTCAAGTATCACATACTCGGGGATGGCGACATGCCGAAAAAAAGGCGCTAATTTTAACGCCTTTTTGTGTTGGCTGTCTTCTTCAAGATACAGCGCTATCCAGACATTGGAATCAAGAATCATCATCAATCTTTTTATGTGCCGTAAAGAATTTTATCAATGTTTTTACTCAAGTCTTTCTCTTTGCTGTGAAAACGGATGCTCAATAAATCTTCCAGCGTATATTTGCCTTTTGGTTTCGTTTCCATTGGCTCAATACGAAACAACGGTTCATTGTTTTTTGCCACGACAAAAGACATTCCTCGTTTCGTTTCGCGAGAAATAGCTTTGGAGTTTCTTAAAAATTCCCTCATACCGATTATTTTTGGTTCTTGTGCAGAAATGCCAATAGCTGTGTTCATGATTTCATTCTATCAAATGTCAAACAATTGTCAAACATTTAAACTCTTCAAATACGCCCGCAATTTCTCCCCTATCTCGGGGTGTTTCAGTCCGAAGTGTATGGTCGCTTTTACGAAATTGAACTTGTCGCCCGTATCAAGCCATGTGCCTTCAAGTATGCGTCCGTAAATCGGGCTCCCGTCTTCAAGCATGGCATCAAACACATCAGCAAGACGCTTTTCGCCGGACTTCCACTTGGTCATGCTTCTGAGTTTTTCAAACACCTCCGGAGTGAGGACATACTTCCCCGGCACGGCAATGTTGGACGGAGCATCTTCCATTTTCGGTTTCTCAACAAATCGGCTGATTTTCCAGTCATTCCCGTCAAGCTTTGTGCCGCCAATGACGCCGAATTTTGAAACTTCCTCCATCGGAATTTCCGCAAGCCCGATAATGGGCGCTTGATATTTTTCATAGGCTTCGATGAGCTGAAGCGCGCCCGGAACAACGCTGTCGTAAAGGCAATCGCCGAACACTACCAGCACCGGCTCGTCCCCCACCAAGTGAGCCACCTGGTCAATGGCATCGCCATCGCCGAGCGCCGTCTTTTGGCGCACATAAGAGAAGCGCGCGAGGTGCGGAATTCTTCGCACTTGTTCGACGAGCTCATGCTTTTCCTTTTCTGCAAGCATGTTTTCCAGCTCGTAAGAAATATCGAAGTGGTCTTCAATCGCGCGCTTTCCGCGGCCGGTCACGAAAATAATTTCTTCAATGCCGGACTCCACCAATTCTTCGACAATATACTGCACCACCGGCTTATCCACCACCGGAAGCATTTCTTTCGGCTGTGCTTTTGTGGCAGGAAGAAACCTTGTCCCCATGCCGGCAACCGGAAGAATGGCTTTTTTGATTGTTTTTTTCATATTGCTTAAGTGTAAAGAATTCTGTGATAAGAATCAAGCGATAAAAATAAAAAACCCTTTGCATTTTTTAGATGCAAAGGGTTTAAGCGTGATTAAGACAATCAAGAGGCGTTCCTTCTTAAACGGAAAACATTATTAGCGTGCACTTCGTTACGCGCAGGTGTATAGATGTGTGCGTTTTTAGTAAAACGCAGCGCGATAAAGTTTTCATGCCATAGAGCACCGACCCAATACAAACAAAGCACTACCTCGCCCAGATATTCAATGAGATACGGAACGCGATAATCGCCGTTAGGGAACGCCAAAACGGCGCGCCACCCAAAAACAGCTTTCCCTTCAAAATGTTCTCTGAAAAAAGAGAGCCCCTTCTTTTGTATCCCTTCCAGTTCGTGGAAACCCAAACAATCTTCGAACAACCCGTTGACTGTGAAATAATCGAGGATGATTTGCCCGGTTGCTCCTTCAGAAAGGAAATCTTCATGGAACCACTGTTCAAGTGTTTTTGGGTTAAACTCCCTTACCCCTTTATACAATTCATGGTATATACCCCTTTTGGAAAATTCAGAATATTTCGATGATAAGGAAAGGTCTATGGTGACGTTTTTATCCCCCACTATCTTTCTTTTTTCCGCAAGGCTGACCACTCTAGTACCACCCCCAATTAATTCTTCGTATAGAGCGCTGGGAATTTTTCTCGCGCCTTCTCTTTAGTAAATTTCCTCGAAATGCGCCCGACCCGCGCATTTCGTTCTGCGACAATGTCTAGGCTCGTCTTTT
>OBEQ011755748.1_pt1 | contig 15306 bp, 13 predicted proteins | sample 1670901 | NCBI WGS metagenome assembly OBEQ01 (sample SAMEA104232315, study PRJEB22302) | groundwater metagenome | biome: forest; feature: aquifer; material: groundwater | place: USA | collected 2011-08-07 | depth 5.4 m | reverse complement strand
ATCCTCCTCGGTGCCTCCCATAACGTCTTTGTGGGCAAAGTGGTCGCTCAAACGGGAAACAAAGAAACGGAGATTGGCCCTCGCACGCAGTATCAGGTTGAGGTCGTCGACAATATCAAGGGTGAGCTCAGTGGCAACATTACTCTTGATATGCTTGGTGGATATGATAGGGACGGAAAACTGATACTTGTTGAAGATGAAAGCCTTTTATCTGGAAACTCATTACTTCAACCAGGCTCCACATACCTCCTTGCTACGCGCTACAACCAACAAAACGATTGGTATACCGTCATCGCGCACCCCAATGCAAGAAAGGTTTTGAGTGAGGATGAAAACATGGACACAGACCAACTTCGTGCCCTTGCAGAGAGTGACGAGAAAGCAAGGAAATTTAAAGCAGCCTATGCTTCTGAAATTCTCGACAAAGCTGATACGGCAAACAACAACACCCGCAACGCCTTTCAATCCCTCCCACCCGAAGCAAAGGCCGCCGCTCAGTCGCGTGCGGATGAAGCGAAAGCCTCTCTTGCGTCGAGTGCATCTGCTCAATAGACACTATCGAAACAACGCCACAAATGTGGCGTTGTTTTGTATACTGAGGGGTGTGGACACACGAACTTGGTCATGCGCTCGGGCTCTATCACAGTTACTACCCGAACATTATGGCTTCATATACAGCGACTACAACAACCCTCGGTGCCCAAGATATCCTTGATTATAACTATTGCTGGACAGGAACTAATTGTCAGTAATTAATATTAATTTTATGAAATTTACTACACTCTTTGCAGGCATTCTCAGGCATAAATGGATATTTCTTGCCCTTATCCTTTTGATTATGCTTACACTGGCATATGTCGGGATAATGTTTGAAAGATATCTTCTCATCAAAAATAGATTAGTTATTCCAAAGGATACTCTGGTAGTTTCATGGGACCAAGTTAAGATTCTTGCAGGGCAATGTGATATTTCACAATTAGGGGAGGGTCACTCTAAAGACTGGATGGTACTACGAGATGGACGAGGATTCACGGTCGAAGGATCACCAGGGCGTGATTGGATGAGTGATCTCGTGAAATCACATGAAAAGAAGTGTGGGTTTGTTAGTGTTGGAATGGAATAAATTTAATAACTAAACTTTAAATTTCGTATGAACAAAACCCTAACCATCTCCCTCATAACCCTTGGCGCATTTATAGCCTTCATCGCCCTCGCAAGCACGGCATTTCCTGAAAAACAACACATTGCACTAGTAACACACCCAGTCCACGCCGCAAAAACCTCCTACGCCCACCCACTCTACGCCGCCAACTACGCAGACAATGCTATCCTCATGGGAGCCTCCCACAACGTCTTTGTGGGTAAAGTGATCGCTCAAGTAGGAGAGAATCCTATTGCGGGAAGACCTACCACTCAATTCTCCGTACAAGTCATCAAAAATATCAAAGGAGATCTCAAAGATATGGTAGTCCTCAATCAACTCGGAGGATACCGTGACGGAATTCTCTATCTCATGGACGAAGAGAGCACCATGCTTCTTCCTGGCTCTACCTATCTCTTTGCGACCCGCTACAACCCAGAAGACGACACCCACACGCTCAATTCTCACGTCAATGCGAGCAAGCTCTTAAGCAGCGACACAAATCTCGACTCAGCATCCCTCCAAACCCTCGCAGGTCAAGATGAAAAGGTCAAAACCCTCGAAGCCGCATATCCTGATGAAGTGCTGCTCGATGCAGATATTGCACACCAGAATACCCGCAACGCCTTTAAGGATCTCCCTCCCGAAGCAAAGGCCGCAGCGCAGTCGCGCGCGGATAAGGCAAAAGCTGCGCTTGCCGCAAATGGAAGCACGCAATAATAAGGTATTAAACAACCGCGCTATCTGCCAAACGCTGTTTGTTTGTATACTGAATGAAGCAGATTATAGCGAGTGATATTATGAACAATCTTGAAAACAAAACAGAAGAGAAAAGTTTTATGCAAAAGCAGATGCGTCTGACCTGGGCAGGTTATTGGAGGATCACAATGATCATACTTCTCATTGAATATGGATTATTTTTATTGTTTGGAAGATGGGTGCCTATTGAAAGACAGTATGTGTTTCTCTCGTTAACTTTTGCTATTTTCCTTGCACTTTTTTTATTTATAAAAAATATTTTAGATTTTTTTGAATTAGAGTCAAAAGGCAAAAAAATATACCTCTGTATTTTTGTTGTTCTCGCTTTTTATGGGATTTACCGAGCATGGATTTTTCTTCCCAACAATCCCGATACCGCTTTAAGCACATTTCAGTATGCGTACTCCTTACTTCTGGTTTTATCATGTGGTTATATTGTTTTAGAGACTCTTCTGCGTAAAACATCCTCTAAACTAACTAAAATGTTCTCTGTGGTTTTCTTTCTTTTTTCTATATGGGTTGGTTCTGCCGTCCAATTAAAGTCGCTGATCGGTCTTCCGCCACTCGACTGCTTCCAAGTCCAAAACATTGTCTCTTCTGAGTTTAAAATTTGTGTGGGGGCCTTGCCCCCGCCTCCCCCTCCAGTATCTGCACCCTGCATGGATTGTAATACGGTAACCCCTCAGATGAAGGCAGAGGCGGATGCATTTTGGGGCCAGATAGCTGAGACCAATACTAAGTATTCGTGGGCTCAGGTAGTGCCAGATTGTTGCTTCATTCGCATTATGGTCGAGGGGAGGGGAGATATTCGTGTTCCAACAGAATCAAGCAAAGAGTCAATCGGCGCGATATTAAATGGAATAATCACATCTACATCCACATCGGTATTAGAAGTGGGAGGAAAAATCCCATGGAGCGAGGTTTTGCGCCTCATAAATACTTGCCAAGTACAATCGTTTAGCGATTACAATACTATTTGGAACTTATATTTAAAAAATGGTAACCCAAATTATTCTGCTAAGGCAACTTACTCAATGGTGGAGGAAGCAAACAAGGCCGCAAGTTCAACATGCAACGGAATGTTTCCTATGAGCCATTACTAAGATATATCCATGAGAAGTACTCATAATTCCTTTAACAGGATACGCAGTGGCAGATATCATAAAATACAACTAGCACTTGTAATATAAATAAAAACGCACCGGGGGGTCCCGGGGCGTTGAATGTTTGCGTGTTGTCTTTGCACGCTATGCGAGAGAGAATAGCCGCAAGAGCGAGATGAAAGTCCGGTCAGGCGCATCGGTGATCCAGTAGTCGTTCACCGCAGCGATGTCGTACCACCGTTGCCTTCTTAGGTGCTCGAACGTGTCGGTATCGATGCCGTATGCGGCGAGCAGTTCGAGGTCATGTGCACCCGGTTCTTCGCCCAGTCCTCTCGTCAACTTGCTGAAGATGAGCGACGGGAGAAGAGACGGAGTACGCGGGTCGAACGCTTGGCTTCCGTCGCTCGCCTTGCTCATGTACTGAAAGAGCGGCCGCATGGCGACTTCATCGCCGGTGAGCGTGATCTCGTTCTTGTCGGCACGCAACTCCTTTCCACTCGCCTCATGCCAGAACATGTTGCACGAATGCGCCGTGGGATATGTGACGAACACGATCTTTGTCGCGGAGAGCAACTGCACGTCGTGGGGTTCATATTTTCGGATGAACCAGATGAGCGCAAAGGCATCGAGAGTGGAGATCGTTGTCCCGGGCGTGGAATGGAGGATATTCCCGTGCGAAAGCGTTTCTTCGCGCGAGATGATGGGAATGAGCGCGCGAAGCGTCGGCTCGTCTTTCTTGGCCATTTTCGTGTTCCTTTCAAAAGGTTGTGAGGTTGACTGGACTCAATGTGCGAGAGTCTCTGGCGGAATTATACCACAAATTGGAAAATTATGCAAGTTTTATTATAGCAACAAATATAAGGACTTTTTGCTGCAAATGTAGAGGGAGTGGTCAGCTATATGGCCACCTCTTTTACTACATAGTCAGCTGGTTTGTCTGCGAGCAATTTTTCGAGTTCGGAGCGAGTGAGGAGTCCTGTCTGTGCTCCGACATGTTGCACGACATTCATTGAGTTGATCGGACCCCATGTGAGCGCCTCTTCAAGCGACTTGCCGAGCGACAGCGCAACGGTGATCGTCGATGAACATGCGTCTCCTGCTCCGGTGCGTGATACCGGTGGCTTTGGGTCAGGGTAGGGGGGCATGAAGAATGTTTTCCCTGAATAACTATCGTAAGCATAAAGACCTTTTGGGCCGTCGGTGACGACCGCGATCTTGGGCCCCAGTGCCGACATCATCTTGGGGAGTTTTGCAGGCTCCGGTTCGTTAACGCCGAGGATCAAGCGCGCTTCTTCGACATTGCAGAAAAATATTTCCGTGTGTGCATAAAGATCCTTGAGCGTTTCTTTGCCCATCTTGATTTGGAACGTACCCGGCTGGAATGCAAGCTTCACATTGGGGTGAGCGGCGAGATAGCTTGCGATCTCGTGATGATATGCAACCGAATCTTCTCCGACGGAAGAAAAATAGAGCCACTTTGGTTCTCCGATGTCTGCGGGAAGTTTGTATGGGTATGGCTGGTGCTTGATAAGGATGGTGCGCTCAGCACCGTGCATCAGCACGTAGTGATAGTTGGATGCCATTCCCTCATGTGTGCGGACAAACTTGGTGTCGACCCCTTGTTTCTCTAGCGTCGCAAGAATTTCTTTGCCATGCTCATCCGAACCGACATCAGCGATAAAGCCCGCCTTTAGTCCAAGGCGCACTGCAGAGACCGCAGCGTTTGCAGAGTTGCCGACGGCAGCAATGACCTGCACAGAGTCATAGGGGACTTTTGCACCATTCGTAAAACAAAGTTCTTCATCGACAACACCTTCAGGGTTTTCCGAACGAATAACACTCGCTTGTTTGAGACTGATGAATGCATCGGTCACCGTATCACCCACTGCAATAAAATCGTATTCTGTAGCCATAAAATGAATTAATTTAAATGTACGGACAGTATATCATGTGCTCACCTTGCGAAGATGAGGATATTCCCAGTATCTTTTTGGTTCCTATACTCCAATAAAAAAGCACCCCTGAAAATACGGGGGTGCTCGTGTCATGCTTTTTCCAAAAGGTCCAGCGTTCGGAGCTTTTGGAGCGTATGTGCGCGCATACGTTTCCCAAACTCTTCATCGTCATATTTGATGACGACAAAGGTCATGCCTTTTCGGTTTTTGATCTCATCGCCAGCACCACTTGCGACACATCCGACCGCCGATTGCAGTTCCCATTCTTCGCTCTTTCGCACCGCAAGGAATCCCGCCTCCACGGCCTCGGGGATAGATGTGCTTTGTATGACTTTCCGAGACATGCCGAGCGACTCGTAGAAGAGCGCTTCCTCTTCAATGCTCGCGAAACTTGTCTGTTCACCATGTCCGAACTTCCAGAGGTTGCCGTGGGCGAGCACGGCAAATACTTCGATGGGAAGTTTGCAGCTGTCGTTGGTCCTGATCTGGCCATCTACCCACAAATTCACTCCTTCGCAAAATATTTGCCCGCGACCGAGGTAGTCGTAGTCGATATTGCGGACGAGCCACCGATTTGAGCATTCTTGGCTTCCTCCTTTCGCAACATAGTCGCGGATCTCTACGATGTCACCCTCCCAGAATGGTGTTTCAGGGAGATCGCTGATGCGGATGAGGATCCTTGCCATTTTGTCCATTTCAGATTGTGTCATCCACGCTGCATCTGCACCAGCGAACGGGGACATTGGACTTACGCTTCCGTCATTGATCTTGAGGAGTATTTCGCGACCCCCTTTGTGGGGTGCGATGCGTAGTTTGGTGAAATCCATATAACGCCCCGCTATCCCGTGGTCAAGGCCACCACGATGGACGAGCTTTTCGCCCACTCCGACAACGGTTCCAAACAGCACGTGATTAAAACTGATGGCGTATTTGACCTTGCGTCCATGCAAGTAGCATTTCTGGATGAGTTCCCGAGCCTCGTGTTCGGGGAGCGGCGTGATACGAGAACCTTGAGATTGATTCATGAGAACCTCCGAGCCTTATGTGGCTTTAGATGAAGGGTTAAAGGAACAAGACTTCACGACGTGAAGCATGCTCACCCTACACCACTTGTTACTCCAGTCAACTAAATAATTTGTATAAAAAACCCCGCCGGAGCGGGGTTGCAAATAGTGTTGCCGAATGCTGATTCTAGGCGGCTGCCTCTTCGTCGATCAGGCCGAATTCACGGAGTGTCGCGAGGCGCATTTTTTCCGCAAATACGGGGTCGTCGTAGCGGATCACGACGAAACGTATGGGTCGCAGGTCTCGTTTCAGTTTCATCTCATGTGCATCACCGTTGCGCAATGCTTCGGCCGCCATCTCGAAGGTCCAGTAAGCTGATCCCGCATCAACTCCATGGGGTACGCGCACTTTGTCCGACATTCCGATGGAATGAAAGAATGCAGCACCTTGCTCAAGACTGAGCTTTCCATGAGCGAAATTCCATGCTGGCCCGCGTTCAACGAGGGTCAACTCCTCCCCAATCGCCGTTGTCGATGCAATTGGACTCTTTCCCCATTCCACAGTGTAGCGGACTGGGTTCTGCTCATAATCGACGTGGCCGATCGTGCGTTCGTGTTTGAGGTGGCTGCTGTCCAAGATCACCTTGTCTCCGACCCAAAAGTCCGAGGGGGGAAGATCACCGATGCGGATCATGATTCTCGAGACCTTGAGGAAAGTCGCTCGGACTTCGTCGCTTCCGAAGTCGGCGGGCGTTAGCCTGTGCCACAGGCGTTCATTTGTTCTCTCAATCGCAAGGTGAAGGTGGGTGTAGTCGATATAAGTGCCGGCGTAGCGGTGATTGGCTCCACCATGCTGAACGTATTTCTCGCCAAAGCCGATCACTTTCGCGGCGCGATTGGTATCAAGTGCGTATCCGGAGCCGACATAGATCCAGCCACGCAAAAGCTGGGGCACATCCTGAATGGGGGTGGGAGATAGTTCGAATTCATACATGAGAACCTCCTGGCCTAATGTGGCCTTATATGAAGGGTTGAAAGAGCAAGACTTCACGACGTGAAGCTTTCTTACATTACAAGGGTATTGTGATTCGTCAAGTAAAATGAAAAGACTGGTTAAGCACCATCCCAGACAACTTCTCCAAGGTCTTCCTCATATTCCCCGACCACCCTTAAATGCAAATTCTCAAGGGTGGTCGGGGTTGGGGATTGGGCGGCCCCTTAGTCTGGGATGCGTGAAATCTGATGGCTCACTGTGTTATACTTTTCTCATGAACCAACAAATCCTTGAAATGACTGCAAAGTATCTGGTTTCCGAGGGCAGGGGAGTCCTTGCTGCAGATGAATCCAGTGCGAGCTGTCAAAAACGCTTTGATGCGGTCGGTGTTGAATGTACCGAGGAAACACGACGTGCGTATCGTGAAATATTGATCACGACCCCCGAGGCGCGCGGGATCCTTTCGGGTGTTATTTTTTATGATGAAACATTTTGGCAGGCAACTGGGGGCGGTAAGCTGCTCCGTGAGTATTGCGCTGAAGCAGGTATCATGCCCGGCATTAAAGTGGATGAAGGTCTCGTTGACCTTCCGGGATTTCCCGGTGAGAAAGTTACTAAGGGTCTTGATACGCTGCCCGAGCGGATGGCAAAGTATCGCGATGCGGGTGCGAAGTTCGCAAAGTGGCGCGCGGTGATCGCAATTGCAAAGGAAAATAATAGCGGCATTCCCACTGATAACGCGATTGGTGCGAATGCGTTTGCTCTCGCGCGTTATGCACGCATCTGCCAGGAATATGATATCGTCCCAATGGTTGAGCCCGAAGTACTCTTTGACGGCACGCACACGATCGAAGAATGTGAAGCGGTGATCACAAAAGTATACGATATGCTCTTTTCGTTTATGAAAGAGTACAAGGTTCATCTGCCCGGCGCGATACTGAAAACGAGCATGGTCATTCCCGGAAAAGATTCAGGCAAGAAAATGGACCCTGAGGATGTCGCGACTCGAACTACGCGGGTACTGCATGAGCATGTGCCGCACGAGCTGGGCGGAGTGGTCTTTCTCTCCGGCGGGCAAACGCCGACGCAGGCATTCCTCAACCTCGATGCGATCGCCAAGAAAGGCCCGCATCCGTGGGGGATAACATTCTCGTTCTCACGCGCACTTCAGGACCCGGTGTTAAAGTACTGGGCAGAGCATCGCGATGACACCGCGGGAGCGATGAAGGTATTTGCGCATCAGCTTGGCATCGCCGTGGCCGCGCGTGATGGGAAGCTTGATACGAATGCGCTGGGAGGGGATTTTGTTTCAGCAAGCCAAGACCTTTAATTAGTCGGTAGTAGGTAGTACGTAGTCAGTAGAAAAAATACAAGATAAGATAAGTTTCAAGAAAATTATTTTTTTAAATAAATAACAATGCATATGACAACAAAAAAAAATTTTACATCGTTTCTCCTTTTTCTTTTATCCGCGCTACCTACTACCTACTTCCTACTACCTACTGCTTATGCTGCGACGAACGACTACGTGAATTACTGGACATTCGATGAGGGAGGAGGAAGAAGCGCCAACGATCTCGTCGGTGGACAAAACGGCGTATTGGTGGGAACCTCGACGGGTTTTGGCTGGGCATCGGGCAAGGTCGGCACAGCGCTCGGTATGGATGGAGCCGCGGGTACCGGAGTTGCACTTCCCAACGCATTCCTCTCTGGCAGTCAGGGGACAATCTCACTGTGGCTTAAGATGAATGACCTTTCCGATCGCAATATTGTATTTTCAGGCATGTCGACGATCAGTAATAATGTATACGCAGAGTTCGTGGTTGATCGCGATGGTCGCCCGACATTCCAGTTCCGCGACACTACGGACGGGAATGACCACAAAGCGCAAGCGACACACCTTCTGAATAAAAACGAGTGGTATAACGTTGTGTTTACGGCAAACGCGCAAGGGTATCACGTCTACATCAATGGAGAAGAAGCAACAGTTGCGGGCGAAAATGTTGGCCGCTGGTTCTCTGACATTAGCAACCAGACCTTTATCTACCGCATTGGCGCAAGTGATGCGACCCCCATGAGCGGTTCATTTAACGGCTATCTCGATGATGTGAAGATTTATAATCGCGCGCTCAATATTGATGAGGTCACCGTACTTTACAATGAAGGCAACGCGGCAAAGACGGCGCTTCCCGTGAGCATTGCACCAAAGATCTCTTTCACCATCTCAGAAGACCACGTCCCGTTTGGCGGATCGGTCATGCTCAACTGGTCCGGCACGAATCTTGACTCGTGTACGGCAAGCGGAGGCTGGAATGAAGCGGTCACAACTTCGGGCTCGAGAGTATTTGTAAAACTTGCAAGCGATACAACGTACACGCTTTCGTGCAGCAATAAATATGGGGCATCTGAATCATCGGTGAAGGTGTATGTTTCACCACAAGGAGCAACAAGTACGAGTTCGGTTGTTTCAAGTGGAAGCATTGCGGTGACGGCGTTACCTCCCGTTTCTTCAGGCACAGGAGCGTCGGGTAATATTGCTCCGAGCTATGTCTTTTCACACAACCTTCAAATAGGGTCACGAGGAAACGAAGTGGGATATGTACAATTGTGGCTCGTTCACTATGGATTTCTCGGTGCGGACGCACTTACACAAGGACTTCCGACCGGCTATTTTGGAAATCTTACAAAAGCCGCTTTGATCAAGTACCAAAAGAGTCACAACATAAACCCCACCGGTTTCTTCGGACCCCTCACAAGAGCCGAACTCAATAAGTCGTCAGCGATCATCGCGCAATAAGTTTTTTGTTTCGATCGAAAAATTCACACAAAAACGCGGCTTCATTACGTCGGCGCGTTTTTGCTGTATAATAGAGTTGCTAGCCAATTATTTGCACTAATTACGTTGTATGCCCACCATTTACGTTACACGAAGAATTCCTGAGGTCGGGATCAAAATGCTCACGGACAAGGGCTTTACAGTTTCCATGAGCGAGAAGAATGGTCCACTCACTCATGATGAGTTGATCGCAATGCTTAAGACGCATAATTCCGACGGAGTGCTCTGCCTTCTTACCGACACTATCGATGCTGCGGCGTTTGATGCAACGCCGAACACAAAAATCTTTGCTAACTATGCGGTTGGGTTTAACAATGTTGATGTCGCTGAAGCAAAGAGACGAGGGATCACTATTACGAACACTCCCGGCGCACTCACAAACACCGTAGCGGAACACACGATGGCCCTTATTTTGGCGATCACGACGCGCACAGCAGAAGGGGATCGCTTAATGCGCAGTGGCACGTGGGACGGGTGGGGCCCGATGCAGCTTCTCGGTACTGACCTTGCGGGGAAGACGCTGGGTGTTTTGGGTGCGGGACGTATCGGTTCTGTCTTGGCACACCAGGCGCATGCGGGGTTTGGTATGAATATTATTTATTATGATATGAATCGCAATCCGCAATTTGAAGCCGACACCGGTGCGCAATACTTTGCGACTGTTGAAGAAGTACTCGCAAAAGCCGACGTTGTCTCGATTCACGTTCCGCTCCTTGATTCAACACAACACCTGATCAATGCCGACCGTCTGAAAATGATGAAACCCACTGCGTATCTTGTGAACCCCTCTCGTGGGCCGGTCGTGGATGAGGCCGCTCTTGTTGAAGCGCTTAAGAATAATGTTATCAAGGGCGCCGCGCTTGATGTGTATGAAAACGAGCCGAAAACAGCACCCGGCTTGGTCGAGCTCGAGAATGTTGTGCTCACACCCCACATTGCATCGGCGACTGAGGTGGCGCGTGACGACATGGCAAAACTCGCTGCAGAAAATATCATTGCATTTTTCGAAGGAAAAGTTCCGCCGAATATTGTTCCGGCCTAATCTCAAATATTAATGCCCCAGGTTTTCCTGGGGCACTGGGTGGCATAAATCACATCAGTATGGTTTTTGCCAAACTCTCCTCTTGCATCTGCTGAATTTTCTTTCGAATTCGGGATGATGAATGGTAGTGTCTTTTTTTGACGGGTGTCTCACATTGCGGAATTTCTTTGCAAATTCGGGGTGATGAAGGGTGCCACTTTCTTCCGCAGTCGCTTCTTCGGATTTCGTGCAATAACAACTCATGCTGTGTTCCTTGCCAATGAGGCACTGCCTCACGTTGCATATTGGCACATGCCGATACGGGACACTGTCCGCATTATTAATAGCATTTAAAAATTACATTGCCAAGTAATCATCTTCCTGCTATGGTAATGCGATTAAACAATAATTTTTGTGATTATGATAACGCTCATAGCAGAATTGCGCGACGTGAAAGTAAATCCGAAAATGATCCGCAAACAGGGAAAGATCCCCGCGGTCTTTTACGGATCGGGCCAGGTGTCCACTTCGATCGCCGTCGATAGGATCCAATTTACTAAAGTGTTGAGTGACGCAGGAGAATCCTCCATTATCTCACTACAGACCCCGAAGGGGACGCTCGATGCACTCATCCACGATGTCGATCTCGATCCCGTGTTGGGAGATCCGATCCATGTTGATTTTTATATCACCGCAAAAGATCACAAGCTCGAAGTTGATATTCCGCTTGAATTTACCGGAGTTGCTCCTGCCGAGAAGTTGGGAGGTATTGTCACAAAGGTCATGCACGAACTGCGCATTGAGGCGCTTCCAGGCAAACTCCCACAAGAGCTTGTCGTCGACCTCTCCAAACTCGTGGCGCTCGACAGTCATGTCACTGTTGCCGACATCGTGCTTCCGGAAGGTGTTGTGGCTCTTCTTGCTCCAACCGAAGTTATCGCGATGATCTCCGTACCCCAAGCTGAAAAAGATGATGCTCATGTCCCCGTGGATCTTTCTGCAATAGAAGTAGAGAAGAAGGGCAAAAAAGAAGAGGAAGGAGAAGAAGCTTCCGCCGAATAAAAACAAAGGACCGCTTCGGCGGTTTTTTGTTGCACTATTTTCTTATTACGGCTAGGCTTTGGAAAGTTTGGAAAGTACGGTTCACACAAGGAGAGTTTTGTGAAAAATAAACGGCGTATTCCTAAAATAGGGGTGGTGCGTTTCTGGGTGGATTACAGCGGACACTCCGTTAAGCGTGGAGTTGTGGAGAGAGTTGCAAAGACCAATGCCGCTTTGCGACGGAGATATACTGGCATCATCGCGCCTCCCGATTTCATCCGAGCTCCCCATGTGCTGTTGCGTGATGGAAGATGGACACATTGGATGCCCGTCGATGAATTTTTTTGCAGAAGAAAAGCTGCCGCGGCAAGTTTGCATGGGGCTATGCGTGCCCATAGCCATGCGCAAAGAAATTCTGCTGCTGATCCGATTTGGTGAGTGCGTACACCGGTTTTATGCCGGTGTATTTTTTTATAGTATGAAAATATGTTTTGCTGTCATATTTTCGGGGTATAATTGTTCTATAAGGATATGGGTAGACATTGTCGCATGTTGAGAAAAAATGCTCTTGCGGGCGCAGTCATATTGATCGCGCTTCTTTCTTTTGGGCTGTTATCCGACGCCGCCTTCGCGCAAACAGCTTCTTCAACCGCACCCGTTGACAAGGAGGCACAACTCCAAAAACAGCTCGACGATATCAATCTTGAGATCAAGGGTTTAGGTAATACGATCACCGGACTTCAGGGGGAAGGCCAGGGTCTCGATCGTGATATCAAGCTCATGAACGCAAATATTGATCGCGCAAATCTCAATATTAAGGCAAAAAATCTGATGGTCGCCCAGCTTGGCCAAGGCATCACCGAGAAAACGCGCACAGTGCAGTCACTTTCCAGCAAGTTGGAAAATGAAAAACAGTCGCTCGCACAGCTTATACGGAAAACAAATGAACTTGATCAAGCCTCATTTGCCGAGGTGGTGCTCGCAAATACAAGTTTGTCAGATTTTTTTCTGGATCTTGATTCGTTTGATGCGATCCGCGCCGGACTCAAGAACTCTTCTGACGCGCTGAAGAGCGCAAAAGCCGAAACACAAGCTGCCCAAGATGCGCTGGAAACAAAACAACAAAAGGAGGAAGACGCGAGAGCGGAACTTGAACGCAACAAAAAGATCGTTCAATCGAACCAGGCGCAAAAAACACAATTGCTTTCGATAACGAAAAACAAAGAAACACAATATAAGAAGGTACTCGCTGATCGCAAAAAACAGGCGGCGGAAATACGTGCGGCACTGTTCGCACTTCGTGATTCCGGTGAGATCAACTTCGGGAAAGCGCTCGACTATGCGAACCTTGTGTCAGCAAAGACGGGTATCCGACCCGCATACTTGCTTGCAATATTCCAACAGGAGTCGAGCTTCGGCAAGAATCAAGGTTCTTGTAAGCTGAAGAGTGGAACGACTGGTGCAGGTATTGGCGTCAGAACAGGTAATGCGATCGCGAAAGTGATGAACCCTACGCGTGACGTTCCGCCATTTTTAAAGATCACTGCAGCGTTGGGGAAAGACCCTTACGATACGCTCGTGTCATGTCCGCAGGAGGTGGGGTGGGGGGGTGCGATGGGCGCGGCGCAGTTCATCCCTTCGACGTGGGTACTTTTTGCAGATCGTATCACTCGTGCGCTTGGTTCTGATGCCGCGGATCCGTGGAGTGCGCGCGATGCCTTTATGGCGGCAGGACTCTATTTGACTGACCTCGGCGCGAATCCCGATTCGTACACCGGCGAGCGTGATGCAGCATGTAAGTATTTCTCGGGATCGAAGTGTAGTCGTTCGAGTTGGGCGGCTACTTATGGGAATCAGGTTATGGTTAAAGCCGAAAACATCCAGACCACCATGATCGACCCTCTGAACTCTTAAAACGGGCGATCTGCGGCGTTGACATCGGCAGGCGGTCTGGGGAACGTACGAGGAGTACGTCCCCACCGACACGCCCACCTCGGCGCCACCGCATCTCATCCCGTTTTAAGAGTTCAGTTCAGGCTATACCAAACTCGTTGTCGATCGACAACGAGTTTGGCATAGCATTTTTTTAAATTTTTTTGCTCAGCCCATCTCTGGTGTGAGTAATATTTTTTTGTTAGGGTGAGTGAAGATATATTCTATTTGAGAGGTGGTCGATATGGGTACGATACATAACCCGGGCCATGTGGCACTTGTGCGGGCGTTGGCAGAGCTTGCAGATGTGAATGTGCGGGCTGCGCCACTCATCAAGGAGCAGGCGGCTAAAAAAAGAAAAGCATGGAAAGCACTTGGCAACGTGATCATCCGCTTTGTTGAGACCCATGGGGAGCTCCGCGAATCGTCCGACAAGACATATTGGTACCGTGAGATGGAGTGCAGCAGGCCGCCGCTTGACCCGGGATTTCAAGGCATGATCAACAAAGCGATTGGCGAGCTCGACTGGTTTCAACTGTATCGCCCTGCACTTGAGCATCTTGATAAAAAAAGAGCGCACTTCATCACCGGAATGGGCGATTGTTGCGTTGTCCTCAATGAAAAGCTTACGCAGTCTGAAGCTGAAGTGATACGCCAATCAAGGCTCGCACGACCCTCCCCATAAAGGAGGGTTTTTGTTGAGGACTAGAACCCATCTCAAAATAATCGCCATACCACATCGCCCAATTTGCGTCGCGAGAATTAAAAAAATGGCCGCCGACGTACTTGAAGTACGACTGTGGCTATTTTTTTAGTTCGCAGCAGCAAATTGAGTGATGTGGTGGCGAAATGATGCATGCTTGCCCCTTAGATTATCATGGTTATTTTGAGATGGGTTCTAGTGTAGCGCGATTCAATGTTGAGAGCATTTGCTACTATAAGCAAATGTAAATGGAGTTTTATATAAAGAAGGTGGGAGGTGTTTTAAATTTTGAAAAGAAAAAAGGCGGCCCGGGGGCCGCCCTTGTGGGGTGTGCTTTGCTTCGTCGCAAAGCGATCTGTCATTTGTTTCAGTACTTGCGGGGTTCTCCGAATTGATGCTCTCGAGTCTCGAGCATGTCTAGATCAGCCTGCACTGATTTGAGCGCCGATTTGCCGATTTTTTCGTTCAGCGTTCTGATCGGGTGACGCAGTGCCACGCATGTGCGGTACCACCACGTTGCCTTGATGTTGTCGCGCTCGCGGCGACCGCGATACGCCTTACCCGTCTCCTCAAGGATAGCCTCCAGTACTTGTGGTGCCGCGATCTCATCAGGATACATCGCCGACCACACCATGCTGTAGAAGTTCGACGAACGGGGAAGATGTTTCGCAGCGCCCATTGCGAAGGTACGGAGTCTGTTCAACTCGGCTGTGAGACACAGCTCAGTCCCGGCAAAACGACCAAAACGATCTTCCATTTCAGCCAGTTGGCCTTGAAGGCTCTCCAGCACGGTCTGCTCGCGGCTGACCGGGGTGAT
>OBEQ012639808.1_pt1 | contig 15309 bp, 16 predicted proteins | sample 1670901 | NCBI WGS metagenome assembly OBEQ01 (sample SAMEA104232315, study PRJEB22302) | groundwater metagenome | biome: forest; feature: aquifer; material: groundwater | place: USA | collected 2011-08-07 | depth 5.4 m | reverse complement strand
CATGAAGAGTTAAAACAATATTAACTTTCACTCTCCAACCCCTCCGTAAGAAATCAATTGATCGTCGGGACGTGGCGCAGCCCGGTAGCGCACACCCTTGGGGTGGGTGGGGTCGCGAGTTCGAATCTCGCCGTCCCGATCGACTTTCCCCTTGTAAATAAAGAGCTTACATGTATAATGCATGTGAGCTTTTTTTACGTCAAAAACTCAATTTTTAGATGATTTGCCTAAAATTTGCCTAATTTTAACTCTTTCTAGGAGGATAAATGGTTTCAAATGAGCAAGGCCAATGGTGGGAGAATGAAAAGTGGGAACTAATCGTGGATCAGCTTTACGACAAAGCCAGAGGAATTGGGCTTCAAGCCTTGGGCGTCCTTTTGGGAACTGTTATTGTAATGTTAGGTGTCCCAATCGCTTTTTATGATTCGATCAAATCCATTTATCTTGGAAAAGAAATCGCTTGGTTATGGGGGGCATGGATTTTTCTTCTCTTGTCTTTGTTATCAGGCTTCTTAGTTTTTTTGTTCATTTTTGAAGGGTACTATCACTTCGCACATCGTGAAGATGCAAGGCTTATCCGTAAGTTAAAAAGTGAAACAGAAAAGTATCATGAACAAGCAAATGACTTTTTCGATCGGGCGCATTATGCAGCTATTTTTACAACGGTTTTCTTTGTGGTAAGCTTGCTCTTAGTAATTTTTCCAACTGTTTGCAACATTATAAAAACAATTTTGACATGAATACGACGGCGCTTATTGTTGAGATTCTTGTTGTAGGTTTCCAGGCTTTTAGCGCTATCTTAATCCTGCTCTGGCTTTTGATTCCTCAAATTATAACGCAGTTGTTTCAACTCTTGCTTTCCTATAAGAGTTATTCTGCTCTGTTAACTTTAATCGTAACAGCGGTTGTTTATACGATTGGAATTATTATGGATCGCTTAGCTGTTTATTTCGCAAATGGCATATGGCCCATTATTCCGAAAGCTTGTCGAGGATGGCTGGAAGAAAAACATCGGGCATCGCTTGAAGAAGAAGATAATTATGTGAGGGCATTGCACAAGGAAAAGGTTCTTAGCGGTTTAATTGCGAATCATCAAAGTCGAATGCGTATTGCAAGAGGTACAATGTTTAATGTTTTTCTATTTGGTATTTTAATCACGTTAGCTCTAATTTTCAAACATAAGTACGAGCCATGTGTTTCTATCGCGCTTTATTTGTTAATCTTATTCTTTGCGATTCTGATTTGGGGTATGCATAAGGTGACTTTTCATGTCCGGATCAATCAAGTTCGGAAGATAGAACAAGAGTAGCGACTTTTCAAATTATGGAACCAATTCAGATCGGTAAGAAATACTACATTCGGTTTACCTTTCTTGGGAGGCAATATCGCTTGTCTCTGAAAACTTCTAATAAGAAAGTTGCCCAGGAAGTTGCTGACCAGATTCAACGGGGTCTGGAAAGAGGATTTTTCGATTCTTTTGAGCAGGGAAGTGAAGGGCTAACGGTTTTCCAAACGCTTGTCGCTCGTCCAGGGCTTCGCGCGGAAGAAGTACTTGAAGAAATTCATGCAGGTTCTAAGCGGAAGGAATTACGTCAAGCTATTGACGAGTACCTTGAGAACTGTAAGACCGAGCATTCCCCTAACAATTACCGAAATGAAATCCGCGTATTTAACAATTTCATATCACAAGTTAACGTTTCATTTGTCCACCAAGTAACGGCCGAGATGATCGAAAAGTGGAGAAACAGACGCATTGAACTGGTAAGCAAGCCCACCATCAATCGCGAGCTTAAAATGCTTAAGCGTTTCTTTAAACAAGCAGTCCAGAAAAGATACCTTGCGAAAAATCCAGCTGAGCAAGTAAAGACCTATCGTGAATCCGAGATTGCGATCCGGCATCTTTCCGATGATGAGATCAGACATATTTTAGAGGCTGCACCGCAGGACTTGAAAAATATCATCACCTTTCTCTTGTTAACGGGTCTTCGCTATGGCGAGCTTTGTTATCTGGAATGGTCCGACATTGATTTTCGTCACAAGCAGGTTGTTATTCAACCAAAAGAAGGTTGGAAGCCCAAGAATTTCAAGAAAAGAATCGTTCCGATGCACCCAACAGTAGAGGAGATCTTAAGGAGTCTACCACGCCACGATGACATTTCTTTCATTTTTCCAGATAGAGATGGCAAGTGCGCTTACAAAGGCTTGCGGAATAGACTCTATTTAGTTTTCCAACGCGCAAAGGTGACTGGAAATGTTAAAGATTTAAGGTCGACCTTCGCTTCAAATTGTGTCATGCAGGGGATGCCGATTTATACGGTTTCCAAACTTCTTGGCCATCATGATACGAAAGTAACGGAAAGACATTACGCCGCTCTCGCCCCTGATTATATGGGCAACGTGATTACCATGCTTCAACCAAAATGGGAGGTTAAGGAACTTGGCAACCTTGCTGACAGTGAGTCGTAGAACTCACACGAAAGCCGAAAGAGAGTTATTGTTTTGGTTCCTGAAGGCTAAACCACGTCTGGATAATGGAGATAAAAATCAAAGTGTTTATAATTTTTCTATCGGTGGTAAAAAAATATATGAGTTTAAGGATCCGGAGGAAAAATTTAAAAAGGAGCAAAAAGTTTTTCAGAATTTATTTGCTGAACATTTAGTTAAGGGAAAACCTTTATCGAAAGAGTCTGATCGTTTCATTAGATTCAAAGTGAATAGCATGCATTTACGAGGCAGGAGGCTTCAGGAACAAAAGAGGCTTCAGGACGAGGTCCGTGTGACGGTTGCGAAGGAAACGGTATATGCAAAGGAAGAACAAATAGCATTCGAGGAAAATCAAGAATTAGAGATCATAACCACAGTAAATAATCAATTAGGTTTCATTTATAATTTTTTTCTGCAAGAAGTCAAAGAGCGTCGAAAGTATGCCGTCTGCGAAACTTGTTATTCTCCTTTCTGGGCCCGTCCTCAAACAATAGATGGTAAATACTGTTCACGCCGTTGTAAGAATAAAGCTATTACTTCTTCTTGGCGTAACAAACATCTGAAAAAGTACCGAGAGTATATGAGAAAACTCATGCGCCAACGTAGTAAAAGATAGTTTTTTCCTCTTTAGCCCACCTTCCTTCCCGAGTTTTTAGTAATCCGCTGAAGTTTTGTTTCTTTTGCGTCTTTGTGGCATGGTATAGCTGCATTTATGGCGAGGTGTAAAAACGTGATTGAAGCAAATGAATTGCAACATGGAAAAATTAGGTTGCTGACCGTTGAGGATATCGCCGCCGCGCTTAAGGTATCGCCTTGGACTATTCGGGGCTGGTGTTCAAAAAAGTACATTCCGTTCCTGAAATTACGCGGTTGCGTCAGATTTCGTGAATTGGATGTAGAAAATTGGTTTAAGAAGAACTTAAGTCACGGCCGATCCAGACATCGTTTGGCGATTGAAGGGGCAACATGAAAATGGATCAAAACCTTTCTGGCCATTCTAATTCCACCTCACAATATGTTGAAAGGACTCCATTTACTGTCATTATTTCTCCTGAAAAATTCCGTCTTTTGCCCGCTGATTTTTATAGGGCTAAGTTATGTGACCTGTCTGAAAAAGAAGGAAAGTTTGACCGCGTTTTCCAATTTACGTTTATTATCCAAAAGGGTAAGTACAAAGGAGCATTTGTGTCCGGGCTTATTAATAAGTCTTCAGACGGTAAGCACGGAAAGATATGGCAGATTATCAGAGCTTTTACTGGTTATAAACTAGATGTGTTTGACTCGTTGAGTCTTTCAGATTTGATTGGAAAGGAGTGTTTTATTAATGTTGAAGAGCGAGTTGGCGAGGCAGGACGTCGATTCAATGCCATCGCAGAATATGTCCATATCGACGAGTTTAAAAATCTCAAGCGATATAGTCCTACGCGGTAGTTTTCTTGTCCCACATGGGCTTTACGATATTCTTGATAACCTTAGCGACAGAGAGGTGATGCTGGCTCTGTTGAAGTTGCAAGACGATTTGCTGAATGAAGCCGGACATTATGACAATTGGTTTTTTGTAACACAGGCCCGACTTACAAAATTGGTAATGAGATCGGTTTCGACAGTGATTAGAGCGAGGCGGAGGCTTAAATTCATGGGGTTGCTTGATTACAGGCTTGGCAGGTCTGCGGGGCGTTTGGCTACCCAATATCGGGTATTGCTCGACCCATTTTATCTTTGCGATAAACTTGCGGCAACCGTTTCACTGAACAATAACACAAAGACAATGGCAAATAACAAGAACAAAAAGACAAGTACAACTAACTGAAACAGCAGCATTAAAGGAGGATATATGGATACAGTGGATCTTCAAGATAAAATCGTTCAGATTATTCCCGCAGAAGGGTGGAATGCTCTTTTCTGTGGAGGAACAAACGGAGAGATTGATATTAACCCAATAGTCTGCTGGGCGCTTGTAGAATTTAACAATGGTTTACGCGATGTAGTGGGAATGGTTAGCACGGTGAGCGTGAAGGGTGAACGCGGGCTCGAAATGGCATGCGAAAATGTCAACCTGTTGGGATATGCGAAGCAAGGATCGGATTTAAGTGGCTTAAGTGAAGATTTGAAGGAGGCAAGCGCATCGTTTATGAAACAGTACGATAAATCTTTAAATTAGACCGTAAAAGAAGATTTCTCAAAATAAAGAAGAAAGTTCCGCGAAATAAGGAGGGATCTAGATGAGTTATCTGACGAGGTACGTGCGGTTGGTGCTGAGTTGACGAGTAATTAAGAATGGCTGAAGAAAAGAGTCAGAATTCGCTACAATTTGGCGCAAGTTTATTAGACGCTATTTTGCAACAAAAGATTGCGCCAGAGAAACTTACGCTCGATCAAAGGCGTGCTTGCTTACAGCACATGTTGCATGAATGCAAATGGACAGAAATAGAGATGTCGGAAATACTGCATCTGCATCGAACTACTGTTGCTCGCCAAAAAGCTAAAGTGCGGGAACAAAATTCATGGGTATTCGGTGAAGAAGGGCAACGAGCTCTATTAGCTGGTTTCATGGGATTCTCAGAAATAGTGATGGCAAGATTGTTCCAAAAGGGAAGGGAAAAGGAAGCTTGGCTTGTCTGTAAAGGACTATCAGAAGTCTTTTGTAGTCTCGGTTATATTGATGGTCAGGCTGATACAAAAAGAGGGTCAATGGCACTGGTAGATATTTTGAACCGCGCTAGTTTACATCGCGATAGTAATTCAAAGATTAACCCGCAAACGAACGGAAATTCTGCATAAGTTCTTTTTAAAAGTTTAGTAATTTCGCGCAGCTTATATTGACATCGTCTCAGTACGGTGATAATTTATATAGCATTGTGAAACAAATTCGTTTGCTCATTGCTTTAATGCTGTTTTCTTTGTGCAACCTCCCGCTCGCTCATGCCGTTGTTTTCACAATCGATGCTAATCTGAATAGCGTTTCACCAATTTTCTACGATGCGAATTCGGATCCGGATCCGTTTTATTCTCCCAGCCCTTTAGATACCGGTTTATTTTTGAATCAGGATGACTTGCTTGAAATTGATGCATCTGGAATATGGAGTAATGCTCCGCCATCTTATAATCTTATTTTTGGCCCTGATGGAAATCCGAATGAGAATATTCTCCCGGGCTATCCTGGAACAGGTTTTCCAGTTGCAGCCTTACTTGGAAAAGTGGGGAACAATAGTTACTTTTTTATAGGTAGTAGTTACTCAAGTCATGTTTCTGAAGGCGGTGTTTTATATCTAGGATTTAATGACACCGACTATGGAAATAATACAGGAAGTATAGAAGCGAATGTGAAAGTAACCGCTGTTCCAGAACCTTCGTCTGTCCTCCTTTTCGCCCTCGGTCTTCTAGGCCTCTTTACCCGCCGAGTTCTAAACTAAGCAAATTTTAGGCAAAGCCCCATTTTTTAAGGTGAGCAAACACCCTGAGAGGGTGTGCACAACCGGGTTATGCGAGCTACTCACGCCGCCAAATTTGCTTGGCCGTATTCAAGGTGACGTGCTATAACATCTGATACATCGAAGACCCACCAGAAACTGAGGAACAATGAATTACTCATCGCAAATCAAAAAGGTCAGGAAAGACCTTAAAATTAGCCAGGAAGAGTTCGCTAGAAAACTTGGTGTCAGCTACATCACTGTTAACCGCTGGGAGAATGGTCGTACAAAACCCTCACCTCTTGCGGCGACCAAGATTGAAGCGTTTTTAAGAAAGATATCAGGGAGGAAATAATGCCACGCACAAAAAAACAGCCGAAGCAGGCTACAAGCAAAAAGAATAACGGAGCCAATCTGGGCTTTGAAGAGAAGCTCTGGGCGACCGCAGATAAAATGCGCGGCCATATGGATCCATCCGAATATAAGCACGTTGCCCTGGGCCTGATCTTCTTAAAATACATTTCCGACGCGTTTGAAGAACTTTATGGAAAACTTTTCAAAGATAAACACGCAGATGCAGAAGACCGCGATGAATATCTTGCAGAAAGTATCTTCTGGGTGCCAAAAGCCGCACGTTGGTCCTTCCTTCAAGGTAAAGCAAAAGACCCACTGATCGGTAAGCTGATCGATGGTGCAATGGTGGCAATCGAGAAGGAAAACCCTGTGCTCAAAGGTATGCTTCCGAAAGACTATGCTCGTCCCGCTTTAGACAAACACCGCCTTGGAGAGCTTATCGATCTTATCGGTTCGATTGGATTGGGGGATAAGGAAAACCGTTCAAAAGACATTATCGGAAGGGTCTATGAATACTTCTTGGGCAAGTTCGCAAGCCAAGAAGGAAAGAAAGGTGGGGAGTTTTATACGCCGCGAAGTGTAGTACGACTACTAGTTGAAATGATTGAGCCCTTTCACGGCCGAATATATGATCCCTGCTGTGGTTCAAGCGGAATGTTTGTCCAGAGCGAGGAATTTATAAAAGAACATGGCGGCAAGAAGGATGATATTGCGGTTTATGGACAGGAGTCGAACCCAACAACTTGGCGGTTGGCCAAAATGAATCTCGCCATTCGCGGAATTGAGGCAAATCTTGGGCCGCATAATGCAGATACTTTTCTTAATGATCTTCACAAAGACCTTAGAGCAGATTTTATCCTTGCCAACCCACCTTTTAATATGAGTGATTGGGGTGGTGAACGTCTGGGTGATGACGCGCGTTGGAAATACGGAGTTCCTCCTGCTAGTAATGCCAACTTTGCTTGGGTCGAGCACATAATTCACCACTTAGCACCCAATGGGTTTGCTGGTTTCGTTTTGGCCAATGGTTCGATGTCCTCTAATCAAGCAGGTGAAGGTGAAATCCGTAAACAGATTATCGAAGCCGATCTCGTAGACTGCATGATTACACTGCCAGGCCAACTTTTCTATGGCACTCTGATCCCAGCTTGCCTTTGGTTTCTTGCTCGAAATAAGAAGAGTAGCAATTTACGCGATCGTCGTGGACAGGTCCTCTTCATTGATGCGCGCAAGATAGGTCGCATGGCAGACCGTACCCATCGCGAACTATCTGACGAGGATATCACCCGCATTACCAACATCTACCACGCCTGGCGTGGCGAAAAAGATGCAGGCAAGTACCAAGACGTGCCAGGTTTTTGCGATAGCGCAACGCTGAAAGAAATTCGCAAGTACAGCCATGTGTTGAATCCTGGTCGTTACGTTGGTGTCGAAGATTGCGAAGAAGACGAAGAGCCATTCCAGGAGAGAATGGGGAGACTTGTGGCACAATGGCGTGAGCAGTTGGTTGTAGCCAAAACCTTGGATGAACGCCTTCTCGCACTTATCAATAGCCTACGCAACGGTGATTTAGATGAGAATCGCTGACCTACTTGTACCTGTGATAGAAAGGAACCCGCCGAATGGCACGGTGGTTTTTTCTGTGTCCGAGCGACTCGGCATTGTGCCCCAAGATCAGTTGTTTAAGAAGAATATCGCCCTAGATGACCGATCGAAGTATCTCAGAGTATCTTGGGGTGACATTGTTTATAACCCATATCTTTTATGGAATCGGGCGGTTGGAGTTTGCTTTGACAAACGCGGCGGATGTGTCTCTCCAGCATACGTTGTACTCCGTCCGCGTGCTCGTGGAATCGAGAAATTTTTACACTATTTTTTACGTTCTCAAACCTTCACGGCTTCTATTGATGCTATTGCTTCGGGCTCTGTCACTCGACGGCGTACTGCCCCCGTCAACGACATACTTCAATTGGAGTTCGACCTTGCTTCAGTATCCGATCAGATGGCAGCCAACGTATTACTTTCAGAACTGGACGAAAAAATAGAACTGAATCGCCAGATGAATGAAACGCTTGAAGCGATAGCACAGACACTTTTCAAATCGTGGTTCGTGGATTTCGATCCCGCGCATGACAAAGCAGAAGGCCGTGATCCAAGGCTACCTAAGCGTCTTGTTGGTCTTTTTCCAGATTCATTTGAAGGAGAGACACCCAGGGGGTGGAAAGTAGACCAAATTGGAAAGATTGCGATGCTGAATCGTAAAGGTATCAATCCAGGAGATTTTCCGAACGAGTTGTTCCATCACTTTAGTATTCCAGCTTACGATGAAGGTTGTACCCCAAAGAATGTATCTGGCAAGGAAATTAAAAGTAACAAGTTCCTCGTGCCTGACAATTCGGTCCTACTGTCAAAACTCAACCCAAGAATACCACGTGTTTGGTTGCCAGTTTTACAAGGAAAATCTCGCGCTATTTGTTCAACAGAGTTTCTTGTAATAACGCCAACTGCGGACGCTACAAAAGAGTTTCTATACTGTTTGTTCTCAAGTGAAGATTTTATTAGCAAATTTGAATCACTTGTGACTGGAACTTCTGGAAGTCATCAGCGGGTGAAGCCAGAGAGTCTTTTGCTTATGGATGCTGTTATGCCAGGCAAGGAGATCATTTATAGATTCACTGAAATTGTGCAGCCACTTCTTAACAGAGTCAGCATTATGCGAGACGAATCGCGTACTCTAACATTTCTTAGAACCGCGCTTTTACCGAAACTCATCTCTGGCGATATTAAGGTCAAGGAGTGATAAATTGACGATCACAGAATCAAGTGTTGAACAAACCTTGCTGACCTGGTTTGAAGGTTTGGGTTATGAAGTGCATTTTGGCCCTGACATTTCTTTTGGTGGAGTGAAGGCCGAACGCTCAAGTTATGAGGAAGTAATCCTGACTACAAGGCTACGTCGTTTGCTTGAAAGTATAAATCCAAATATCCCGCCCAGTGTTATTGATGACGCTGTAAATAAACTTCTGCGTGTGATCCATCCGTCGTTAATTCAAAACAATCATCACTTTTATCGCTGGATCGCCGAAGGTGTTCCAGTTGAGTACCAAGCTGACGGTCGAACAGTCCATGATCAAGTTGCACTCATTGATTATTCTGATCCATCAAAAAATGAATGGCTATGCGTTAATCAATTCGCCATAACAGAAGGAAAACACAGTCGGCGACCTGACGTAGTCGTCTTTGTAAACGGTCTTCCGTTGGCTGTTGTAGAGCTTAAAAATCCAACGGATGAGAACGCAACTCTAAAAACAGCGTTTAACCAGCTTGACACTTATAAGAATCAAATCCCAACCATATTCAATTACAATGCATTTCTGATTATCTCCGATGGAATTGAGGCGAAAGTTGGGACGATTACATCCAACTGGGAGAGGTTTATGCCTTGGCGTACCGTTGATGGTAAGAAACTAGCGCCGAAAATTCTGCCCCAGCTCGATGTTTTGGTAAAAGGCATTTTCTTCAAGAGCCGATTTCTTGATCTTCTACGTCATTTTATTGTTTATGAGGATTTTGGCTACGAAGTATCAAAGAAAATGGCGGGATATCACCAGTTTCATGCTGTTCAAAAGGCTATTGTTGCAACAGTGCAAGCCAGGAAGAAAGATCATCGTGTTGGCGTTGTGTGGCATACCCAAGGGTCTGGCAAAAGCCTTACCATGACGTTTTATGCGGGTAAACTCATACAAAACACCGCGTTGGAAAATCCAACTCTTCTTGTACTCACAGACAGAAACGACCTGGATGATCAACTCTATCAGACGTTTTGCAACTGCTCAGAAATACTACGGCAAACTCCATCCAGGGCCGATACTCGTGCTCGGCTTCGTGAACTTTTAAGTGTTGCATCGGGAGGAGTCGTGTTTACCACCATTCAGAAGTTTCTGCCCGAAGAAAAGGGCGATGATTATCCACTTCTTTCTGATCGATCAAATATAGTTGTCATCGCAGATGAAGCTCATCGCAGTCATTATGATTTCATGAATGGCTTCGCCAAACATCTACGAAGTGCTCTTCCAAATGCTTTATTCATCGGGTTTACCGCCACGCCGATTGAACTTAAAGATAAAAGCACGAGGGCGATTTTTGGAGACACGATTGATACCTATGATATCCATCAATCCATTGAGGATGGAGCCACAGTTCCGATCTACTACGAAGCTCGCCTTGCAAAGATATCACTACCCGAAGACGAGAAGCCAAAAGTAGACATCGAGTTTGAAGAAGTCACAGAACTCGAAGAAGTAAATGTTACCAGAGGGTTAGCCACTAGATGGTCTCGTCTTGAGGCTCTTGTTGGAGCCGAAAAACGCATTAAGCAGATTGCCAAAGACATTGTGGAGCACTATGAGGTAAGACGTGAGGCTCTGTCTGGCAAGGGCTTGATCGTTTGCATGAGCCGTAAAATCTGCGTCGCTCTGTATAACGAAATTATAAAAATTCATCCGACATGGCACTCTGACAACGATGATCAAGGGAATCTTAAAGTTGTCATGACGGGATCGGCATCTGATCCTGTTGAGTGGCAAGGGCATATCCGCGACAAGCAAAGACGCCGCGAAATTGGAGATAAGTTCAAAGATCCTGAACACCCCATCAAACTTGTGATTGTTCGTGACATGTGGCTCACAGGGTTCGATGTGCCATGCCTTCACACGATGTATATCGATAAACCTATGCGGGGTCATGGGCTCATGCAGGCTATCGCACGTGTTAATCGTGTTTTCAGCGATAAACCTGGCGGTCTTGTTGTGGATTATTTGGGCATTGCTCATGAACTTAAAAAAGCGCTTGCTGTATATTCCTCTCAAGACAAGAACGATATTGGTATTTCTCAAGATGAAGCTGTCGCAGTGCTCCTTGAAAAGCATGAGATTATTAACGGTTTGTTCCATAGCTTTGAATACAGACGTTATTTCAAAGCATCTGACGAAGAAAAGTTGAGAATCCTCGTTGGAGCAATGGAGCACGTGCTTTCTCTCTTTGAGGTCATCGATGGCAAAGAGGTGCGAAATGGCAGAGAGAGATATCTGAAGGCTGTGATCGGTCTTTCGAGAGCCTTCGCCCTCGCGGTCCCCAACGAAAGAGCTCTAGCAATACGGCAGGATGTTGCTTTCTTCCAGGCTGTAAAGTCGGCTCTCGTCAAAAATACGGAAATTGTCGGGCCAGGTAGGGCACCCGATGATCTTGACGCGGCGGTTCAGCAAATTATTTCAAAGTCCGTCATATCCGATGGTGTTGTCGATATCCTAAGTGCGGCAGGAATCAGGAGACCTGATATTTCCGTTCTATCGGATGAGTTTCTCCAAGAATTAAAAGGGATGCCTCAAAAGAATCTTGCCGCAGAAGCGCTTTATAAGCTGATTCATGACGAAGTGCGCCTCATATCGAAAAAGTTTCTTATTCAGGCAAAGTCATTTTCTGACAGACTTGAAGATACAATCAAACGATACCATGCTCGCGCCATTGAAGCTGTTCAAGTTATTGAAGAACTGATCAGGATTGCCCAAGAACTCAAGAAAGCGAAAAAACGTGGAGAAAATATAGGTCTTTCAGATGATGAACTTGCTTTTTACGATGCCCTTGAAACAAACGACAGCGCAGTTAAGGTCTTAGGTGATGAGACACTTCGTGCAATTGCCCGCGAATTGGTCGAAACCGTTAAAAATAATGCCTCGATTGACTGGACGGTACGCGAAAACGTTCGCGCCAAGCTCCGCGTGATGGTACGTAAGGTACTTCGCAAGTACGGATATCCGCCAGACAAGCAGGAACAAGCGACAGTTACAGTGCTTCAGCAGGCAGAGTTAATTTGTGCGGATATTACATCATAAATCAGTGAAGAAGCAACGATACAAACATAATGGCATACTCAAAAGAATTTCTTGAGAAAACGATCGAGGTTTGGCAGCTTTACTCAAAAGAGCCATTAACCATAACGGACGCAGAAGAAATCGCAACGAATATGGCAAATTTGGCTAATTATCTTACCGAACTGGAGTAAAAGAGAGCAGGACCGCCGCCGCAGTAAACACGTGGTTCTCATAGTAGGCAAAATTTAAGCACCCCGTCTTAAAATAAGGTGAGAGAACACCCACCCAAGGTGCGCCAGGAGACTGACTCAATGGAACTGGCAATTACTGTATTTAATAGGGGTTCTTACTAAGACATTGCACCGTAACACGTTACAGATATGGTTATGTGAATTGATAAAAAAATTCACAGCTTTTTACCTAGTATCCTCTTATCTATAACTTTTAAGATCGGCGCCATAACACCGTCGGGTACTTTTTCGCTCACCATTACAGGGAGATCGTTTTCTATTTTCATTCGATCCACCAATATTTTTTTACCTGGCGGATACACTTGTTCTCTAAATATATGTACTAATCCTTTCAGCTTAAATATTTCGTAATTCCATACAGTTGGTGAATATCGCACAATAAAAATTGGCGTAATTCCCAAAAAATTGCAAATTTTTATCTTTTCTTCCCATTCTTCTCTTTCCATGTACCCTAAAGTATTTTTAACTTCACAACCGAATCCTTTTCCTTCTTTCTCCAATATGAAATCTAAATTCTTTTTGGATTGTCTCCATTTTTTTTCTTTGTATTCGTTTGTATCTTCCCCAATCAGTTGAAAACCCCTGGCAGCATAGGCTATCTTGAATAACGATTGCCCCCAAAGCCCTACATCTCTTGTGACCGAGGGATGAGAGTATTCCTTAATCAATTCCACCACTCTTTTGCTGGACCTACGGAAATATCGATTGTGTTTATTTGTTATTAGTTTTACTAAATCTTGATGCCCATTTACCTGTATCTTTATAAATTCGATTTTAATTTTTCGCTCTGCAGTTAGTTCTCTTATTGCTCTGTCAGTGACCCAGTGAAAAAACTGTTTTTCAAAAATCACTTCAAATTGTCTTTGGTAATACACTCGTTCCGCATCGGATGCAAGTCGTTCAATTATTAATTTTTTTACATTTTGAGTTATAGGATCAGGAGCATATTCTTTTTTTTCAGGTGTAGTATTTTGTTCATCGAAATCCAGCATACTATAGTCATCAAAGTCACTCATACTTGTTTTATCGGCAAGAGTAACCAAAAAGGTATATACTGCTCTGTAAAGACGGTGATGATAGGCCCACAATGCGTGCCTTGACAACTATTGGTAATTAGAAATTTTGTTACAAATGCTTTGTAAGGAGGAGAATTGTTTTGGTGCAAAATAAGAAAACTATGATTTTTCTTTAGTATGTTCTGAAATTCAGATAAAATTAACTAAAAAAGGGAGGCTTAGTTGGGTAGTCCTTCAGGCGTAGAACAGAGAATGCCCTCTACAAGGAAGATGGGAATATTGGGGGCAAAGTGTTCTCACACTCACTTAGCTTTTATCAATTCTTTTAAAGTCGAGGAATATGAACTTGAGTTTTTTGAATCTGAAAGGCGTACACCTCCACATAACGTCTTTGAAAGGTTAATAAGAAGCGTTTCCGGGATCGATGGAGCTAAAGTTGATTGCGCTCTAATTCCTTGCCATAATTCTAGTGAAAAACATTTTTTTGACGAGATGTCTTCCTTGATCATAAAAGATGGAGTCTATGTAGTTGATATTGTTAAAAAGTATATAAAACATTCCCTGTTGGCTAATCACAATGTTGAGCATTTCTCTGAAATAAAGAAGATCATTTCAAACAGGCATTGTTTTCTCCAGTCTGGTGACTGGTTAACGAAAAATCTTTTGGACGTTGAACGTGAGATAGTTTCCTCATCTTCAGAAGCTGCCAAAATAGTTCAGCAAGAATCGGACAAAAAATGTGCTGTGATTGGCACGTCAGAATCAGCCGCGGAATATTCACTAAAGGTTTTGGTGGAGAGTATTGAAAAACCTAATAATTACACTTCTTTTTTTGTAATATCGCACAAAGAAAGGAATTTCCTAGGTAACCCTTATTTGCTCTACGCTATTCCTGTTGCATCGCAAGAACAAAAGACCAGAATTGAAGAAAAAGTTCGAGAGTATTTATTTGAAACGTACGCTTCGTGGTATTCTCCTGAAATAGGGCGGTATTTTTTTGAATTATTTGTTGGTCAGGATGAGAAGAAGGTTAATTCATTTGAATTTCTGATGGCCGAGGAGTTTAAAGGTTTTAAGCGTATAGGTCGATTAAATAAAAATATCGGGGCCTATACCTTATAAAATACCTTGAAATGAGGAGTACAAAATGCTATATTTTAGCACTTACCACCTAAGGCGAAAATGAACACAATTCCTCCGCAATCTTTTAGCGAGAAAAAACTTACCATAATGATACAGTCTAGCGACGGTCTCACAACTGCTTCCTGCCCGGAGTTGGGCGTTGTAGGATTTGGAAGATCTCGAGAGTCAGCTACAAAAGAAGTTTATGATGCAATAATAAATAATTCAAAAATAGTTTTGAAATTGAAAGACCTTCATGAAAGTTTTCGATCGGAACATGAAAAAATACTTTCACAATGGGCACCTCAAATATTAAGTAATGAGGGAAATATTCAATCTTTGTTTTACTTCCAACAAGCGTAGTTTTTCGCCTATCCACCAGTAATTTTAATCTTGCCCAATAAGCCACAAATGAAGCGGTAGACCAGTGGAGCTTTTTCTGATTTATCCTTCTGAAAGAATTTCTTATAGTTTATCGTTTAGTATCTCCTTCCAACTTCCTTCTAAAATTTTTGCCTAAAATTTGCCTTATTTTGGACCCAATTCGTACAAATCGATACAAACCAATACAAAAATCAACAAAACCACAACTCATTTCCTGATTTGCTCTTCCGAGGAAGTTTGTTACAATACAACGACTTAGGAAAATTTCCTTGGGCCGACCCTTGGGGTGGGTGGGGTCGCGAGTTCGAATCTCGCCGTCCCGATCAACTTATTTATGACAAGTAAGTTACAGCATCTTGTATTTCTCTCTTAAAATCTTTCTGAGATGATTTGCCTAAAATTTGCCTAGTTTTGTCCT
>OBEQ012289815.1_pt1 | contig 15315 bp, 14 predicted proteins | sample 1670901 | NCBI WGS metagenome assembly OBEQ01 (sample SAMEA104232315, study PRJEB22302) | groundwater metagenome | biome: forest; feature: aquifer; material: groundwater | place: USA | collected 2011-08-07 | depth 5.4 m | reverse complement strand
TCCTTATCAATCCTATAATTGCTATTAAAGGAAAAATAATAAATGCATACGATAACAAAGAAAGTTTTGCATTCTGTGACAAGTTCATCCAGCTAATACTTACTTTTATAGAGGATGCGACCGCATTAAAATAATCCTGTCCTTGGGAAAATTTTGACGACTCAGAAAATATATCCTTACCTATCTGAGATCCAGGAGTAAATATGGTTAAAACCTGAGGAACTATGTGAAATAACTGGAGCATTATAAAGACTAAAAATCCAAAAAATAAACCTTTTAGAGGAATTGGGAGGTTTTTAATATACTTCGCATACAAAAATATAAAAAGAAGCGAAAGCGGATAAAAAGAAAAAACCGGGGGCGCTGCAACAGAAGCAAAGTTTGGAGAAAAAATAAATGTTATAAGAAGCGCTACTAATAGATACTTTATATTTTTCGTTATGAAATAACGTAAAAGCAGAAGAAACATTAATGGGTTTAGAAAAAATTGGCTATGGGTCAAAATATTTCTGTCCCAACCGGCAATTAAGTATGGAGAAAATATGTAAAAAAATCCTGCTAAAATTGCCGAATATTCCACCGTACTTGACTCATGACTATTCTCTTGCGTATTATCTAAATCCTTTACAATAAAATAAATCGAAATAAAAGCGACACTTAAATTTAATCCGTTTACTATAGAAATTAGAATTGTGGGGGAGTCAACAAATGACTTCAAAATTTTAAGAAGAAACATGAATGGAAACGCATAGTAACTAAGTGCTACTCCTCCAATACCAGAACTGACAACATTATACAGTGTCTGGTTTAACATGTAATTTAAAGGGTCATAAAAATATAATCTGGTATTATCTCCCCCTAAATCCATTTCTCCAGGTTTAAACCAAAAAAAAGGAAGGAAAAATAAAACAATAGAAATAATAATGGGAACTATAAGAGATTTCTTCATTCTCTGATTTGTTGGATAATGCCAATAGCTATAAAAAGAAAAAGCCAGACTGCTGCCTTTTCAGTCTGTAAAGAAGTTCCTGCAAAAATAAATTCAATAAACATAATGCTCAGTAGTAAAAGACAAAACTGGAATGCTAATCTGCTTTTTAAGCCATACATCCAAATTGCTATAGCGTATACTCCCAGAATTCCAAAAATTATGAAGTCGGATCTTTGTTGGAAAAAAATAATGTCCGATATTATTGCTAATAAAATAACTGTTAAAACAGTTATTTTATTCTCTTTTAAAACTTGAACAACTTGTTTTATATATTGCTTATTTGTCATTACTTTTACCCTGTCATTATAACATCCCCCTTTTTATTTGCAATGCATCTACTCTTTCCATTGCTGGACAATACCGGTTGCCATAAAAAGGAAAAACCAAACTGCTGTTTTTTCTGTTTTCAAAGAGGCACCGGAAAATAAATATTCAATAAACATAATAATTAATAGGACAAGACAAAAAATAAATGTTAATTTACTTCGAAGCCTATAAAATAAAACTGCTCCAATATAAGCTCCTAACAATCCAAAAAATATTATGTCAGAAGTGGTTTCGATAAAAATACAATTAAAAAAAACTGCAATAAAAATAAAAGTTAAAACTGCCCCACTGCTATTGCTTAAAAGGGTAGGAGAATGTATGTTATTGTTTATATTCATGCTGTTCTAGATTTTATTATATCATTCACTCTATCAAGTATAAACAACTTAATTCCCAAGAGAAGAAAAATTAATAAACATATTAAAGATATACCAAAATAATAGTAAAATGTTTTCTGTCCTGTCATTTCAACTATCAGTTCGTAATTATTTTTTCCTAAAAGATTGCCAGGTTTTATATACCACGCGTTTGCGTACCCATTAACTTGTATATGGGCATTATCTAATAGTGGTGTTATGTCGTTTGTTTCAAAAGGGTTTTTGTCAATTATCTTATTTTCCGACACAAGCTCGATTATTCCTCCATCGTAATATGAATCAGTTATTTTTTTTGAATCGATAGAGAGATTAGTTGGATATAATTTCCAATACGAGTTAAAATCGTTCTGAAAAACAAGCAAAAATGGTTTTGTGACATTTTTTACCACAAGCTTATATTTTGTTGGGTTAATTCGTTGGTACATAATTTGTATTTCTTTTATGTCTGTATTAAAATTATTTTGGTCACATATCTGTCTTGAGAGTAATTTACTGCAAATCGTTCTATCTACAAAGGCTATGCGTGGGTCTTTATTAGAGCCTAATGGATTTTTGGGGAAAAATGATAATGCTCTAGTATAATCCACGTCGTATTTTGGGTTGGTATCATAAAAAAACATATCTGCTACGGCATAAAATTTAGGAAGATATTGTTTTTTTTCTACTTCGAACAAAGAATAATGACCTATTTCATATATTTTTTTATCCGCAATATTATGAACAAAATCTCGTAACTGCGGCTGGGATGTTGGCGTACCGGTATGTCCATAGGGAAATGCTGGAAAGAACTTATTAGAAACTATTTCGTCGGAATTATAAAGAACATAGCGTATCTGAAGCAATCCCATCATTTGTTTAATAAGCGGGTAATTTTTTTCTTTTATCAATTTCACAAATACTTCGGAATAAGGATCAAGAGTTTGGTATCCTGGAAAATCATTTCTGCCGGCAAGTAACGCTGTCATCGACTGCCCTATGTATACTCCGTTATTTATACCACCGACAATATTGTATGGAAAATCAGTAAAAGGCATGTGCAAAATCCTTCCGTCATTTGGGATTTTCTTTACATACGAAAGCAACTGTTCATACTGTGGATCCATGCGAATTACTACTTTAAGATTCTCCGATCCTCTTTGAATCACATTAACAACATTTCCATTAAAAACACCCCACGAACGAACAACAATAAATCCGATTACAACAATAGAGGTGACATAAATATATTTTTTACCAATCTTTGTAAAGAAATAAGAGATCGCTAAACCTACAAGGAGAGCATAGAAAAATGTGTGCACCCATTGCCATTGCCCATAAAAATTTCTAAACATTCCAAACCCGGGAATAGAAAATAATTTTCTGTAAAACTCTACCCCTATTTGAGTAATATTTGCTGATATCAAAAAAACCGTTGTTAAAAAAAACATACTTACTAGTAATAATGTCTTATCTTTTCTTTTAATAGACACAAATCCAAAAATTGTTAGCATTGGAATTATAATTAAACTCCAACTAATTTTTTTATCTTCCAAAGGCATGAATATGCGATCACTTACTTTTCCTTGCGATAGTATTGAATCAAAATATACAAGTCCTACATTTATTTTTGAAGTACTCTCGAATACTCTTGTATTTAATTGGCTGCCTTTATCAAAAAGTACATTACTTAGTATTGGAAATATCTGAAATGCATGAAGACCCAAAAAAAGTAGCACAATAAAGCCCGTTTTTTTCCAGGTAAAGGGAAATGGGTTTTGGATTATTAAAAAATTATAGAAAAGAAGGAAAACAAGGACTAAAGGATAAAAAGCAAATACTGGAGGTGAATGGATAGAAAAGCTTGTAGAAAAGATAAGGGTAATTAGTATTGCAATCCAAGCATATTTTATTGATTGTGTCCTTACATACCGCAATAATAAATAAAATATCATAGGATTTAAAAAAACTTGGTTATGAGTATCTAATGCATACTTCATATTATCAACAACGCTGGGTGAAAATGTATAAAAAAGTGCTCCGATTATAGCCGCTGCATAACGATTTAAGGTAATTTCTTCTCCATTCTCTTTTTCAAAAAGCTCTTTTATAATGAGAAACACAAAAAGAAATGATCCAGATAGCTTAAGTCCATTAAAAATATCAATAATTATAGTTGGTGAGTGAAATAGGAATTGTAAAAAAGATATAAATAGCAAAAATGGAATAAAATATTGATTGTAGGAAAGTTTACCAACTCCATATGGAACTACGCTATATATTCCATATGATGTTAGACTTGATAGCGGATCATAAAAATATAACCTATTACTATCTCCTCCAAGATCCATTTCACCTGGTTTTAACCAGAAAAAAGGAATTATAAAGAGAATAAGACTAATCGCTAAAATTAGCTTGTATTTCCTTAAAAAGGATAATAAAAACATTTGCAAGTATTGTAGCATACTGCCTTTGAATATGCTAAAATCGAAAGAATAATTAGTACCAGCAAAACAGCATAATTACATTTAAACTAATTTTGAAAAAGCTGGAAACACATTAGATATTAATGAGCATACCCAACAGTATTATTTACTTTTTAAAAAGAAAGGTGGTTCCCGGATACAGAGTACGTAAAAATGATCTCGTAATTGACATAGGGTCTGGCGACAAACCTTTTTGGAGAGCAAATGTTTTTTTTGATAACCTGTCGCTTGATAATCTTCAAAGATCCACATATGAAAACACAATTAGCACAATAGGTAACTTTATAAATGGAGATATTACAAAAACAAATTTTAAGGACAAGGCTTTTGATTTTTCATATTGCAGTCACCTCTTGGAACACGTTGAAAGACCAGATTTAGCAATAAAAGAAATAATGAGAATTTCAAAAGCAGGGTATATAGAGGTTCCGAATGGTCTTATCGATTTCATAAATCCTTTTTTTTCCCATTTGTGGTTTGTTTTTTTACATAAAAATAAATTAGTTTTTTTTAGAAAAAGCGATAAGCTACATAATGTATTAAGGGAAAACGCGGTTAATTATATTCCGTTGTTATATAAAATAAACAAGCCTTTCGTACGTCTTTACTGGAAAAATAAAATAGATTATGAAATTATTGACACGAATCTTAAAAAATTTATTTCTCCGTCTATAGAAAAAGTCGGAAATGAAAAAGATAAAAATGGTTCAATAGTTTTTCTTTTTTCTAAAAAATGGTACATCTTTTTTGTTAAGATCCTAAGAAAAATCCATAGCATCGACAAACAACCATCAATAGCAGTCTTACTAAAAAAATAATTAAACAAATTATTGTTAAACTCAAAACATGAATATTGTTATTTTAAATTGGAGAGATATTAAACATAGTTGGGCCGGCGGGGGTGAAATTTGTATTTTTGAGCAGGCTTCGCGCTGGGTAAAAATGGGACATAAAGTTACTGTATTCTGTGGAGAAGATTTATACAAAAAACTTCCATCTTTTGAGGAAATAGATGGAATAAAAATATTCAGGAAAGGCGGAAGATTTAGCGTATACTTCTGGACAATTTGGCGTTATCTATTTGCATCCCAAGAAAAATTTGATGTGGTTATAGATGTAGAAAATGGTATTCCATTTTTTACACCAATTTTTTGCACTGTACCTATTGTTTGTTATGTTCACCATGTGCATGATAAACAATTTTTTTATGAATTACCCCGCTTTTTAGCAATTATTGGATATATTGTCGAACATTTTATTTTTCCGGTTATATATAGAAATACTCCTATAATTGCTGTTTCAAAAACAACCCAAAAAGAACTTATCAACATTGGTTTTAACGAAAAGAATATCAAAATAGTTTACAATGGCATTAATAAGGACATATCCGTTAAAACTTCTATCAAAAAGTTTTCTAATCCCACAATTCTCTACTTAGGGAGAATTAAAAAATATAAAAGAGTTGATTTGCTAGTAAATATATTTCCAAAAATAGTTGAAAAAGTGCCACGCGTTCGTTTAATTATTGCGGGATGGGGAACAGAAGGTTTACATGTGACAGATTTGGTTATGAAAGGACAACTACGAAAAAAAATAACCATCTATGGACCGGTAAACGATGCAGAGAAAAAATTATTACTTGCAAAATCATGGGTTTTTGTGAATCCTTCAATTGGAGAAGGATGGAGCATCGCTGTTATCGAAGCAAATCTATATGGTACACCGGCTGTGTCCTTTGATGTTTCAGGATTAGCCGAATCTATAAAACATGGAGAAACGGGATTACTTGCAAAAGATGAAGATGATTTTATCAATAAGATTTGTGAAGCTCTGAAAGACCATAACCTTAGAGAAAAATTAAGTAAAAACGCTGCCAGATGGTCAAATAATTTTAGTTGGGATCGTTCGGCCAGAGAAAGTTTGCAAATCTTAGAGATTCTAAGGAGAAACAATTAACCCATTCGGCAAGCTCAGGGTTAATACTGAGCAGAGCCGAAAGTATTAATATGTTCGGTAAAGAATACGCAAATCATCTTGACATACTAACCCAGTCATTTGGACAAATGAATGACCAATATCAAGAGAAAATAAAAGCAAATAAGAAAAATAATACTTTCATCGGAACATTCAAAAAATTGTATATCTTACTATTTGGAATACCGGAGATTGGTTTTCAAATACGCAGCCTATATTTTAAAAAAATTCTTACCTCCCATGTTTTTAATAAGAGTCCAAAAAATATCCTTGATGCAGGAAGCGGTATCGGAGCATATTCTCTATGGCTTGCCAAAAGCTTTAATAGAGCAAAAATTACAGGCGGAGAAATCGATAAAGATAAATTAAACTCCTCCGAAGTTATTAGAAAGCAATTACATCTAAAAAATGTAAATTTTGTTTATTTCGATATTATGAAACCTCAGAAGAAACCCTTATATGACTTAATCATCTGCATTGATGTTTTGGAACACATAGATCGTTATGAAACGGTGCTTAAAAATTTTTATGATCTGCTACAAAACAATGGATACGTATATATACATGTTCCGCAACCTAACCAAAAACGAATTTTTAGTTCATCTAAGACGTGGCATCATCAAGACCATGTTCGCGAAGGCATTGCCAAAAATACACTCGAGAATCAGCTTAAAAAATTAGGCTTCCGGATAATAACGTCTGAGGAAACGTCTGGATTTTTTGGTAAGCTTACATGGGAAATTAATCATCTTACGCTTTTAAGAAGCTTTGCGCTTGCAGGTATTATTTTCCCAATTCTTTATATTTTGGCAATCCTAGATCAATTTAGCAAAAACAAGAACGGACTGGGAGTAGCAGTACTTGCAAAAAAATATGTTAAATAAGCCATTTTTTTCAATTATCATTCCTACTTATAATAGAGCATCTGATCTGCAATTTGCATTGTATTGCATTTTACGACAAAGTTTTTTAGACTTTGAAGTAATTATTTCGGATAATTGCTCAACAGATAATACGAAAGAAATTATCGATAAATTAGGAGATAAAAGAATACGTTATTTTGTGAATAAAAAAAATATTGGTGTTACCCTAAATTATAAAAAGGCGCTGGGGTATACAAAGGGAAAATATGTATTCCTTCATAGTGACGATGATTTCCTTCTTTATGAAAATTCTTTAGAAAAAATTTATAACAAGATAATAAAATACAATCCTGGCTATATTCGCGCTAACTATATTTGTCTTGCGCCCGATAAAAAACGAATTTTTGATTTTAGGGCAAATAAATCTTTTACACAAGATCAATATCTTGCGCCTTTTTCAGACAATAAAAAGACGATACGATTTATTCTTGATTCGGATTCTGCTTTTGTAACGGGAATAATTTTTAATAATAGTCTTCCAAGCAATATAAAAATACTTAACACGCAACCCATCTCATGGATCGAGATCCTGTTCTATGTTGGGAAAAAGTATGGCGCTTATCATATTAAAAACCCGTATGTAATTGCTTCTTGGTCCAAATTTAGAATTAATAAAAATGCTTATAATTTGCTCTATTCTTTAAGAGATGGAAAGCTCGCATCCGAAGATTACCTTAACGCAGTTAAAGAGAAATTGGATCCACAAACATATAGCGTTTTTTTACGTAATCAACTTATGGGAATATATGTTCGAAGATTTCCACTAGTAAAACTTTTTGTTGGAAGCAAAAATCTGCTTAAATTAGCTGCAAGAATGCGATCATTGGATCCTGGAATGAGCAAAAGCACTACTTATTGGACATATCTCATTTTGACATTAATAATTCCTGAAATTTTTATAAAAATTATTAAAAATACATACCTATATATGTACATAAGATTTTCGGCAGTGGAAAACAGCGAACATATTCTAGAAAGTTTGAAAAAACTAAAACAAGAGTATAGTTACTTTTTAGCAGATCTTAAACCCACAATAAATTCGTAGGACAACTAATTTTGAACCTAAAGCCTCTTGTAATTAGCGCAAAAAAGATATATGATTAACACTCCTTCTTACCATGGAATCATTTGATAAAGAATAGGATTATGAAATTAAACTATCCTAAACACCATTTCGTAAAAACAGGGCATATATCCCACTGTCAAGTTTGCAATTCCTCCAAAATACACCTTATTCTGGACTTAGGACATCAACCCTTATGCGATAGTCTACTTTCAAAAGAGATGCTCGATCAACCGGAAAAAACATATCCCTTAAGAATGATGTGGTGCGAAAATTGTACCTGTGTCCAATTAGACTATTGCGTTTCAGGAAGTGAGGTATATCATCCAAATTACCCTTACAGAAGTGGGATTACAAAAGAACTTGATGAATATCAAAAAAATATTTGCCATTCACTAATAGAAAAGTTCGACCTAAAATCTAATGATTTAGTTGTAGATATTGGCTCGAATGATGGAACATTGCTGGGTAGTTTCAAAAAAATGGGTATCAGAACTATTGGGGTAGAACCTACAAATATTGCTAAAATTGCTAAAGCAAATGGCATTGAGACAATCCAGTCGTTTTTCGATCTTGGGACTTCCAAAAAAATTAAAAATAAATACGGGCTGGCAACACTGGTTGTAACAACAAACACCTTTGCGCATATGCAGACATTGGGAGAAGTTATTACAGGTGCCTATAATTTATTAAAAAATGATGGTGTATTTGTCAACGAAACACATTATCTCCTAGATGTTATTCGAGGTAATCAATTCGATACAATTTATCATGAACATCTCAGGACATATTCCTTAAAAGCGTATTTGAAACTATTTGATCAATATGATTTTACCATTACGGATGTAGAAAGAGGAAGTCGCTATGGAGGAAACATCCGCATCTATGCTACAAAAGGAAAAGGGAGACTAGTCGGTTCTTCGGTAAAAAAACTATTACAATTAGAAGATGAATTCGGTCTTAGTAAGCTTGACACATACAAAATATTTGCAGATCGTGTAAAAAAAGCTCGTCTTGAATTTATGGATTTTCTTATTAAAACAAAAAAGGCAAATAAATCAATCGTTGGAAATTCTTGCCCCGGCAGGTGTTCGACACTTCTAAACTATTATGGAGTAGATAAAGAGTTACTGCCGTATTTGGCCGAGCAACCTACATCTTTAAAATTAAATATGTTCTTACCCGGTAAACATATACCCGTAGTTAATAATCAAATATTAATTGATGAACAACCGGATTTTGTTGTGTTATTGGCATGGCACTATGCACAACCTATTATGGAACAGCTAAAAGCCAGAGGACTAAAATCTGATTTTATAATCCCCTTACCAGACTTTAAAATAGTTAAAAATTCAGAGATTTGAAAAAGTGGAAAATAAATATAAAAATATCAAGCCGCTTGTAATTGGATTGGGGCTTGCGGGAAATAGACACCTGAAAGCACAACTTGATTTAGGAATCAAAACTGGCGTTTATAGTATTAACCCCAAGACAACTAACCCTTTAAAAAAACAATCTAACGTAATTGTTTTCGACAATCTAGAAGATGCAATAAACTGGTCGAGTTTAGTTCATGTGTGCACGCCTGATGATAAGCATACCAAATATATTGCTTTAGCACTTAAAAAAGGAAAGGCTGTGCTATGCGAAAAGCCTTTTACTACCAATCTTCAAGACGCTTTAGATTTACAAGAGTTATCCCGAAAATATGGTTCGACTTTAATTGTAGGTCAAAACTATCGTCTTACCCCAACTTTTGCAGAAACTAAAAAACGGCTTTTAGAAGGAGATCTTGGAACTGTTACTGCAATTGAAACAACCTATCTTCATGATATGACTAAGTATAGAATGGGAACCAAATGGAGAAATATGCAGGATTTTCTCTATGTAGGGGGATCTCATGCCGTTGATCTTGCTTGTTGGGTTATGAATGAGAAAGTAGTAAGTGTTCAAGCAAATGTAGGAAACAAGGTAAGAGCAGAATATGATTGCCATGAAAGGTATCAAATAATACTAAAATTTGAATCCGGAGTGTTAGGACATATAGCATTAGATGCAAGTTCAGCGCGATTTATAAATGGATCAGATCTCATAGTAGATGGTAAAAATGGACAGCTTGCAGGTCACATTAAAGACAACAAACTCATGTTTTACAGAAAGGGAGACAAAAAACCGGAACTTATAAAATTACCCAATACTCAAACTTATACTACGGCTTTGGAAGTAAAGATTCTTGATGATTACCTGTCTGGTAACGCTACTTCTTATTTGCCCTTACCCAACGTTGATGAAGCCGTACACGTAATAAAAGTATTACACGCAATTCAAAAAGCTGTTTCCTCAGGAAGAAGTGAGTCTGTAGAATGAAAATCAAGAATCTTTATAAACAACAAAATTGGGAAGGCTTCTATACAAATCAACAACTAATACAAAGCAGACCAAAAAACGGAATTTTTACGTCATATGACATTTTTCTCTGCGATACTTTTCTCCAGAAATATATACCAACACGTAATAATCAGGGAAAAGACAAGCCAAAAATATGCGAAATTGGAAGCGGTAATGGAAAACTGGTCAAAAAATTTGCAGATATGCTCAACCATAAAGCATATGGCATAGAATATAGAGAAGAAGAATCAATAATTGCCCGAAAAAATGGGGTAACTGTATTTGTTAAAGATGCATTCGATAAGGAAGTGCTAAGTAAATATAAAAATTACTTTGACGTTGTTTTTTCGTATGGATTTATAGAACATATCCTCCCTCCGGAAAAAGCAATTAAACTTCATGTTGATTTAGTAAAACCGGGCGGATATTTTGTTATCCAAATTCCCAGATTTAAAGGATTTAATTTGTGGAAGCTTAAATTTTTTAGGCCAGACTACGTCGCGTCGCACAACCTGGATATTATGAATTACGACATATTAGAAAAACTCTGTTTAATGCCTAATACACAGAAAGTATTTTGCGCAAATTACGGTACGCTAAAGTTGAGAATCCCTATGGAGAAAAAAGAGTTAAAATATTATTTATTGAAAATGCTTTGCAGTATTGAATTTATACTCAATCCTTTATTTCTGTTATTATTTGGAAATAAAGGATTTGAAACTGATTTTTTTAGTCCTTGTATGATTTATATTGGAAGAAAAATAAAATAGGTTTTATTTTTTGGACTTTCGCATTTTTACAGTAATAAAGTGACAATGATATGGGTCAATTGAAGCTACTAAGGCACCTAAAATACCAAAAAACGGGTAGTATCCGCTTCCCTTCCCATCTACAAACGTAAAATCAAACGCTTTAAATATATTAATTAAGCTTCGGTATGTTGGTATTTTCATATGGGGATACATTGAATCGCCCCCGTGACTCATAGCTTTTTTCTCCCATGCGCTTGTTTTTTCTCCGAAATGAATTGACATGGGATTGCCAACATGTTTTTTAGATATAAGATTATGCGAGAAGTCTTGATATCCTAAGACGAGTGCGCCAATATTATGCCATCCTGAAAGATTTTCTGTTGAAATAACGCAATATCCTCCAGGTGTTAACAATCTATAAACTTCACTAATAAAATTATCTATGCTCACCATATGTTCAATTACTTGATTAGAAATAATCACATCAAAGGATTCATCGGCAAATGGCCACTTTTTTTCAAGATCAGCTGAAACGATTTTATCAACTCCATTTTCTTTTGCCATCATGATTCTTTTTGTATTTCCCTCGATGCCCATAATTTTTTTACATCCTATTTTTTGCTTAAATTGCATCGTATACACCCCATCTCCACAACCAACATCTAACACCACTGCTTTAGGATCTTTTTCAAGAAGAGAAATCATGTTTAAAACATTCCTATTCATTGATTGATTCCAAAGAGACTCAATAATATTTGATATTTTATACATAATATCTTTATAATTTTTCGAAGAATTCATCGAAGCTATGTAGAACGTATGTTATCATGTCCTGTGTTATACCCGGATAAACTCCTATCCAAAATCCGTTATTCATAATCGCATCAGAATTAGTTAAGGTGCCTACGACTTTTTTTTCTATATTTACATATGCTGGGTGCCGAAGCAAATTGCCCGCAAATAAACTCCTGGTTACTATTTTTTTTGACTCTAAAAAGGTAACTAAATCAAGACGTGAAAAAGGAGCATTTTCTTTACACACAATCATAAATCCAAACCAGCACGGATCTGCTTTTGTTTCCCATTTTGGTAAAATTAAATACTTTTCATATTTTTTCAAACCTGAGAGCAATTTCTGAAAATTTAATCTTCTTTTTACAATAAATTCCGGCAATTTTCCAAGCTGTGCAACTCCTATAGCAGCTTGAATATCTGTTAATTTCAAATTATAGCCAATTTGGGAATATATATACTTATGATCATATCCCATTGGCAATTGTCCTAATTGCCACCCAAACCTTCTACCGCACGTATTATCTTTTCCTGTATCGCACCAACAATCTCTTCCCCAATCTCTAAATTGTCGGATTGCCCGATGCAACCACGGATTATTAGTAACCACCGCTCCTCCTTCGCCCATGGTAATTTGATGAGCAGGATAAAAAGAAAAAGTTGCGATATCTCCAAATGTTCCTACTAATTTTCCGTCAAATGTTGATCCCAAGGCATCACAACAGTCTTCTATAAACCATAAATTATGCTCTTTAGCAACTTTTGCTATTTTATCTAACTCAAAGGGATTACCCAATGTATGCGCAATCATTATTGCTTTAGTTTTTTTTGTTATTGCCTTTTTAACGTCTGTTGCGGATACATTTCGAGTAGCTATATCACAATCTAAAAAAACAGGAACGCACTTTTTTAGGATAATTGGATTTACGGTTGTGGGAAAACCCGTGGCAGCAGTTATAACCTCGTCCCCTGGTTTTAGTGCTCTTTCCTTTAATGCAGACGATGTCAATGCGGATAACGCCACCAAATTAGCCGAAGAACCGGAATTTACTAGAGAGACAAATCGAACTCCAAGGTATTTTGAAAAACTTTTTTCAAACTGTTCACCAAACCTACCTTCTGTCCACCACCCATCAAGCACAGCCTCTACTCCTGCAAGCAACTCTTCCTGATTGAATACTTTTCCAGAAACTGGAACAATTGATTGACCAGGGATAAATTCTTTTTTTGGGAATTTTTCTTTATAAATCTGGGTAATTAAGGTATTTAGTTTGTTTTTCATTTGGCAATAAAATTCAAAATTGACTTTCCAACTTTTTCGGCGGATAGCCCATTATAATCTAATAAATACGGTTGTGATCCTGTTATTGAAGTAAACTTATCAGAAACTCCAAATCGGTGAAAAAAAACCGAGCTTTGTGACTCTGCGAGTATTTCTGCAACAGCGCTACCTAAACCTCCAATAATACTATGTTCTTCAAGAGTAAATAAGTATTTTGTTGTTTTTGCTTTTTTAATAATTATATTGTTGTCTATTGGTTTTATTACAGGAAGTGAAATTAAAGTTCCTTTTAAATTTTTTTGTGCTAATTCATCGATAATCTGTTTTGCCATTGGTAGTAAGCTTCCACTTACAAGGAGAGTAAAGTCAGAACCATTTGTTATTTCAATACCTTTTCCGAGTGTAAATGACTGTTTTAGTTTTGACTCATGTATAACTGGACTTCCGCTTTTTGTTAAACGAATATAAACCGGGCCGGCAATTTCGTATGCAGTCCTTGTTGCCCATTCCGATTCTAGAGGATCTCCAGGTGAAAAAATTGTCATATTCGGTAGCAACCGCATTAAAGCAATATCTTCTAAAGAAAAATGACTTACCCCAAGTTGGTTTGAGCTAAATCCAGAAGCTGTTCCAACAATTTTTACATTTACATTATTATATGAGACATCTAGTCTAATTTGCTCAAAACATCGCATCGTCGCAAAGGGTGCTTGTGCGTAAAAATAGACTATATGCCCTGAAAGTGCCAAACCTGTTGCTATACCAATCGAACTTTGTTCGGTAACACCAGTATTTATAAATCGCTTCGGAAATTCTTTTTGCATATCTTCAAATACGGAAAATCCCATATCCGCAGTAAGAGTAATAACATTTTTGTCAGTGCGCATTATATCTAATAGTGTTTGTAAAAAAGCAGTTCTCATTCTGCTAATTCCTTCCATGCGATGTCTATTTCTGCTTGTGTGGGAGTTTTATAATGCCATTCATTGCGATCTTCTAAAACAGAAACGCCTTTTCCTTTAACAGTATGTGCTATAACAACACTCGGTTTTCCTTTTTCTAAAGGAAGATTATCTAAAACACTTGCTATTTGAACGAAATCATGACCATCTATTTCTTTTACCGACCATTTAAATGCTTCCCACTTCTTTGTAAATGGTTCCAAATCTAAAATATCCTTTACTCTCCCAAAACTCTGCCATTTATTATAATCAACTATCACAATCAGGTTATCTAATTTATGATGTCCAGCATGTAGGATTGCTTCCCATGTAGATCCTTCGTCACATTCTCCATCACTCACCAATACAAAGACTCTATTATCTTTATTTTGCAATTTTGAAGCAAGTGCCATTCCTACTCCAATGGGAAGACCGTGCCCCATAGAACCTGTTGTTGCTTCTATACCTGGTATGCCATTCTTTGTTGCACTCCCAATCAAATTACTTCCATCTTTGCAATATGTATTTAGTAGTGATTTATCAAAAAATCCTTTTCTTGATAAGACAGCATATAACGCCACCACTCCCCATCCCTTGCTTAAAATAAAGCGATCGCGGCTTGCAAAGTGTGATTTTTTAGGATCAATTCGCAAAACTTTATTGTATAAATAGACTAATAATTCAACAATTGAATAAGCAGAACCAATATGAGAAGCGTGAGCTTCAATAATCATGGAAAGGACTGTTTTCCTAATTTCTCTTGCATGATTTTTTAAATCTTCTAATTGTAAGGTATTATTCATAATATGCTTTATGTTGTCTAAACCATACTATTGTTTTTTCAATACCTTCTTTTAAAGAATGTTTCGGTTTCCAATTAATCTGTTTTTTTATTTTTTTAATATCTGCTTGCCATATATAAGGTTCAACCTGTCTTTCCTGCTTTGGGATTGTACCCCATTCTATTTTAGAAGTCGAATGTGTAAACTCAACAACATAATTAACAATATCTTCTACGCTATGTTGTTCTCCACTGCCAATAT
>OBEQ010851262.1_pt1 | contig 15320 bp, 15 predicted proteins | sample 1670901 | NCBI WGS metagenome assembly OBEQ01 (sample SAMEA104232315, study PRJEB22302) | groundwater metagenome | biome: forest; feature: aquifer; material: groundwater | place: USA | collected 2011-08-07 | depth 5.4 m | reverse complement strand
TGAGGGAGACATTTATACAAAGATTTATAAATTGATTGACGGAAATTACGACCTGATTACCAAGGCAAAACCTAATGCTTCCAAGAACTCTTCTGGGTATTTTCTCTGGGATGTGTGGGACAGGGAAAAGAAGATTTTTGATTTGACCAAACTTTTTGTGGGGTCCCAAGGAACTTTGGGTCTAATAACAAGAGCGGAACTAAAACTTGAACCGGTTCAAAAATATTCGGAAATGGTGATTGTTTTTATGAATAGCTTGGATCACCTCGGCCAGATCATTAATGATGTCCTACCCTTAAAACCGGAAAGTTTTGAAACCTACGACGACCATACGTTTAAGCTGGCGATTAAATATTTCTCTTCTTTTTCTAAAAAGCTTGGTTCAAAAAATATCATTGATACTTTTTTGCACTTTGCGCCGGAATTTTTGATGATGCTTACGCGCGGCGTACCAAAATTGGTGCTTCAGGTGGAATTTGCCGGTGAGAACAGGGAAGAGCTAAAGAATAAAGTAGCGGAGTTAGTTAAAAAACTCGCGCCGTATAATCCGGAAAAGATAAAGGTCGCCCCAAGCAAAAGGACGGAGAAAAAGTATTGGCTTATCAGACGTGAGAGTTTTAATTTGCTGCGTCAAAGGGTCAAGGGCATGCACGCTTCACCTTTTATTGATGATTTTGCTATTAGACCCGAGTATTTACCGGAGTTTTTACCCAAGCTTAATAAAATATTTGCCAAATACCCGCATCTTATTTATACGCTTGCCGGACATATAGGCGATGGCAACTTCCATATTATTCCACTTATGGATCTGAAGGATGAAAAGCAAAGAGAGTCGATTCCCGCTCTATGTGACGAGGTGTTTGGACTCGTACATCAATATAAGGGAACTATGTCAGGCGAGCACAATGACGGTTTAATTAGAACTCCGTATGTAGAAAAGATGTATGGGGAAAAAATCTATAAACTTTTTGAGGAAACCAAGAAAATATTTGACCCGCAGGGTATTTTTAATCCCCGCAAAAAGGTTGGTGGGGACTTAAAATTCGCGATGGAGCACATCAGGACAGATTAGTTTTCCTTTGTAATTAGGGCTGAGCGTTTGGCAAAAATTACCGATAGGTTCTTTGGCATTTTCTGTCAAAAAAGTTAACGCGACCCCCTGGATAATCGCAATGATAACAAGTTCTATGTCCAGAACTTTTGCGTTTAATTCTTGTTTCATTTTAGGTTATTATACTCGTAAAACTTACAATAGAGTATAATTCCTAGACTTATTAATACCCCTGCCCGGAAATTTTTTGATGATCGTTCTTAAATTTGGCGGCACGTCTGTTTCTACTGCTCCACGGATTAAAACTATCTGCGATATTGTAGCTGCGAATACCCAAAAGAATTCTGTTGTGGTTGTTTCCGCGTTAAACCACGTATCGGATTTACTTTTTCGCGCTTCAGGCGATAATAAATCTTTTACCATACGAAGTTTAAGGAAAATTCATCTGGACCTGATAAATAATGTATTTGGTTTGGCCGCCGACCGCAAGATTAAAAAAGATGTAACTGATTATGTATTGCTGGGACTTGGGGAAATTGAGAAATTACTAAATCGGAAGAAAATCGATAACGCTGTAAGAGATAGAATACTTTCATTTGGAGAAATCTTAAGTTCTTACATAGTTACACGGGCCTTAATAAGCCGCGGGACCAGTGCAAGACAAATAATTGCCGATGAGCTAATTGTTACCGATAATAATTTTGGGGCTGCCAAGTTTTTGGCGGTCCCCACGCAAAAAAAGGTTAGGCAAGTTCTTGAGCCGATGATTAAAAAAGGTGCTGTACCCGTTGTTACCGGGTCTATCGCGGCTGCCCGCGACGGCAGAGTCACAACACTTGGCCGCGGTGGATCGGATTACTCGGCCGTGATAATCGGGTCTTGTCTTGCGGCAGAAGAAATAAAAATATGGACGGACGCTGATGGAATTTTTAGTGCCGACCCGAGGATCGTTAGGCAGGCAAAATTAATCAATTCCGTTTCGTTTACGAATGTTTTGGAACTTGCGGCGTTTAGAGAGCATGTACTTTACCCGCAAGCTCTTATGCTTGCTGCCGCGGCAGGTATTCCCCTCAGAATCTTAAATATTCTAAATCCAAAAAGTTTGGGAACGCAAATAATTGACAAACCGTCTGAGAAATTAGGCACAATAATGGCTATTTCCTTCAAGCGCAAAGTTGCGCTTGTGGATATTTATTCCAGCTCTTGGCTGTTATCAAAAACTTTTCCCGCTAATGTCTTTGAGATTTTTTCAAATGAGAATGTGTCCGTAAACATGGTAAATGCTTCCGGCATGAATGTTTCGGTAATCTTAGAAAGAGATGATAGACTTGACCACGCCCTTATCAGAATCTCAAAATTCGCGTCCGTTTTGGTAATGAATAATTTGGGAGTAGTTGTGTTGACGGGCAAAGGAATTATTACTTACCCAAATATCGCAAAAAGGATTTTTGACACCCTGGACAAGGAGAAAATTTCTGTAAAAATGATTATGTTGAGACCGAATGATATCAACTTAAGCCTCGTTGTGCAATCCAACAAAGTAGAGGCTGCCGTGCGCGTTTTGTACAAAGTATTTATCGGCTAGCGTTTCTTTTCCAGCTTCTCTATTTTTTTTAAGATCTCAAGCATTAACTTTTGTTGGTTTTCCAGATGAAGAAGAATCGTTTCGATTTCTTTTTCGGCTTTAGTGTCTGTTTGAAAATCGTGCTCGGCGCGAATCTCGGCATGCTTGCCCTGGATGTTTTGGCCAACCATGATAAGAGGCATCAAGTGAATTTGGATCAGGTTTGATATAAAGAGCCAAAGGACAAAGGCCGGATAAGGGTCAAAGCGGGCATTTGTTGGAGCAAGTATGTTCCAGCCAAGCCAAATGATTGTCCATGCGGCAATAATAAAGAAAAAACCCATGGTGCCGATTTTATCGGTAACAAAAAGTGCCAGACGTTCAAGGCCTGAAAGGCTTTCTTGATGAATTTTATTAACGTTCTGGGGATGCGGAAACTTTTCGCGGATATTTTCGAGGGTTTCGACTTGTGATTTGTTCATTCTTGAAAAGGTTAATCAAATTATACTCCATTTGTTGCATCGCTATATTGTAGAATGATTGGAAGGCATTTCGTTCATGATAGATAGCGAAGTCGAGAAAGCAGCGGAGTATATAACAAGCGAGAGCCAGGAAGTTACTCTTGGCGAATCACCCAACTGGACAGGGAAAATCTTTAAAGCATTTCCTGCGTTTGCCCACAGAAATTATCAACTGTATTTTTCCGGGCAGTTAGTGTCTTTAATAGGCACATGGCTGCAGACTGTGGGACAAGGATGGCTGGTTTTTAAACTAACCAATTCGGCTTTTTTGGTAGGATTAGTCACAGCGCTCGGAGCATTACCTATTATGGCTTTTGCCCTTCTTGGCGGAGTTGTTGCCGATAGGTTCGACAAAAGAAAGGTTTTAATTTTTACGCAGAGTGCTTCGATGATGCTGGCATTTACCCTTGGATTTTTGGATATCTTGGGCATAATAAAAGTCTGGGAAATTGCCGTTTTGGCCTTTTTGCTTGGAACAGTTAATGCCATTGATACGCCAACCAGACAAGCTTTCGTGGTAGAGATGGTAGGCCGCAGGAGCCTGCCTTCTGCAATTGCCATGGGAGCCGGTACATACAACGCGGCAAGAGCCATCGGTCCGGGTTTTGCCGGATTTTTAATCGCGGTAATTGGCGTCGGGGCAACTTTTATTCTAAATGGAATAAGTTTTATTGGTGTAATTATTGCCCTGTTTAAAATTAAGGCAAAGTCGATAAGAGCTAATGTACATCCGAATCCGGTTGTCGCAATTAAAAGTGGTGTTTCATACGCATTTTCTCATCCAAAAATAAGACTAATTTTGGTCTTTTGCTCCATAACTTCTGTTTTTGGATGGTCTTACACAACTATAATGCCGGTTGTTGCCAAAAATGTTTTTGGTTTTGGCCCCGCAGGGTTAGGTCTTTTATACAGCTCGTCAGGGCTTGGAGCATTGGTTGGATCTATTGCAATTTCTATATTTTCAACCAAGGTAAATCCGAAATTTTTTATTTTTGGAGGTAATTTTCTTGCTATGTCTACACTTATTTTATTTACTTTCACTTCAAATATATACCTTGCACTAATTATATTATTCTTCTCCGGTTTTGGGTTGCTGTGTCAATTCGCAACCATGAATAGCTCAATTCAACACATGGTCGATGATGGTTTCAGAGGGAGAGTACTTAGCATGTACACCTTGGCTTTCCTTGGCATGTCCCCTATCGGCAGTTTCCAAATCGGATATGTCGCGCAGCGCTTGGGAGTTGAATTTGCGATAAGATACGGGGCAGTTGTCAGTCTTGTATTTGGATTATTTTTTGCCTACAACTTTCGAAAGATTTCTTCATAAACTTTTAATGTTTCTTGAGCCATTTGCTTCCATGAATACTTTTTTATCTGTTCTCTGCCCTTCTTAATTTGCGACGACCTGATTTTACCGTCCGATACTATTTTGATGATCTCGTTTGCGATATCACCTGGGTCGTTGGGGTCAAAGTAAATCGCTGCGTCACTGTAGATTTCCTTAAGGGTTTCTATGTTGGAGGCGGCAACCGGAACGCCGGCGGCCATAGCGTTGAGGCCGGGAATGCCAAATCCTTCTACGAGTGAGGGAAAGGTGTAGGTACTTGCTTGCTTAAAAATGGCGGATAAATCCTCGGCCGGGATGTAGCCTGTCATTATTACCGAATCTTCAAGACCAAGACTTTTGATTTTGTTTTGCATGCGGGATGCAAAGACGTCGCGGGAGCAAACAATGACTAATTTCAAATTTCCAATTTTACGAAGTAAAGCTTCTCTTTCCAATTTCCAATTTCCAATTATCTTGAATGCCTGAAGGAGAACATCAAGATTTTTGTGTGGGTAAGCATTACCAACATAAATTATAAATGGCGTCTTGATTTTATATCGCTTTAATAAATTTGGAGTTTGGATTTTGGAGTTTGGATTTTCTCCGTACTCCTCTTCTGCCGCTTCGTATGTAACAACGATTTTATTGGGGTTGACGTGGAAGTTTTTGATAATTTCGCCTTTAACAAAGTTTGAGGGGGCAATAATCTTTCGTGATCTTTTGATGGCTGACGAAATGATTTTTTTGTAAGCAAATCTTTTCACCTTGAATACTAGCGGACTTTTGGTGGTTGCCGCGTACTCGCTAAATTGATGATGGATTAAATCATGAATTGTAACCACAAATTTTCCTTTGTAAATAATCGGCACATTAAAGTGCGGAACATGCAAGAGGTCTAAATTTTCTTTATTGTAAATATTTGGCATTTTAATTTGCTCCGCTAAACTGTACCAAGGAATGTCTGCTTTAACTTTTTTAAAGTTTGACGGAAGTTTTAAATAATCCCAGTTTGACTTGCGCAAAAATATAGCATATTGATTTTGCTTATCAATTCGCGCCAGATTTTCAATAAGTTTTTGGGTGTATTTTCCAAGACCTGTTCCCTGGGGACCAACAAATCTGGCATCAATTCCAATTTTCATACTTTTGATATTCGGTACCATGTAACCAATTTTATTGTTGAGAGTACCAACCATGTAATGAAAAATGGATACTTGTCAGCGTAATGTTTTTTATAGAACAGCTCCATGGCACGGGTTGATTCACGCAGCGCCCTTTTTTTAGATTCTGGTGTGGATTTTGTTACTTTGGCCGACGAAGATTTCATGCCGGACGATGCCCCTTTGTAATGAATGATTTTGGTTGTTGGCGTGTACATTATTTTGTAGCCGGCTTGATGGAAGCGCCAGCACCAATCAAGATCTTCACCGTAGAAGAAAAAATCCTCATCAAATAATCCAACTTTATCCATAGCTTTTTTGGGGATGACCATGAAAGCCCCAACACACGCGTCTACTTCCTGCTCTACTTCGGGTGATTTGTATCCTACATAATATTGATCGAAAATTTTTGAACCGGGGAAAAGTTTTGAGAGACCGGAGAAGTGGCAAAAAGCTCTCCATGGAGTTGGAAAATGGCGACGACAATCGCGGTCTATTTTCCCCGTAAAAAGTTCTATTTTGCAAGTCCCCATGCCAACATCCGGATGCCGGTCCATAAAACTAATCATTTTTGTGAAGGTGTCAGGTAAGACTTTTGTATCCGGATTGAGAACTAATATGTATTTTCCTTTTACAATTTTAAGAGCTTGATTGTTGGCTTTTCCAAACCCCTTGTTATCTTTATTGGCAATAAGTTTTACCCATGGAAATTTTTCTCTAACCATTTGGGCCGTGCCGTCTTTTGAGTCATTGTCCACGACAAAAACTTCTGACTTTAATTTGCCGATCGCTACTTTGACAGATCTTAGACAATCTTCAAGTATTTCGCGGGTATTGTAAGACACGATGGCAATTGATAGGTCCATGTTAGTTTCCTCCTACTTGCTTATAGACCCGGTCTAACTCGTCTGATATTTTTTTCCAGTTGTACTCACGACTGACTAACTCGTATGCTGACTGGGCCAATTTCTTACCGAGATCTGTATCTTGCAGTACATTGACTGTTTTATCTGCTAGGTCTTGAGCGGATCCGGCAATAAGCGCTTGCTTGCCGTCTGTTGCGTGAATGCCCTCTACCGCAAGTCTTGTCCCAACAATAGGAGTCTTAGTAGCCATTGCTTCCAATATTTTATATTTTGTTCCCCTGCCATTTCTAATGGGCGCCAGTAATACTTCCGATTGGCCGTAGGCGGTTCTGATGTCTTCTACATTGCCATCCACAGTTATGTCTCTTGCGGCAAAATTTAGAATATCGGCCGGTGGGTTTCTGCCAACTATTAAAAGTCGGGCTTTTGGAATTGATTTTTTAATTTGCGGCCAAATACTTTCCACCAAAAACTTTGTGGCGTCGCGGTTAGGAAGCCATTTAAATTGTCCTACAAAAAGGACCGTGGGATTTTTAGGTTTGTGTTTTTTTGTTTTGGTGAAGTAATCTATGTCTACTCCGTTTGCGACAACGTCAATTTTTAAGTTGGGCTCAAGCCTTTCTATGAAATTGCGGTCGTCTTCGGACATAGCCGCGAGGCGTTTTGCCTTTTTCCAGTAATATCGTTCCCAATATTTGATTTTTATCACATCCAGGAACAAAAGCGGCTTTAGGAAAAATAACCACCCGGGAAGACCTTCCACAAACCTTTGATATACCAAATATTCAATAACTTGCTCGACTAAAAAAATAGGTATCTTAGTACTCGGAATGTTGGGCATAACGTAAAAGGTTTCGGCGTGAATTAAATCGTAATTTTCTTTTTCCAACTCATTTTGAATTTTGCGGCGGACTCGCCAGTCAAAATAAATGCAAACAAGAAAAGGGAATGGGGTTAACGCGGAAAGCAAAATATTTATTGGAGACCATGCTCTTCTACGGTTGAAAACGATGACCTTTTGACAGTATGGTTTAAGATCGTCCAGGTATTTTTCCTCGTCTTTATTTCTAATAAATGATGCCAGTGTAATTTTGTGTTTGGGCGCGAGATTTTTGAGGAGATTGTATGTCCTGATTTGTCCACCGGAAACAAGCGGATAAGGAAGATATGGGGTGATCATTAGGATCTTCATTGGAGAATTTTCAATTTTTAATTTTTAATTTGAAATCAAATTTTAATGTTTAAATTCTAAATTACTTTCCAATACAATCTTTGAACATTTCAACTATGACATAATCTTTTGTTTGTTCCAACACTTTGCAATGTTTGGCAAGGTTTCTTATTCCGGCATCTTCAACGTCTACCGACACAAGATATTTTGTTCCCTGATCGATGAATTTCTCGAGAGGACGATCGGTAATCGGGTAACCATGACGGTTTGTTTGGTATAGAAAAGCGGTATCTCCGTTGTAAGGAGCAATGACTGTAGCGTCTTTCGGTAAAGTTCTGTCGACTGCTTGGCCTGCCTTGATAATTTGAGGTTTGTTAATCCAGTAATATCCCCTTACTTCAAAATATCCGAACGCGAACATTAAAATTATTGAGGCAATAGCTGCAACCGGTCCAACCAACCTGCTGAAATAAGAAGACGTAAAAAGGCTTTTAACGCCCACCGCCATAAAAACGGCAAGGATCGGAACGATGGGTATCTGGTAGTAATCGTGACGAACATTACCGGACGCAAAAACACTAAAGTATAAAACAACAGATCCAAGCCAAGAATAGTAAAAGAGCTTTTCCCTACCCGGTTTTTTGACAAGCCCCAGCGCGAAAAGTACAAAACCGGTTACCGATAGGATAAGTTTTCCCATGCGCTCTGCAATTAACCATCGGAAAAAGGATCCTTTAAATCTAATATTGCCTTCATTTATCAAAAATTGATAGTTGGGGATACCCGCAGGGAAACGTAATTCCCAAAGACGCCAAAGGCCAAATGGAATAACGGAGGCGATTGCAAATATCCACAAGCTTATTTTTCCAAAGGTTTTTAATTTGTATTTATCAAAGACCAGGTAAACAACCGGCAGCATAAAAAATAGCGCGATTGGCCAAGTTAAGATAGCAAGGTTGGCAAAGATGATCGACAGGCCAAGAAGTAGATAATTTTTGTCGTTTTCCAGCCATTTGGCAAACGACAAGTACATGCAAATAATGCAGAAAACCATTAGTGGTCCCGGCAAAATAGTAGACGAATAAAAAACATTGTAGGGGATGACTGCAAAAAAGAACGCGGACAACAGCGCGGTAATACTGCCCGAGAAGCGACGGACAAGGAAAAACAAAGCAAGAGTTGATCCGAGCGTAATAACAACGGTTACCAGGCGCGCATAGGTTGTGTTGATTCCGGTGAAATGCCAGACCGCGGAAACAAGTATGTTATAAACGGGAAATTCCACAAACCTGTACCTCCCGGGATTATCAAGCCCATTTGTCTGCGTCGACATGTCGTCGAATTTTGGAATAAACGGGTTAAATCCTTCTTTAATAAAATTTCTTGATACCGCGGCCGTGTCTGCTTGGCGCCAGGAATGCCAATCGGCAATAGGCCGATTGATTTTGTAGAGGCGTAGGATAAATGCTATGGCGAGGATTACAATAAGTAGGAAAACTTCCAGTTTTTTCATTCTTTGATACTGTCATTCTCGACTTGATCGAGAATCTATCCAGATCCTCGCTTTCGCGAGGATGACTGTTTAAGGGATGGTGATCCAATCTTGGAGACCGCCGCCAGTTTTACCGTCGCCAAAAGTATAGCCATTAATATCCAGAAAGTGTAGGCGACTTTTGAGGATTCAAAAACGTCTATGTAAATACCGTTGACCAGCAGGCCGATGGTGGCCGCAAAAAGCCCCGCAATAAGGGTGAAGAAAAATGGATCTGTAACTTTTTTGGCTTTTGACATAGCGTACCAGAGAATATATACAACCATGCCGAAAAATGCTAAAAATCCAAGCAGCCCGGTTTCTCCCAGCGCCCTTAGATAATCATTGTCTGTACTTTCTGCTTCGGTAAAGTCTTCAATGTTTTGTTTGGTTAAGGTTGAATAGCCGGAACCAAAAAGAATATTTCGCCTAAAGCCCTTTATGGCCTGCGGCCAAGTGTAGTCAAGACGGATACCGGTTGAAAGATCGTAATTTACGGCCGTTTGAGAATAAACCCGCGGTTTAGCCGCCATTGTTGCCGGAAGACCTGGACCGTTTCCAAACTCCCCTATGTTTTGATAAACGTCGGCAGGTGTTGTTGGTCCTTGCGATTGGATACTGCCTGCGGGTTTTTGGGTCGAGGGTTGCTGATCAGATTTTGTGCCAACTTGCCCACCGGTTACATCAAGATAGGCCACGTTTGGACCTTTGGGTAATTCTTTTTTAAAGGGTTTTAAGAGTGAAGAATTCTTTAACTGGTCGACTTTAAGTACGCGGGCAAATCTGTCCGAAAGATCGCCAAAGGAAATCATAATAACCAGGGACAAAACTATAACAACTAACCAATTGGCAATAGACCAAAGCCAGCCTTTCTTACCTGCTAGAATGGCAAAAGCTACGGTGATTGCCACGAGATAGGCAATAAATGAGGTTCTGGAAACCGTAAGAATTAAAAGCCAAAAGGCGGCAAGGCTGATAACAATTAACGAAATTTTGTAGAGCCAATTCTTTATTGTGGCCGCCAGTGGAATAAATAGTGCTAGTGCTATCATTACGTAAGCGGCCAGATCGTAATGGCCGCCGAATGTTGAAAGGACTCTAGCGTGTTCGGTTAAATAAAGTTTTATCCCTTTGCTGAATTCTCTATTCATTGTCGAATAGGCAGGCCAATAGAGATACTTTTGTCCGAAGCCGTAGATTGAGACTCCAAGTAAAACCAGCGCGGCAACAAACACATATTTTTTAATTTGAGATAAAGATTTTATCGATGAAAAGAAAATAAAAAAGACAGAGAAATATTCTACTCTTCTTGCCCAGTTAAGAAATAGTTTTTCGATATGAATCCACGACATTGGCACCGTTTTGGTTATATAGATTGCGGACAGACATGAAAGAAAGCCGACTGCCGCATATATGAGCATGGGGATAAGCATGGGATTTCCGCGAAGCGTGACTTTTTTCCTTAAAAGCCAGACAAACCACACTGCCGCCGCGAAAGCTACTAAAAAGTCGTCGAATCTAATTCTTACTATGTATCCGGGAATTATATCCGCAAGAGGAATTTTGGGCCAAAGCGGAATGACAATCAAAAGAGCAAAAGACAAATATTCCAGTATATGCTCGTCAAGCCACTTTATAAACTTCACCATAATATTTGGCAAGCTCCTTTCTTCTTGGCTGATTTAAAATCACTCCCAAAGTACCGAAGATTACTACTCTTGCCAATGCTCCTATTTTAAGTAACAGGCGTACAATTTGCAAAGATAAATTGCTTTTGTATTTCTTGTAAAAGAAGATGATGGCTTTATATTCTCCTATGAAGGCGTTGATCGGAATTTTATTGCTGGAACCTTGGCCTATGTGGACCATTTTTGTAACCGGGGAGAAGTAGACCTGATACCCGACTTTTTTGACCCGATAGCACCATTCCCAATCTTCACCATACATAAAAATGTTTTTGTCGAAACCGCCGATTTTTTGAAAAACTGCTTTTGGTAAAAACATACCGGCACCTGTTATCCAGTCAACTTTTTGCTCCTCTTTGTAAAAACTGTCATGATCGACGTGGTAGGGCTTAAGTCGCGTGCCTCCCGGTAAATCATCGATAAAGCTCATCCACCAAAAAACCTGCGGCAGATTTGGGAAGAAGCCAACAGACTGCTGAATTGTCCTGTTTTCGTTAAGAAGAAGAGGGCCAAGAAGGCCCAGATCCGGCAAATCTTTCGCGTGATCGATGAGTTTTTTGAAAGAGTTTTCTATTAAGTAAGCGTCTGAGTTGAATAGAAAAAAATAATCCCCTTTGGCGATTTTCATGCCCTGATTATTGGCATTACCGAAACCAACGTTTTGCCTATTTTCGATGATTTTAACTTTTGGGAATTTCTTTCTGATGACTTCGACGCTCTTGTCTGTTGATGCATTGTCTACAAGTATGACCTCAGACTCGACATCTTTTGTGTACTTGTAGATCGAGTCTATTGCCTGACTGGTTAAATCTTTGGTATTCCAGTTAACGATGATTACGGAAAGAACCATTTAAGCTAAATTATATTCTTTTACTATTCCAGTCACTGTTCCGTGGATTGATAACTTACATAAGGCAGCTTTCTTAAAGTTAACAATTAACGGTTTCTTGGGTGGTAAAATATGCAAGGCTTCTTGGTAAGTATCACTACTTTTAAGCCGAGTAATAGTGATATGCGGGCGGAAGTATTCAATAACTCCCGAAGATCCGAATTTGTCGATTTGAAGATATTCCTTATCAGTCAAGAAATTATATTTTAAATTCTTTGATGGGAGTAATAATTCTTTTCTTAGCGGATTTATTCTTTTAACAATTTCTTTGTGAAGGTCGAAAAGATTTTTGTTTCTTGGGCAATCCCAAGAGAGAAAACCATTTTGGGCTCCATGATAATGATCAAATTTTGCAGTAATTGTTGACTTAAAGATGTTTGCCAGTTGCTTTTTGACAATAGAAAGACTTTTATCTGGTATTTCTAATTGATAGAGTGTCAAATGTGGATAACGTGTTTTTCCATCAAGTACAAATTCAACAGGGAAGGTCTTGACAACTAATTCGCTTAAACGAATTACCTCCTTACTTACTTCTTCCGTGGGTAGGAGTACGATGTTATAAGGCCGATGGCTGATTTTCATTACTGGAATAACCTTGCTCTGCCTAATCTATAATGCGGATCTTTGAGTTTGCGCTCGCCTATGACCTTTGCAGGGACTCCGCCTACAATCGCGAAGTCGGCGACGTCCTGCGTGACAACGGCGCCCGCGGCAATAACCGCGCTTTTACCTATTTTTACTCCCGGTAGAATGATGGCCCGCGGACCGATGAAGACATAGTCGCCGATTTCTACCGGTTCCTCAATTGGGTCAAAACCTTCGGAATTAATATCGTGTTCGGAGTTATAGATCAGGACTTGTGACGCGATGTCAACGTGATTGCCAATTTTAAGCGGGGCGCGGCCATCCAAAAAGCAATGATCGCCAATTATTGTGCCGTTGCCAATTGTGATATTGGGCGGATAGAAAAACCTTGTCCACATATGGACATAGGAATTTTTGCCGATTTTGGCGCCTGCCAACTGGAATAGTACTTTGCGAATGAGATGGAAAGGGATAAAGGCAGAAGCAAATGTAAGTATCAGGAGTTCAAAATCCAAAAGGATATTTGCTCCCCTATTTTTAGCTTTTTTGATTGCTTCTCCGGTTGTTAGTTCGCGACCCATACGATCTTTCATAATTCAAGTATAACAGTTGATAGAGAACAGGGTTAAGGGCGATATTATACTATGGGGCTGTTGTCTAAACAAATTTTGATGTTTTTGGTATAATTCTGGCATGAATGAGCAAGAGCCCTTTGATGACCGTCCTACTGAAGAAGAATGGAGATCTATCCCGGATAGCGAACTTGAGGAAAAAGCCGGGCATTTGGGTATGCCCGTTGAACTTCTTAAGCAAATACGCGGTTGGGCCGTTCCACTAGGAGGCTTTAAGGGTTCAGAAGATATTGCTGAGCCAGATATTTCCAGACCGAGAAGGTCACTTCAAAGGGAAGCAGCAGATATACTTGAAGGACTGGGTTCGCCGTTTGCAAAAGCATTCAGAGATCTAGACGAGAAGATCAAAAGAGGTAAGGCTTTTCAAGATCCTGAGTAATTATTTACTAAATACACTCCCGAAGTGTAATGCTTGAAGTGTTAGTTAAAAATCCAGAATTTCATGTTTTATAGCTGCCAGACTTTTTGCATAATTGGCATGGTCGTTTATAAATTCTCGATATGCTTGGGTTGATTTAAAAAATGACAAAATATCTTGAGAGGATGTAATTTCATTTGCTTGACCATAAAGTTGATATGAGGACCATTTATAATCGCTTGGATCACTGACAAGGTTCGCTACGAATGGGTTGAGATGGATATATCGAGAGACGTGCAGCAATTGTTCGTCGCTACTGATGTGTACAGCTTTAAAAGCACCTTGAAGAAGTGGTCCAATTCGATGGTATTTTATATTGAAATAGCGAGTGTAGCTGTCTTGTAAGAGCCGCAGCACATTTGAAATGCCATTTTCCTCTTTTTGCTTAAGAAGCAAGTGGAAGTGGTTAGGCATAAGACAACATAGTATTTCTAATTTATTCGGACCCAATTCTTTGTCATCACTAGGATTCCAAAGAGAATATCGAATGCTTCGGTGTTTTCGGTAGTATTTCAAAACTCCTAAAAATCTTTCATAATCCCCAGTCTGAAGAAAGATGTCTCTTTGCTCAACCCCTCTATTAAATATGTGGTAATACGATCCATTTACAAAATGTACAGCTCTTGATGGCATATGAGCATCTTAGCATATCGGGCTATACACTTCGGGAGTGTAATAGTGGGAGTGCAATTAAGCTGGAACCAATTCTCTTGCCTCTGCTTGCGGGTTTGGGGATAAAACAATTGTTGAAGATTCTGAGATGAATCTGACTTTACCAAACCATGGTTTATCTTTACCATTAATATCGTCGCCGGCCGACGTTAGTTCTTCGGCTATTGCCGCAGTGCTAGACGAGAAAATGTATCTTTTGTAATTTATCGCGTTTCCAGGCATTGGAGTTACCATTTCCAGTTGAAGATAAGATGCATAGCCTGTTACAGTGACTGCGAAACGACTTATCGTTCTTTCTCCGTCCAGTTCTTCCCAGATTCTTTCGCCCTTTAATACAGCGCGCCAATCGTGGGTATGCTCGTAGGTTTCAATCGGACCGCAAATTCTTTCGATAGGCATGAATGCCAGCAGATTTTATTCCAGATTTATTGTCGTGTCAAATGGGAGTTATGGCTTAGAGGCTGTTGATTCGAGGACTTTTAACGTTTGTTGGGCACAAGCTTCCCAGGAAAATCGTTTAATGTTCTCAAAACCTTTTTTGATAAAAACTTCTCTTAGCTTTTCGTCTGTTAGTAAAACTGTCACGGCTGATGCTATTTCTTCTGGTTTTGTTGGGTCAAAAGTTAAGCCGCTATCGCCTGCAATTTCCGGAAGGCTTGAGATGTTTGAAACTGCAACTGGAATGCCGCAGGCTTGGGCTTCGATAACAGGAATACCAAAACCTTCCCATAGCGATGGCAGAACAAATACTTTTGCCCCCGAGATTAACGCGGGCAGATCTTGCTGCGGAACGTAATCGGTAAAGATTACTTTATTTGCCAAATTCAGATCTTTTACTTTTTTGAATATCGGGTCATAGAGCCAGCCCTTTTTACCACAAATTACCAATTTCAGGTTCGCGAATCTTTTGTCATTCTGGAGCGAAGCGATAGAATCTTCCCTTCAACCAGCAACAAGAGAATATAGTATACTAAAATTGTACGAAATTGACAAAAATTATGAACTTAATTATCTATTCAACCAGTAATTGTGGCGATTGTAAACGGGCAAAACAATGGCTTGATGAAAAAAATATCACCTATCATGAAATCATTATTGATGATGATCCGCAAGCGATAGCGTATGTAGAAAAACTGAGCAACGGTATGCAGTCGGTTCCTGTCATCATCTTCCCCCACGAATCCTATCTCATCGAACCAAGCAACGAAGAATTGGAAGACAAAGTGAAAACGTATAATAAATCCT
>OBEQ010296351.1_pt1 | contig 15320 bp, 4 predicted proteins | sample 1670901 | NCBI WGS metagenome assembly OBEQ01 (sample SAMEA104232315, study PRJEB22302) | groundwater metagenome | biome: forest; feature: aquifer; material: groundwater | place: USA | collected 2011-08-07 | depth 5.4 m | reverse complement strand
TATACTTCGGATAAAGCTGCCGCAGAAGGTCGAAGGTTCTTAAATAATCTAACTGCCCAGGCGCTGTTGAGCTACCTCCCAAGGAAGCGTAGGTTAAAAGAGATCCCAAAGCCGGAAATAACACGCGGGAAATAACTCCTTCGGTTCCCATCGAAATTGTAATTATATTCTGGTTTTTATTAGCGATAGTAAACTCAGCCAAACTTTGGACGTCTTCTCTTTTCAAAGCAAGGGTAGAGATTTTTACAATATCGGCTTTATAGGATTTTGCTTCTTTCAGAATTTCGTTCAACTTAGAAATAGAGGGCGTTTCGTCAAAATTGTGATAGGAAACACAGGCCAGTTTTTTTGCTTTATGTGCACTGGCTATCACTTCTTTTAAAATAGCTTTTGAAGATAGTTCAATATCTACTGCGTCAACATGAGGCAATACCGCTTTGAACAACTCCAATTTTTTCTGTTCGGAAAGATTCCACTCCCCACCCTCTTTTTCAGATCTAATCGTAGCAATCGAAGAAAATTTGAGGAATTTTTTCACCTCTTTTAAAACGTGTTGAGTATCAAAAGAAGAGTATAAGTCTATTCTGAGCTCAACAATATCAAGCTCATAATCTTCTATTTGCTGAAAAATATCCGAGGAAAGATTATCTTTTAACCCTATGACAATTCTAGGGATGCCGTTGAGGACTACTGTACCAAGCTTTAGCATATTTTAAGAAAAATCATGTTCATACACACCATCTATTGTGTCAGGGATTTTTTTCGTGTATTAATTTTAACATATCTGAGAGGCGATTTGAATAGCTTTGTCCTTATAACTGTCCTTATAACTACATATTGATACGAGTAAACTCTCAGAGCTGTTTTATCAAATAGTTAATTTATTTTGTATTAAAACGTACCCATTTGGACTCGTCGAATACGGGCAGGTTATCATTTTCCAAAATGGATAATTCGGCCAAACGGGACACATCAAAATCAAGGATTAAAGGATCGTAAATCCCTGCGACTTCTTTTCCATTTAGGATAAACAAATGTTGAATTTCTTGGCCGTTTTTAAGCCTTGCATTCACCAGATGGCCGCCCGGAATTGTTGGTTTGGACTTGCTAATTTGTTTGGCCAACGCCTCGGGAAGCAAACGCTTCTCGGGTTCTATCCAATGGATCTTAAATCCTGGCTCATACGTCTGGCGGGCATGCGCATTTTCAAAAATCCGGTCGGCTTTGCGGTACATCCAAACGAGAAGCGGAATCAAAACCAAAAGCCAGCTCGAAAAAACCGCCTTCGTCCAAAGAGGATCAAAACCCGGTGTATCGGGAAAAATTCTCTTTTTAAAAAACCAGCTCCAAAAAACGGTGCTCGCGATAAAAAGTCCGATGAAAAAACCCATGCCGGTGAACCAAGCGTCGACAGATTTTTCCTGGTCCTGGTTTAAACGTTTCCAGATCTGTTCTTTTTTTCGCATGAAAGGAATCACGAGAATAAACCAAGTTCCAAAAACAGAAGCTGTCCAAGTTAAGACGAGCTCCTCTCCCTGAATCGGCCCAAAAAGAACTGTCAAAAGTCCCGTCCAAAATCCCGCCGAAACGATGAAAGAGCCGGCGAAAGCAACGATCCACCGAAGCCAGAACGTAAAACCATAACGATCACGGAATGAATTCATAGACTTTTTTACCATTTCACCCGATAAAGCATCCAATAAATCACCACCCCTGTCACCGAAACATACACCCAAATCGGCCAGGTAATTTTCGCCAAACGCCGGTGCGCTTCAAAACGATTTTTAAACGCATGTCTCAGAGTCAAAAAAATAAGAGGCACCTGTACAATGGCCAAAATCGTATGAGAAATCAGAATCGAAAAATAAACAGGTCGACTCCACCCTCTTCCCGGAAAGCGCGTCGCGCCGTGATGCAAATGATAATAAATATAGCAAACCAAAAAAATCGTCGAAGTCGCCGTCGCACCAAGCATGCAAAGCGTGTGACCCGTGATCGCGCGCTGGCGAATCAACGTGTAACCGAGAATCAAAAGAATCGCGCTCGTCAGATTGAGCGCGGCGTTCAGTTCGGGCATAGGCCACACTACGGTGCCGTGCTCCGGCGTGCCGGGTTCGTTCTTGGAACCTGGCTCGCCGGTGCATGGCACCCCGCACGAAAAATTTCAGTAATTATAGGTAAGTAACCTTCTTTAAAACTTGGGTAGCGGAATTTCATGCCTAGCTCTTTTATTTTTTTATTCGAACATCGCTTATTGGATTGGCCATGTACCGGCGGAGTCACCATCCGTGGCGTTCCATTTTCTGATACGGGTATCGATAATTTTTCAAACACCCAACTATAAAACTCTTTTTGCGTGCTGGGAGAATCGTCGGAACCAATATAAATTTCTCCGGACTTTCCTTTTTCCAGCAATAACCGAATCGCACGCACGATATCCGTCACATGAATGCGGTTCATATAAACGTCAGAAAAAACCGGCTGAATGCGGCCTTCCATTAAGGGCTTCACCCTATTTCGGTTCTCTCCATAAATACCCGAAAGACGCAGTACCGTCGAAGGTTGTTTGCTTTTTAGGATAAGCTCTTCGGCGCTCAAAAGTACTTTTGCGTTTTCAGACGCCTCGCGGTCGCCATGATTATTTGCAATGGGATCAGTCGCTTCATCCACCCACGAACCATCCTGCGTAGAATAAACACTGGTACTGGAAATAAAAATGATTTTTTTTAAAGGGGACGTCAAAGCTTGCAAAAAATTTTTCGTCGCTTCGTAATAAGTACTGCGATAATCATCGTTTTTCTTCGAAGGCGCCTGGCACATCACAACATAATCCACTACTGGAAGATTTTTTAAAGAATCGGGAGAAAGAAGATTCGCATGAAACGGATGGAGGCCTGATTTCTCAAGTTCGCGCAGCGCCAAAATATCCCGCCGTAAGCCCCATGTTTCGTGGCCGGATTTAGCCAGGTCTTGCCCCAGCAAAGTTCCTAGATAACCGCAACCGGCGATGAGGATTTTCATAGATTCACGGATTGATTATATCAGATTTGCATAAAAAATTAGGCGTAAGAACCGATCGCCTTTTCAAGCTGGGTCAAGCGGATAAACTCTTCAAGGGTTAAACGTTCAATCGGCCGCAAAGTGGATTTTTTTAAAGCGTCAAGATGAAACAGGCCGGTTAAAATCATGGCTTTTACATAATCATTTGCGCCCGATTTGAGCTCGAATAACTGCTCGGGGGTTAAAAGTTGCAAATAAATATTGGCGGCAGCCTCCAGGATTTTCGACCGATCCACTCTCCGACTCTTACCCTCTATTTTGATCTTCACCGCCGAAATCGTAAGCCCATACAGCATCATCGCTTGATTGGCGAAGATCGCCATGGAGTTATTTCCGTCTTGCGGAGAATAACTATTCTCGGTGGGAACTAAGCGAATATTTTGAGCCTCTGTGTAAGAGACAAGAAGTTCATCGGGTTTTGCATAAAGCACTTGACCTACCTTGCCCTCCAGCTCCAACCCGTTAATTTCCTCCCGGCTTGCAAGACCTGGAATATCGACATGCTCCAAGATAACTTTTCCGTTTTCAATCCGCACATCCACAATTTCAACAAGCGTCTTAGAAAACGTTTTTTGTATTCTTTGGACGTCGCTCACAAAAGCCTTGATTTCTGCTTCATCCAGATTTCTAAAATATTCCGAACGGCTAAACCGAAGAATCTTCATTTCTTGAGAATTAATCTCTTCGGTAACTTTTCCTTTAACAAACTGCCAAGCCATTTTTTGACGCAGCGATACGTTCGCAAAAGCTTCGGCGGACGGTTCAATGGTTTTTAAAATTTCAGTTCTCGAAGAGTAAACTTCTTCCGACGAGGCGAGCGTTTTGTTCGCTTCTAAAAATTGAATAGCCGGCTCTAAATTTATTTCGCCAACTTTCTGTCTTCCTATAATCCCTTTCGCCACATAAATGATTGCTTTTCGGATTCCGTTCTCAGTCACAAGCCGGATCCCGCCGTTTCTTTTGAATCTTTCAAAGTAAATCAACCAAAGTTCATCTTTCAAAGTCACATTGACCGACTTAAAAGCGCGCGCCAAATCTAAAACCACAGGCGATAAAGGTTCTGAATTAAGCGCGGCGATATCTATGGAAGTAACAGAATCAGAAGCAAGCCGCGCACCAAAAAAATCTGAAATAACGGTCGTCCGGCGATCCCCGACGTCCGTCGCATCATTCAGCAGCGGCGCCTGAAATACAGGCTTATAAATTTTTGCGCCGCTTTCCGCAGGCATTAGTGTTGCATTCGCTGTGCGAGCTCCGGTTTTTTGCGGAAACTCGGTCAATTTTCTGAGATCGCGAGCGGCATTGAAACTTCTGACTTGGATGGGTCCATTGCGGTCCGCTGAGATCAGTAAGGCAAAATCTGTGAGCCCTTTCAAACTCGACAAATAACTGTAATCCCCCGGGTCACTGGGAAAATGCGCTGTGTTCAGGCGGCCAGAGGCATGAAGATGAAAAAAACCAAGCCAACGTCCACGCGATAAAACAGCGTGGCTGAAATCCTGGCTGCGCATCGCATAAGAGCGGTTTCCCCGCATCAGGCTTGGTAATGCGATAAACTGAAGGCTTCCATCCTCCTTAAAAGCAAGCAATCCTCCTGCTTCATGCAGCGGATCTCCAAAATCCCTTTGGACAATCCCGCGGACCTCATTTTGTAAATTGATGTTCTTCAATTCTTCTTCGACATACCAAGATTTTATTTGTGTAAGATTTTTAGGAATTGTTGGCAAAGCTTGCACTCGGCTCATCAAAACTGAGCGGCGGCTTAGATGATAAATAAATTCTATATCCGCCACGTCAAAAGAGTAGCCTTTTTGAACCAATAGACGCAGCGTCTCTAGTGTATTTTTTTCTGTGAGAAGACGCTTCACGTGGGGATTGCCGTAGATATGGCGCAATCCATCCATCATGTTTTTGCCAATTTTTATTCCTGTGCTCTTGTATAAATTTTCCAGAAATTTGAAAAAATCCGCATCCTGATCCATGGCCCGCACCTCGTCGACCTTCGCCGAAGGAAAGATCTGATAGCCGATCCTCTGATGCAAACTCTGGATCAGCTCGAAATTCTCCGGCTTCATCCAAACGGGAAAATAATCGTAGTACACTCTTAACTGAGCAAATGGCGAGTCAAAATGCACGGCCTTTGAACGGTAGAGACGAATCAATCCTTCAACATATTCGTCATCTTTGTCCATTTTTTTTAAAACCGGAAGATCCTCCAGCCTTAATTGGTATCCTATTTCCTGATGCAAACGACGCGCCAAAACCATGGGAGCGCCTGGCTCAAGCCATTCCAAAAGCTCCTCTCCGTTATCGGCCCAAGGACGCCAGCCGGCTTGATGCATTTCAGCCATGCGTTCCCAAAATAATTGTGGATCCACGAGTCCTTTGCTAAATTTTGTTTGAAAAAACTTTGCGGTATTCAACCATTTATAAAGTAATCCTGAATTCAGCGACCATTCGGTGACTTGATGAAATTTTTCTATAAATTTCTTGATCTCGACCGGTCCTTTATAAAGACTCACTAATTCTTCAAGAAGTTTCGGCTCTAGTTTAAACTTGCCGAAAGATCGCTCAAAATGTGAGACGATTTGTCTTAAGGTTTCTACGTCAAAAGACCTCGTCTCCGCCAAAGCCTCCCAAAAATGATCAAGGTCATCGTCAATAAACTCGTAATGGTGTTCCCCTGTCAGCCATTCGATCAGTTTCGAGGCTTTTTCGTCTTCCAGCAAATCGATCAGTTGAATCAGCATTTGACGGCTTATAGAAAAATTTTCTTTGAACCATTTTTTATTAGACAGTAGCCGCTGCATTCCTTTCCTCGACCGATAAGATAAAAGCATTTGTAAGTCGCCGATGTCAACCATGCGATCGTCAAAAAGCTCATCCAGTTGGCGAGCAAACTCCTTCACTTCAGGCTTAAAAATCTCTTCCCGAAGCTTTTCATTTTCCGGACGTGCCAGCGACACGATAGTTTCAAAACGAAGCCGTGCGGAACCAAAATAAGCGGTTGTTCTGTTTGCAAGATTCAGAATTTCATTTTTTAACGGACTTTCGGCACGATCAGCGATCGTGTTCAATTCAATCGTTCCAAAATAAAAACCTGCTTTTTCCAATTCTCTTATAAACGGAGCCGCTTTGATAAGGTGATTGGCTTGCCCCGGAGATTCAAAAATTCTCCTGAGATCGTAAAAATCATTCGGGAAAATAGGGTTATAAGCATAGGCCTTTTTAAAACGAGGATAGTCCGGCCAAAGACGGCTATAAACATAGTCCAAAAGTTCCGTATGGTTTTCAAGCTCTTCTACGGCCCTGATAGAAAGAAGGCCATCGAGAACATTTAGGAGTTCATGACGTCTTATCGGATCATTCATCCCCTGATTCACAACGGCCTCCGCTCTCAAAAGCACTTCCAAAATCAGCTCTCGCTCGTCCTCATCCGGCGAAATGCCCAAGCTCTTATCTAAATTTTTCTTGGCCTCGTCAGCGGCTGCCGCGGCATTATTTTGAAATTTTCGTAAGCGCTCTTTCATCAAGTCCATGATATTTGCCGGCAAAGGCCAAGGTTTATCGCCAGGCCATATTTGCCAGGAAGGCATTTGAGGCCATGGATTAGATTGTGTTGTCAAAGTTCGAATTAAACTACCTGCAGACACAGGAGAAACTGGAGAGGTTGCAAGAGCAGTCGTGAACTCTGCGGCCCTTTTTATAAATTCTCTTCGGAGAAGATTTGCCATCCGCGCGCCTTTTTTTGACAAAACCCTCTGCGCCTCTTCCCGAATCAGCGGATCAACGCTTTTTTCGGAGACATCCAAAAGAACCCGCCGTCCTCCGATTCTATTTCTCAGGCTTAAAATAAATGGTTCCAGGTATTCTTCTTTTCGGAATTGTTCTTTGATACTTTCGACAAGAATATTTTCGGCAAGATCAAAATTTAGTCCCAAGCGGATTTCGATCAAAGACTTTAGGACGCTTGTAACGGAATTTCTGTCGTCTTTATGCCTCAAGCGGTCAAAAAGATTCCTCAGGACTTCGGTTGAAATTTCCGGGGCATTTTGGATAAAAGCGGCGTTCTCCGTTTTGGATAGAAACTCAAGCATCGTTTTCATCGTCTCGTCAGAAACACCATACTCGATCGACTTCCAAATAATTTTTGCCAAAAGAGCGGAGCGGCTCTTCACGATTTGCAAAGCTTCTTTGTTTTTATCCGTAAAAAGCGCTTCGGCGGCTATCGTGATAAGCTGAGGATCTTTAAAGCTTCCAAGAATCGCCAGTGCATTTTCCTGCAAATTCTCAAGCTTAAGCGCATCGAAAAGAGCGAGTAAAAATTTGGGATAGGCTTTGATAATTTCCTCGTTAGGCCCGCCGTCCTCAAGAAACATGCCGGTATTCACATTGAATGGCCTCAGCTTGAAAGATCGGGAATCCGAAGAATTCATGATCTTTCGGATCCACTCACCCTTCACAGCCGCTTTAAGCTCTTCGTCACCGACTTCTTCTTTTTTAATATAATTTTCGACGAGGGGAGCAATATCTGCTTTCTTTAGACTGTCAAAAATCTTCGCGAGCTCTTTTTCAGAATCTTCCTTGTCTTTAACCAATATCTTTTTCAAATAGTCCAACGCCAGCAAGCGGATCCGAAGATCGGGGTCATTCTGAAAAATCAACAGCAGGGGTTCGACCGAACTTGATTCAAGAAGCTTTTTTTCCTGGCTTTCTTCCAGCTTAAACTTTTTTGCCAGCTTGATTTTTAGAAATACTTTTATAAACCGGGCCTTCGATTCCGCCGCGCCTAAATCACTGTTCTCAAAAAACGAAGCAAGGAACTCGTGCATCTCGGGGTCATCCGCTAAAGTGAAGGCAAACTCGATGACTTTCGAATCATGGATCAAACCGGAGGTGGATTTCCAATGGATCAAAAGCTTCAAAAGATCCGCCTTTGTTTCCGCCGAAACATCCGAATCATTAAAACGATGCTCAAGCCAATGAAGTGCTTCGTCGGAAAGTTCCCGTGCCGCGAATTTTATCAAATTAGATTTGCCCATATCGCCAAAGGATTCCACGACTTGTCTGTATTCGTCGGACATTTCATTGTAGTGAGCCAGCAAAGAAGAACTTGAGTATTTATGTATTTGAAGGTACAAACGGTGCAGCTCTTCTTCGGCAAATTCTTTTCTTCCGTTTTTTCTAAAGGCGCTTAAGATAACCTCGACGTTCTCTTTTTGGTCATTGTCTTCCTCAAATTTTTTTTCCATTTCATCAAGAAAGCCTGTAAAAGCACCGCGCGCCTCTGACAAACTCAAAGGCGGCTGTTTCTCGAAAATTAAAAGAAGCGTGCCATAATCCACCATGCCGGCGCGGGTCATGTGTTCCAAAATGGCTCTGAGTTTCAAGCGATCTCCTGCTCTCAGAGATACGGCATTGGATACAAACTCTTTTAAATCTCCGGAAGATATATTTTGAAAAGAGACGGCGGGCTCTCCGGTTTCAGGCTGATCCGAAGTTTCCTGTATCACCCGATAGTTTTTGGAATCCTCGATATTTAATGTATAAATAAGATCTATAAAAAAATGCTTGTCCTCATCCAAATAGGAACTTTCGAAGACATTTAAAAAATATTTCAGCCCTTTCCGATGCAAAAGAATCAAAAGCAATGAACGGATTTCTTCGCCCGCATTCTCATCCAACGGCGCAAGGCTTGAATAGACATCCATGAGTCTGGAGACTGCTTGAGAGGTATTCCTTTGCGGCACGACCAAAAGATCAGAAAAGAAAGGATTGGAGGAAACCCATTTTTTTAAAATATTTATTGCGTAAGATCTTGTTAGGGGATTCCATAGAAGATAAATAGCGCCTTCGAATCTTTCGCTATTGATCTCCACCGCAGAATAATCCGTTCTGCGCGAAAGTTCGCCGGCAATCAAGATCCGCGAATAAAGTCCTTCATCTTTCACGTGATCCAAAAGAAACGCTGTCGTGGCAATCGAGGCCAGCGCTTCTTCCGTCACCGCAATCGTTTCACCATCCGAGGATGCTTCGGCCACATGCTTGGCCTCAATCAAGTGTTTGGCTAAATCAAGACGCGGCGTTTCTTCATTTGTTTCGAGAGGTTTGATTTCGCTTATCAGCTTTAAGCTGAGCGGATCATAAGTTTTCACGATCTTAGAATCTTCTGCGGTTTTTAGGTCGCCTAAGACCTTATTCAACAAATTATCTGCCAATATCCGCTTAAAAATAGCTACGACAAGATTTTTTTCTCCACGCGTGCCATCTTCATTCATCTCCGGCGAGTGAATCTTTGAAATAAATCTCAGTATCATTTCATAAAAAAGCGGCGTGTCTTCAAACCCTCGCACCTTCACCCAATCATAAAGATAACGCAGCGACCAATAACGAATGTCCGTATCGGTATGATTCAAAAAAAGATTAAGAAATGCTTCTGTAGTTCCTATTTTCTCAATCGCGCGCAGTGCAAGCGCCGCCTGCGTCGGAGAACCGTACCATATCCGGCGGATTAAAGCGGTGATGGTTTTTTCACGGTAAGAGTCATAAGTGGGGTGGTTTGGATTTTCCGAATCAAACATCTGAAAAAGTTTTTGCAGTGCCTCCTCGTCGCCGTTGGCCAAAGACTGAAGCAAGCGGTGGATTTCTTCTTCAATGAAAAGTTTGGTGGTTTTAGAGGCCTGAGACGGCAGCGAATTTTTTGCGGTCGGTTCACCTTTAGCAAAAGAAGCGCTTGAAACAATAGCAGCACCCGCAGCAATTCCCATAGTTACTCTTTTCAAAAATTCTCTTCTTGGCATACCTGCTTTTTCGAGTAAAGGGGTTGGCTTTGCAATAGGAACGACGAAAGACTGTTGGGCAACTGTTAAACGGGCACCCGCTAGATTCGCAACTTCACTTCCAACGGGAATATTCCTCTCCTGCACCAAAACATGAACTCCAAAAACACGGCCGATGAATTCTTTGGTTGTCGTCAATTGTTCAAAAAATTCTTCTTTCCTTAAAATTCTTTGAAAATCAAAGCCTAATTTTTGACCCCACGCTTCAAGAATTTTGAAATCCACGTCAGAAGTAATATCTACCGTGCCCGGAGACTGATAAATTTTAGCAGCCTCAATTTCAAAGCCATTTTTATAACCTCTCACAAATGGTTGGGTACGGCCGCTTAAATCTGGATTGTCCTGCCCTAAGCCATAGTCCAGCGTAATCGCCGAACCTTTTTTTAAATTCCTCGATATATTTTCAAGCCATATTTTCGCGTTCAGATGGACCTGAATTCCTCCGGGCAAGCGCAAAGCAGTCTCTACAAAATCTGGGCCTCGCAAATGGGTCAGCTGGGTGACATATTCGCGGATCGCATCATCTCCGTTAGATAGAGCACTCCATATTTCTACAAACCCGTCGGGTCCAAGAGAGACATAGGCTTTCTCTATTTGACCAGACTGATTTGTTCTTATTTTTTCCACAGGGAAAGCATCGGGCAGTTCATTGGAAATGATGACGCCGCCATCGACAGCCTCATTAAAATCAAGCGCCGAAGCATGAATCCATCGGACTTTTCCAGAAAACTCTTCAAGAAATACTTGTTGTTCTTCGATCAATCGATTACTTTGCTCAACAATGACATACTCCATTTTTTCGTATAAAGCGGGCGCGGTATATTGAATGGCATGCATCATTCGGAAGGCCATTGCCCCCGAACCGGCTCCCATTTCTAAAACTTTAAAATGGGGAGGACTTCCCAACCTCTTCCATACCTGTTGAATATGCTTCGCCAAAAGTTTAGCAAACTGAGGATCTCCTGCATCGGTTTCAAAATCTTTTCCTTCAAAGTCTATCTTCGCGTGAGAAGCGTAATAAGCCTTCCCGGCTATTTTATGAAAAGTCTCAAATGAGATTCTTTTTTCCAGAGAATCTTCGATCATTTGTCTTAATTTGCCTTGAACATCCTCTCCAGGAACCGTAGGATAACTTTTTCTTTTCTCCACTATTTTGCTTTCCAAAAATTTTATTCTGCGCTCAATCAAGATGTCCCGCCAGCGGTCTTTTAAATAGGCTTTCAAATAATAAAGATCGATGGCGATTTTTCTTAAATCTCCTTCTCTTTCATCCAATATCAACCGCTTCAGAGAATCCCATTTTTGAGACAATGCAAGATAAGTCAAACTCACCGGTGCTCCACTGTTCCAACTTTCCAACGAAGTTTCGATCATTTCCCACGTAACATCGGATGCATCCACCAAATTTTCAAACAACGAATAAACGTACGGTATTTCTTTGAGGTGTTGTTCGAGGATCATAGACGCCATAGACTTGTAAACCATTCTTGCGGCCTCGATGTGATTCCAGTTTTTCAAAAAATAACGTTTCAGATTCTTTAATTCGCGCCGTGATTCGGTGAGAGATTTTTGCGCAATAACTCTTTTAAATTGTTCAAAATCCTCTTGGATGTACGGAAACTCCCTGCTGATCAACTGCGAGGCATCATGATCCATTTCATTCAATGCCTTTAAGAGTTGCTCCAATGAAATGTCGGAAGCTAAAATCAGGTCTTCCTTGAACTGTTCTTTAGTGACCGTTTTATAACTTCCTAAAACGCCGAGAGCCATTCTTGAACCGGCTTGCGAGCCTATCGCGCGTGCTCCTTTAGATTGTGATTTTTTTCGAGGTTTAAGCATTTCCCGCTGCATAAATCCACTTGGAGCATCATTCAAAACTAAAGCATTATTGTAAAACTCGGCCGGTTTAGAAATCGCCGCGCGGGCGCCGGGAGGTTTTGTAGGCTTATACTCAAGAGGCATTGAACGCTGATTTTCAATACCAAAAGCTCCGAGTCGAATAGGAATGTTTCTTTGTTTCGCCGCTAAGAGAAACTTATCTCGTGGCAATAAAGCTCTACCAGAAAAATTAGATAATAAGCCTTCCCGTACTGTTTCGGTTCTCAGGTCTTCCCCAATAAATAAAATACTGGATGGTTTTTGTTCCTTCAGCAAATTTTCTAAAAGAATAAATAATGCAGCATTGTAATCTAAATAAACGGCGTGCATGCCTGTTTGCTCAATACCTATAATCAAATGATGGATTCCAGAGGATTTCTTTTGAGCTTGTACAAAATCTTCGAGAGATTCAAAACCAAGACTTTTTATGACTTCAACATCCCTCTGTATTTGTGTTTCTATTTTTTGATAAATTTCTTTATCGGAGGGTTTCTCACGCAGCTGGGCATAATATGTTTTTAAAATCTCTGGATTGATTTTGACTGAAGAAGCTGAAATATAGCCGGCACGATAATCTTGCACAAGATCTGGTACGGCTCCCCATAGATGCGTAGCTCCGCCATCAATGATAATCAGTGAATTTTCAGGATAATTCTTTATATGAGAATCCACTGCGTTCTTGATTTCTCTCCAACTTGTTTCATCGCGTCTTTGAATCGCCGGCTTGGCAGTCTTTAATTGGTTTTGATAAATTTGACGTACGGTTGGATTACTTAAATCATAAAGAGGGATAGGCTCGCCCAACATACCGGTCTTTCTAAGACTGTCGGAAAAATCGGTCCTTATCGAATCAAGGCTTGGAGAAATATTTTGACCTTTTACTTTGAGGGCCGCATTCAAAGCCGCAATAGCGGCACCTGTGAGAAAATTTCTTCTAGTCACCGCCGCGCGGGCGCCTAAATTTAGAGAGTTGACTGGAAGATTGTTTATTTCGTCAAAATCTTTAAGAATTTTTAATGGCTTTTTAAAAATAAATTGCCCTCCAGCGTTGTACTCTTGCTGAGCCTTAGGATAACCAATAGATTCTGGATAAAGTCTCCAGTAACCCCTAAAATTCTCAATAGCGACTTCATGAACTTCCACACTCGCCCATTTTTTTTGACCTTCAAAACGCAATCCCTTTTGATAAAACGATTTCGCCACTTCCAGCGACTCTGTTAAGAATAAACCCCCGCTTGCAAATAAGCCCCCTATTGATTTTTCATAACGATTTTTTTGGTGTTCAGTGTAAGTTCCGCGATAAAGGGTAATTTTGTCCTCATTATTAGCCAATTTTAAACGCCCTTTAATAGCCCAGTGAATCATTATTTGGTAAGAATGACGGAGTGTCTCGTATGATTGCTTATAATTTAAATACTCCTCCCGAGAGATATCCGGCACAGCCCATCCATAAAAAGCAAAATTCAAAAACTCGTCAAATGGAAGGCTCAACCGGTAAAAACCATTCATCATCTGTTGGAATCTACCACCTACCCAATCATTCCTATAAACATCTTTGGGAAGAATTATAAAAGGCTTTTCTAAAATATAATTCAAATAGTCCAACGCAAACCGTTCAAATTTTTGATGCAATGCCTTGGCTTGAAACTGCTCTTCCTGCTCAGACCACTGAGGCAATTCAGGTTGAGAAATTCTCTCCGCCGTGCGGGCGCCAAATTCAGACTTAGTTTTTCCTACAAACTTGATTTTTTTTATTTCAAAAACAGGCGCTTCTCCTTCGGTGAAAGAGCCCACTCGTGTCCATGCCCCACCCACGGTTACTTTTGCCAATCCTTTGGGAGACACATCCACCGTGATCGCGTGCACTGTCTTCCATCCAAAAAGAGAAGGCTTTAAAACAAACTTGTATTCACCCTTGGAAAGGCTAAATTTGGGAGACAGGGCCTCTTTTTCTGAGGGCCAAATACTAAAAAATACATCCCCCTTCTTGCCAAAAGCCTCCATATAAATTTCAATCGATTCATATTTTTCCAACTCAACGGGATCATGGAAGCGAATTTCAACACTGTTCAAATCGCCCAGAAAGATACTCGGATCCAATTTTGCTTCGTTGAGCGGATGTTCCGTATCTTTGAAAGTGTAATATTGATGAGGCTCCCCAAAGAATGAGTACCATCGCACTGGCTTTTCCTTTAGACCTGTAAACACATAAGGAGCGATCTCATAGGCAGGAAAATGATCGGTCGCTGAAGTTTCTCCGGGCTGCCAGTTGATTTCTACGTCTTCTGTTTCTTTTTTTGGAATAAAAACCGGGACATTCGGGTTCATGGGTCTAGATGGCATTTTAATCATCTGGATTTGATCGGGTTCCGTCGGCTCCACAACACGCTCTTTTGAACTCTGATAGTCCCGGATGATCCCGATCATTTCTCTGGACGAAAAAATAACAGGCAGAAGAAATAAAGTCATGGATAAAATCGACAAGAAAACCTTTCTTATTCTATCCACTTGCACATTCTGAAATTTGACGGGCAGTGCCCATGTTTTTTTCCACGCACTTGGACTGAAAATCTTAAATAAGTTCAAAAAAGCGGTGAAAGGAACCGGTTTGTCTGGAGAATCCGGACTTATAAAAAAAGTGGCTGCCCAATGCATTGCCACAGGAATTAAGAATAAAAGCAGGGATGGCCGTCCATTCAGAATGGATAAAATGGAATAATGCCCAAAAAAAGAAATCGAAAGTTTCTCAAAAAAACTAAGATTTCTGCCTTCCTCCTCAGAGAACAAGAAGTTTTTCGGATTTTGAACATTAAAAATCTTTTTTAAGATGATTTCTTCCTGCTTCGACGTCACAACCTGTCTATAGATTTGATATTCCAAGCTGGCTGAAGAAGGTCTATACGCCACAAAATGCGCCAATTCGGCCATGTATTCTCTTTTATTTTTCTTCGCATATCCTGAAGGGAACCATCTATCGGGATCGATCACTAATCCATTCTTATCAAAAATTCCCTCGGTCAATTCATCCTCTATGTCTTTATTGCCATCGATCAGCCAGTGAGTCGATTCATGGATAAGCGCCCGCTTGAAAGAAGCGCGCTTCGAAAGCACGACGAGATCAATTCGGTTTGTTCCAGGGTAATGCACCCCCATTTCGCTTGAAAAATGGACGAGCCAAAAAGCCTTCAAACCCCACGGAGGATAGAAGTGCAATTCAAGAGCGGACAAACGTTCAGGATCCACAGAAGACAAAACATCGTTAATATCCTCCAGGTATTCTTTAGGCAGGAACATTTTTCCGTGTATTTTTATTTGATCGACAGGCTGTGGGACATCGGCGTTTAGAAAAGATTTTCTTACTGCCGCGCGAGCGCCGGCGTGGACAGCGAGTTCCGGAGATCGAAGTAAAGGGTTTGCGGGCTGAGAGTTCACGGCTGATTGAACCTCATCTGGAAACAACCGCGAATTTTTAGATTCTAAAGACGGGATCTAACCACGCGCTTTGAGTTTCGCGGAGACAGAAGCAAATCGATCCTCCAGTTT
>OBEQ012608149.1_pt1 | contig 15321 bp, 17 predicted proteins | sample 1670901 | NCBI WGS metagenome assembly OBEQ01 (sample SAMEA104232315, study PRJEB22302) | groundwater metagenome | biome: forest; feature: aquifer; material: groundwater | place: USA | collected 2011-08-07 | depth 5.4 m | reverse complement strand
TTTTGACAGTCAACTGCTCTGCCACTGAGCTACCCCGGATCATTGAATATATGCTAGTGAAAAAAATGAAAAGTGTAAAGCCCTCTGTGTCTAACAATGTTAGAGTGTGTTCTCACCGATACTTTTCTTAATTTTCTCCAGTGCTTTTGCTTCGATTTGACGGATGCGTTCGCGCGTGACACTAAACTCTTCCATAACATCTTCAAGGGTGTGAGAAACATTGTCGACTAACCCGAAGCGCATTTCGAGAATCTTGCGCTCCTGTTCATCAAATTCCCTTATGACGTCCTCCAACTGACCGCGCATTCGCTTGAAAGCGACCTCTCTTTCTCCTTGTTTCATTTTCGTTTCGGGCCGATCATCTTCGATCCATCCACAAAGAAAGGTTTCGTCATCCTCGTTATCACCCTTTTGATTTTGTGATAGCATACTATATTCTACAGATAATCCCGCAGTCGATCGACGCCGACGGACTTTGCAATTTTCTCCAGCGCTTTTGCCTCGATTTGACGAATACGCTCACGAGTAACACCAAACTCTTCTCCGACCTCTTCAAGGGTGTGGGACACGTTATCGACGAGCCCGAAACGCATCTCAAGAATCTTTTGTTCGCGGGCGTGAAGATTACTCACTATCTCCTGCATTCGCTCTCGCAGAATCTGCCGGGCAGCGGCCTTATCGGGAGTAATACTATGCACATCCTCGATGAAGTCCTCGAGCGTGCTATTCTCATCGTCGTCCCCGACGCTCGTATCGATTGAAATAGTATCTTGATTTATTTTAATGATATGGCGAATCTTCTCAACGCTCTCCCCCATCTCCGCCGCGACTTCATCGGGCAGCGGTTCACGCCCTAAATCCTGAATGAGTTGGCGTTGCACGCTCTGAAATCTATTAATCGTTTCCACCATATGGACCGGAATGCGAATGGTGCGCGACTGATCTGCCAGCGCGCGGGTAATCGCTTGGCGAATCCACCACGTCGCGTAGGTGGAAAATTTATATCCTTTGCGATAGTCAAATTTCTCGACCGCGCGAAAGAGCCCAATGTTCCCTTCTTGGATGAGATCGAGCAGCGATAAACTCTTATCGACAAATTTCTTCGCGATAGAGACAACAAGACGCAGGTTCGATTCGATCAACCGCCGCTCGGCTTCTCTATCGCCGCGATCCTTGCGCTTGGCGAGCTGAACCTCTTCTTCTGTTTTCAAAAGCGGCACCTTCCCAATTTCCCTCAGATACATCTGAATGGAATCGGCGGAAATGTCACCAAGATCGATATGATAGGGTTCATGTTTCGCCTCCTTTTTCTCTTCTTTATCTCCTTTCAGCATCAGCTTTGGCAACTTCAAAAAACCACCGGGCCGTTCGATAATCTGCAATCCGTGTGCTTCAACTTCGTCGAGAAAATCTTCGAATCGCTCATCGTACTCTTCCAATTCAGGAAAATAGTGAAGAATCTCCTCCTCTGTCAAAAAGCCACGTGAGCGCCCCTTCTCCAATACTACCTTCAACATATCTTCCCCGGGAAATACCGCAACCAGCTTTTCTTCACTTTTTTGAATTTTTTTAGCGTGCCCAGTACCCTTCTTTTTCAATGCTGCGGGCTTCTTTTTGACCACTGGTGCCTTGCGAGCGGGGGTCTTTTTAGGCACTTTCTTCATGGCCACGCTCTTTTTTATATGCTTACGCACCGGCTTTTTTACAAGCTTTTTTACCGATTTTTTGACTCCAGTCGGCTTTTTTTTCTTTATAACAAGGGGTTTTTTCTTTTTCAGAGGTTTTTTCATAAAAAAAATTGGTGCATATGGAATCAGGGTATCACATATTTTGCAAATCGCGAAACTGTTTGCCGTATTCCTCCATTGCCGCGCTGTCCTTCCGCTGCTCGGCTTCACGCATCCTTCCTTGCAGTCGAGTAATCTCTGAGCGAAGATGTGCGTCTCGAATCGCTGCGGCGAGGGTCTTGGCGATTCGATCGAGTTCGCTTTCATGAACATCTCCCCACTCTTTATCGGCTAAAAGACGTAACGTGTCAGAGAGATCACCGGTACAATTTTTTTCAACCATCTCACTCATCATATCGGGTGTCTCCTGGAGCCCTTTGGTCAGCGCGCACAGGGTCTCGTACATCTCGCGGAGCTCCAACGACTGAATCATAGCCCCAGACACCAGAGAAGATACGGAAAGAATACTCTCGGGTTTTTTTAACAGTACCGCAAGAAGGAGCTCGGGGCGCACATCGTATTTTTCTGTTGCCGGTACACTCTTTGCGTTTTGCTGGTGTGGCGCGGGAGGGGCTCCGCGTTTCATAGCAGAAAATTCTTCCCAGAGAATCGACTCCGATATTCCGATGCGGGTTCCTAAATTTCGTATCCAATGATCTTGTTCTATACGATCAGAGAGGAGTCCAATGCTTTGCAACAGCTGACGTGCATACGCTCGTTTTTCAAACCCATCGACAAGCGCTTCGGGTGTAAGGAGCGTATCAAAATGATACTGCATAAATGAGATGGCATTGTGTACACTTTGCTCCCATGCAGCCGGCTCAGCCCGAATACATTCATCGGGGTCTTTATATTTCAGCGATCCATCACTTTTTTTAGGCAGGCAAATAATCTTGACGTTCATTCCTTCGGCAAGCGCATTTTCAATACCGCGCATTGTCGCCTTCGTACCCGCAGCATCCATGTCAAATGAAAACAAAAGATTCTTTGTGAACCGCGAAAGGAGCCGTATATGATCGAGTGTCAGTGCGGTGCCGGAGCTGGCAACAACATGCTTCATGCCGGTGGCATATACCGCAAAAAAATCCATATACCCTTCGACAATGATAGCAGCGTCTTGCTTTCGTATCTCCTGTTTTGCCGAATCGAGTCCAAAAAGTATCCTACTCTTGTCGTACAACAGTGTTTGTGGTGAGTTGATATATTTTGCGAGTGTTGGCTCGTCTTTCAAAATGCGTCCGCCAAAACCGACAACATCCCCCTGAAGATTTCGAATAGGAATAATGATCCGTCCCCGGAAGCGATCGATAAGGCCGTACCCCTGCTCTTTCTGTATCGCAAGTCCCGCCTGCATAATCTCGTGCGCCGTAAACTTCTTCGATAGAAGATATGTTGAAAGAGCCGACTGCTCAGGAAGAGAGAACCCCAATGAAAATGTGTCGATCATCGAAGGGTCGAGGAGACGTCCGGCTAAGTACTCGCGGGCATCCTGAGATGCAGGAGAGCGTTGCAATGCCTGATGGTAATAGTCAGCGGTGCGCTCAAGCAGGTCGAGGAGACGATGCTTCTGGCCAGAAAGACGTGGATCTTGGCGATCGAGTTGGACACCAGCCTTACCTGCCAAATACCTCAGTGCCTCACCAAACTCCATTCCTTCCTGTCTCATGACAAAACGAAAAATATCTCCCCCTTCGTTACACCCGCCAAAACAGTGCCATATCTGCTTTGCACGGCTCACCATGAATGAAGGGGTTTTTTCATCGTGAAAAGGACAGCACGCGCGAAAATTGCCCCCCGCCATCTGCATAGATAGATATTCGCCGATCACATCGACGATATCGAGCTTTGATTTTATTTCTTCAATTGGATCCATACAACACCAGGGGTTAGGGTATAGGGATTAGGGGTTAGTAAATTCCTGATCCATTATTCTATACCGAATAAAAGATCTCTAATCGCTTCGTGTACCCTGTCCGGCCCCCAAATGGGTTCCCAGACAAGATTCACTGTCACATCCTTAATGCCCGGGCACTGTCCCAGCTCCGACTCGATACTTCTCATTATTTCCGGGCCCGCCGGACACCCCATCGATGTCAACGTCATTGTTACGACTGCGATACCCTTCTCTACCAATATGTCATAGACAAGGCCCAAGTCAACAATACCAACATCGAGCTCGGGATCGATAACATTATTCAGTGCTTTCCAATACTTGCCGGTCTGTTTTTCTCGGGGTACGGGAGTGATTATTGTTTCGCTCATTGCTTTATTTTTTTATGTGTAACAATGCCTAGTAGCGCCTCTTTAACAGCCGACATTCCTAAATCCGCGCAGGTGCGACGACCGGGACTCACCGGTATACCCAATAATGAATCCATGGTAGCCGACGTCATGGCACCGAGCTCTGTGCTCGTTCTTCCGATCATCTGTTCTGAAAGCAACGACATTCCCGCTTGGCTTAGCGCGCATCCTGTTCCGGTAAAGGCGACATCGCGTATCTTCGCGTCTTTTGTCATCACTATATCAAGATTGATCACATCCCCACATAATGGATTATGTTTTACGATACGGGCGCTGGGACGATGAAGCACCCCCGCGTGATGGGGGTGATTATAATGGTCAAGAAGCGTCTCTGAGTAAAGATCGTCCATAGGTATTATACGCCTTTTGGTGGCGAAAAGATGCGAAATACTTTTTTAAGGGCCTTTTCCGCCACGGCGATATCTTCAAGGGTATTGTACAGATAAAAGCTCATGCGCGCCGATGCGGGGACGCCAAGGAGTCGATGGAGTGGCTCAGCGCAATGCAAACCCGATCGGATAGCAACACCTTCCGAATCAAAGATTGTGGCGATGTCGTGGGGATGCACTCCGTCTATAACAAACGGGATGCTGCTCGTTGCCGAACTATTCCGTGATACAAGAACTTGTACTCGCGGATATGAGGTGAGCATCGTATAAGCAGCGCTCCAGAGCTCACGGTCGTGTGCCTCGATCGTATTAAGTCCAACATCTTCGAGAAACTCAAGTGCCGTACGAAATGCAACGACATCGGCAATGTTTGGTGTGCCCGCCTCAAACCTCCAAGGCACCTCTCGATAAAACGATTTGAATTGCTCGACAGTCGCCACCATATCCCCGCCCAGCAAAAACGGCGGCATCTCTTCCAAGAGCTCGTATTTTGCATAGAGAATACCGACACCGGTTGGACCAAGCATCTTATGCGCGGAGAATACAAAGAAATCACAGTCAATGGCTTGAACATTTGTCGGACGGTGCCCAACGCTTTGTGCGCCGTCGACCAGTACCAGTGTTTTATGCGCATGCGCCTTTTTAATAATGGTCGTGAGGTCGGGACAGATACCAAGAACATTAGATTGGGCTGTTACACACACAAGGCGTGTTTTCCGAGAGAGTAATTTTTCATACGCAACCATATCGAGATCTCCATCACTCGTCAATGGAATAACGCGAAGTTTCGCCTTTTTCTCCTGACACAGTACTTGCCAGGGCACAAGGTTCGCGTGGTGTTCTAACGCGCTGACGATTATTTCATCGCCGCGCTGGATATTCATCGCTCCCCAGGTGCGGGCAACGAGATTAATACTTTCGGTACAGTTACGGGTAAAAACGATCTCCTCAGGCACTTCCGCATTAATAAAACGCGCTATCGCTTTTCGTGTTTGCTCGTAGCTTTCCGTCGCCTCCTCGGACAGTGTGTGAATACCGCGATGAATATTCGAATTATGCTGTGCGTAAAAATCAGAAATCGCGGCAATGACAGAGCGTGGCTTCTGTGTTGTCGATGCGTTGTCCAGATACACAAGCGGCTTGCCGTGTACCTTCCGTTCAAAAATTGGAAATTCCTTTTTACTATCTGCGATGGGTATCATATTCCTGTGTTATGTGAATGAAGCCGTGATGGCGGTAATCTTTTTTGTCAGAGCAGTGCGGAGCGCCTCTTCGGACAGATGGACAAGATCTGCGCCGAAAAAACTTTTTGTGAGTAATGCATACGACTCCTCGGGCTGGAGCCCCCGTGTTTCAAGATAGAATAGATCACCGGGCAAAAAACGATCGACCGAGGCAGCATGTCCCGCAACAACATCTTCCGTTAAAATTTCAAGCGAAGGAATGGTTTGCGCTCGAGCATCGGGAGAAAGAAGGAGGGTATGAAATGAGCAATACGCATCGGACTTTTTCGCATGTTCGTCTATTCTACTAACCCCGTTGAACTCCACCGCGGCGTTCTCCCGTAATACGCTCCGGGCATATATCCGACTTTTTGTTTTTTTCGCATGGTGGTTCACATGCAGATCAAATGAAAATTTTTCCTTACCGGAACCGAACACAAAAATGAACCAGATGAAAGATGCTCCCTCCCCATCGAGGTTTACCGTGAACACTTTTTTATCATCCCATCCTTTTGTCAACCAGGTAACCAGCCGTACCTGTTCCCCTTTCTTTACTGTTCGGATTTCGTTGGGCACTGTTTTTGTTTGGAGCATCTTCATACTATTTTTATGGCTTACGATGGTGAGTACCGTTCTAGGCGCCGGCGCGGAACGGAGTAAGGCATATATGGAAATATGGTGTCGAGTACCACAGCCGAGCAACAACGAAATGTGCCACCAGCGTAAGTCATATTATCCGATTGAGCCAGACATCTCTAAGGCAAGCAGCCGATTCAGTTCAATGGCATACTCCATAGGAAGCTTACGAATAATGGGGCTGGCAAAACCATTCACAATCAACGATGTTGCTTCGTCTTCGGAAAGTCCTCGGGCCATGAGATAAAAAAGCGTCTCTTCGCTAATTGAGGAAACCGATGCTTCGTGCGAGACCGACACCTCCTGCTCGGCGATATCCATCGTTGGATAGGTGTCTGACCGTGATTCGGGATCGAGAAGCAATGCCTCGCACACGACTTTTGTTTTGACATTTTTTGCGCCCTTTATAACTTTTACGAGCCCTCGATACGATGCACGTCCCCCGTCTTTACTGATTGAGCGCGAGGTAATTTTTGAACTTGTGTTTGGCGCGAGATGAATCACCTTCCCTCCGGCATCTTGATGTTGATCTTTGCCAGCATAAGCAAATGACAGTATCTCTCCGCGCGCGCCGGACCCCCTCAAAATGATCGACGGATATTTCATTGTTACCTTTGAGCCGATATTGCAATCGAGCCAGAACATCTCCGCGTCCTTATACGCTATTGCCCGCTTTGTTACGAGATTATAGACATTACTCGACCAGTTTTGAATCGTTGTGTATTGCACCCGCGCCCCGGGTTTGATAAAAATTTCAACAACGGCGGAATGGAGCGAGTCGGATGAATATGTTGGCGCTGAACACCCTTCGACATAGTGTACTGAGCTACCTTCATCAGCGATAATCAGTGTCCGCTCAAACTGACCCATACTCTCGCTGTTAATGCGAAAATATGCTTGCAATGGCAAGTCGATATGCACCCCTTTTGGCACATAGATAAAACTCCCGCCGGACCAGACAGCGGTATTGAGCGCGGCAAACTTATTATCGGTTGCCGGAATGACTTTGCCAAAATATTCTTGGAGGAGTTCGGGGTATTTTCGAAGACCTTCATCCATCGACTCAAAAATAACACCTTTCTTCTGGAGTGCTTCGTGCAGCGAATGATAGATGACTTCTGATTCAAATTGAGCACCCGAACCTGCAAGATGTTTTTGCTCTGCTTGGGGGACCCCGAGCTTATCGAACGTTGTTTTTATTTTTTCCGGTACATCGTCCCACGAACGACTCATCCGATCTTGAGGACGGACATAGTAGTGGATTGCATCAAAATCAATGGTCGATAAATCGGCACCCCATTCTGGCATAGATTTTGACAGATAGACATTGTAGGCGGCAAGACGAATAGCCAGCATCCAAGACGGTTCATTTTTTTGTGCGGATATTTGTCTAATAACCTCGCACGTAAGCCCCGCTGAGGTTTGGAAAAAACTCGACATCGACACCGCACCTACTTCTTGGCGGGTGAGTGCGTCGCTGGATAATCGTGATTGTTTTGTCAATGTTTCTGACATAGTGTTAGCGTTCAAATCGTTCGTACCCGTTTTTTTGAATTTCCTTTAGCAGTTCTCTCCCGCCGCTACGAACAATGCATCCCGCGACCATAATATGGACGCCGGTCGGTGTCAATTCCTCCAAAAGACGGGGGTTATGAGAAACAAGAAGAAACCCTGTACCCTTCTCTTGTGCTGTTCTTGCAATAACTGGCACGACCGTTTTTAATGCATCGACATCAAGTCCTGAATCAAACTCATCCAACAATGCAAACCGTGGTTCTAAAACAACCATCTGCAAGAGCTCGTTCTTTTTTTTCTCACCGCCTGAAAATCCGTCGTTAAGAGCGCGCGCGCCAAATCTGTCGTCCAAACCCAGTGACCGCAGCGCCTCTTTGAGAATGGGCGAGAACGCCATAGGTGTCAGGTGCGCACCAGACGCTCCTTCGTTCAGAGTATTTTTTGCAGTCCGTAAAAATGAACCGATATTCACACCGGGGATTTCTGCTGGCTCCTGGAAACCCAAGAAAAGCCCTGCTCTGGCGCGCTCATAAACGGGCTGTGTGACAAGGTTCTTCTTTCCAATCATAACGGCGCCGCTCGTGATAGAAAGACGCGGATTGCCAAAAATCGCGTTGAGCAGCGTACTCTTTCCTGAACCGTTGGGCCCCATCAGAAGATGGATCTCCCCAGGACGAATGGTAAGCGATACGCCATGAATAATGGGCGTATTGCCGACAGAAACATGGAGATCCTTTACTGAAAAAATCTCCTTTTTACGAGGGGTGATTATTTTTTTTACCGGTGCTTTTTTCATACTGAAGAAGATACAAAGTCAGAAAGTTTTTGTGCTCCATAGTATCCTTCGATCTCGGTGTTGATACTCTGCAGTCGTGAACGTATCGTACAGAACGTTTGTCGGGGACAAGTCGTCTCAGCCTGGGCTGTTCCAAGGCAGCGGGTGGTGGCAATTTTTCCATCGAGTGCCTCAATAATATCTTTGAGTGTAATTGTCGAGGGAGCGCGGCTCAAACGATATCCTCCAACGTTGCCGCGCACTCCACGAACAAAACCCGCACCCTTCAGGGCATGGGCAACTTTTTGCAAAAAGGAAAAGGACAATTTCCCATTGGTCGCAATGGTTCGAATCGATTGAGGGGTGCCATGCTGGTCAGACGCAAGCGCGGAAAGCAAAAAAAGGCCGTAATCAACTTTTTGACTCAAATGAAACGGTCCGCCTCTTGACGTGCTCTTTTTGCGTGTTGTACAGGCATTATTCATACCAAATTGGTCAACATTGACTTTGGATGAGTATATCGATACTTTAAACCCCTGTCAACCCGCCCGCCCCGATGGCGCTTGAGCTTCGATTAGCCGTGGCCGATACACCTCTTTATCAATGCATCGACCATCTCCTCAATCAGAAGCGTGATTTGTTCGTCGAATATTTTTCCGTTCTTAAATTCCTCAGGCGATGAATAGACGACCGGCTGTACCGTGCTTACATGTGGCGCCTGGGAGAGGATACCTATCAGCTCGTGCGTAGCGGGATAGGGTGGCACACCCGAGGAGCACGCCATAATACCCGCAACCTTATTCTTCATCTCCCCTTCTGTAAGCTTTATAATATTTTTTATCGCGCCTGAAAGAGATGCAGCATATACCGGTATGCTAAAAATATATGCCTGCGCCCGTTTCATTTTCTCACCAACCTCCTGCGTTTTGCTGCTATATTTTTCCCATGGCCGTCCATCCCAGAAATCAATTTCCTGCTGACGCACATCTATCCGATCGCAGGTAATACCTCTCGTGGACACCATGCGCGCCACCTCATCGAGAAGAATATCTGTCGGCGCATGTTCGTTCAGCCCACCTTGAATGAGCGCGAATGAACGTTGGTGTTCACTCTTCTTTTTTAAAAACATAGGGGGTGGATTCGTCTCTATTTCTTAAACAGCGCCATTGCTTCATGATAGAGAGCGAGGGCTTTTTCTGGCGTCAATCCCCCTTGCTCAAGCAATGTATTGAACTGATCGACAATCGCGTCGTGCTGTGCGATCTTTTCCGGATCGCTTCCTGGTGCTTTTTGTATCGCATCGACTGCGTCGGGGTCATATACGCGGTCGAGATACTCACCGTATGGCGACATTCGTTCGTACAGTTTGCCTTCGAAAAATACTTTATTCGATTGCGGAAGGCTCTCCATTTCTTCCGGATCGCTCAATACCGATCCAGCCGTAAAAATATGCGTCCAGTTATTATGCGCATCCTGCCAAAGACCATTATTCATTCCGTATAATGTATCTTGGAACTTCTTGACAGTATCTACTGTTTTTTTCTTTCCGATCGATATTCCTGTTTCGTCCATAGGTAAAAATCACATTAATTTTTCAGCTCCTTTTCTATAAGCTCAAGCTTTTTTTCAAAATCACCATCCATGCCGTAGGCCTTTAATCCATATTGTTTTGCTTCTTTCTCGAAATAGCGGGAATACTCGGCGATCATTGCCGCAATCCGCCCGTAGGTTGCCTCATCTTTTATTTTTCGCAGGATCCAATCGTTAGGGGTCGTTGACTTGTGAATGTCTTGTACAAACTTTTCTTCGTCATATTTCACAAGGAATGCTGCTCTGATGTGCTCCGTTCCAAATTTTTTGAATATTCTGTCCACTATCTCAGGTGTAACTTGATACCCCTCAACAATAAAATCGTCCTCATCCGTCAGGTACGACTCGGCCATCATACTGATGGCGTCATACGCAACTTTTCCTTGAGCGATATAGCTTTCAACGATTTGCTGTGAAGAATACCGAGTATACATCTCGTCCCCACTTTCTCCACGGAGATACTTATGCGGAAACAGAGTGGAATGTTTTTCTTTTGATGTATAGGCCCACACGATATTCTGAAGCGTATCGGCAGAAATCCAGGGAATCTGATATGCTCGTGACAATCTCTTGGCGAGCATTGTCTTGCCACATTTTGGCGGCCCACCGATTAAATAGATCATAGTGAAAATTAGCCTATCTTTTATAGCTCGGTTGCCAGGTGTTCTTGTATAACTCCCGCCACACGATTGAGTTCATTGCGTGGAACAACGGGTAGATTTTCTGCATTGAAAACGACTTTATCATTTTCAATAACTGCCATGCGTCCGGATGTGATGTCATCTTTATCGTGTTGGGGACAAATAATCATGTGGGCGTGAGGTACGCCATAGCCATGGACAAGAAGACCGACACGTTCAGGATGTAGTGATTCTCTTACCGCCCGTGAAATACGATGCGTTGTCACGTAAATCTTGGTCGCAAGTTCCTCGGGGATATCTGAAAAGTGATCGATATGTTCTTTCGGGATCACCAGTACCTGGCCCTCTCGAACGGGCTGAATATCCATAAAGGCCAAAATCTGATCATCTTCATAAACCTTGCTTGACGGGACTTCTCCCTGAACAATGAAACAAAAAATGCAGCTCATACCGTATTGATGTGTGGCTATTATTGTTTGCTGCTACAATTAAACATCCAATGTACACCGAATTTGTCGGTACACGAACCAAAGTAATCGCCCCAAAACATTTCCGCAAGAGACATCTCTACCTTACCGCCGGCAGACAGTGCGGAAAATAGCTTGTCTGTCTCGAGGCGAGTATCCGGTTCAACGCTAATATATATATTATTGCCAAAATTTACGTTGAAACCCATTGATTCTGGAGCGTCGGTACCCATAAGCATATGGCCGCCAAGAATTGGAAGTGCAATGTGCATGACCAGATTTTTATCCGCCTCGGCCATAGGCGACTGACCTTCCTGCGGAGGCACTTCAGAAAAACGATGAATACCCCCGGTGAAATCGCCCCCAAACACTGACTTATAAAAATTAAATGCCTCTTCCGTATTGCGTGGGAAATTTAGATAGGTGCTTACTCGTGCCATAGTGTATTTATTTATTAGTAAAGCTTTCTGTGTATTGTTTAAAATTGTCCAAAATCGCTTGGAATTTTACGGCGGATTTCAATTCATCCCGCCAGCGGCGGGATACAACTTCCGACCAGAATTCAGATTCTGATTTCCTTCGGAGGGTGAGGGATTCGAACCCTCGATACCTTGCGGTATACATACTTTCCAAGCATGCGCAATCGACCACTATGCGAACCCTCCTCAAAATCAACTCTCAACAATATTCATCTTAAAACTTATTTATTTTGCATTACGCAATCTTTCCTGGATTGCCAATTAAATTACTCTTACATCTTGCCATTCATGATACTTATTGCTGATCCTAGTATTTGCTGTATTAAAAACTGAAAGGTAAGAATTAATAGCTTCTTCACTATACAGGTAAATATGCCGCATCTGCTTTGCGTAGTGTGGCTGAATGCTATTTTCTGTCAAGATTTTACCAACTGAAGAAAGAAGCTTTCTTGAATGACTTGCAAAGCAAAAGCCAATATTTCTATAGCTTTTACTGCCAATGGTATGCTTGTGAATATAGAGGCACCCATCAGTATCAACAAGTCCTTTTACAAATGCTCGCTCATACTCTGCCTTGCCCTCTATCCATGCGGGTATATCAATATTTTGCTTTATCTTATTTCCACGCACTGCGCCCATCCTAACAAGAAAATCTACGAGGTTTGTGCTAGAAAATCTTAGTACGAGAGCATTCTTATTCATTCTCTTTTGTGCAACGGCATCGATATCAAAAAGTTCTTTACCTAATTGTATGACGTATTGGGCATACTCTCGATCTGCCTCCGAATTGACAGTTACCACAAGTTGCCAATCGTTATTAATTCCCCCATCGCCAAAAATAATTCCCATAAACTCTGCAAGCTTCTTGGATTTGCTTGGATACCGAATTGCCTTACGGTGACTCTTCTTTGGATATTTCAAATCTGATAGTACCATACGATATCATCCTTCGATTTTTTCCAGCGGAGACAAACTGCTCTCATCACGCGGCACTGCCTCCAGCTGGGGCGTATCAACCGTCTGACTCTTAATCTGATCCACGATACGACCCAGAGCACGATCACGGGTACTGGACACCACCTGAAACTGTTTTGATGCTGAATCAAGTCGTGATCCAAGGGTATCGACCGCTTCCCGATATTTTTCGTATTCTATCTCAAACTTTCCAATCAGTCCAATGACCGCGTGAAGATTTTCTTGATACCGAAAATTTGAATATGCCTGCTTGACCATCCGCAAAATTGCGGTAAAGCTAAAGGGTCCGGCGAAGATCACCTTCTTCCTCATCGCCTCTTCCCATACGTCCCCGAGCTGCTCATAGATGTAGGAAAAAATCATCTCGTTTGGGATAAACAAAATGACAAAATCAACGGTCTTCTCTTCCGGGTTGATATAATCGCGCGTACTCACTTGTTTTATTTTCTGTTTGACGTCTGTCTCAAACTGACGATGGTGAGCATCGCGCTCTTCTTTATTCTCTGTCCCAAACATTTTTATCAGTGCGGCGTATGGGAACTTTACGTCGATATTTATTTTTGTTCGGTCGGGAAGAAAGAGCGTAAAATCAGGCCGCGTATCGGTCGACTCCTGTTCTTTATTGAAGACATAGTCCTGCCCAATGACAAACCCTGCCATCTTCAAAAGATTTTCCGCGACTTGCTCGCCAAACGCACCGCGCATCTGATTGTTCGACAATACGCGCTTCAGCTCTTCGGTGCTTGCTCGCAGTTCACCAATCACCATACGCTGGTTCTCAAGATCGCGAGAAAGCGCTGAGAATGTGGCGATACGCGCATCTTCACTCTCTTTGAGCTCTTTGCTCTTTATCCCAATATCTCGTCGAATTTCCTCGATAAGAGTGCCAATGACTTCTTTTTTATGCTCAAGATCGCTTGCGGTGCGCTCCCTGTCACCATCGAGCCGCTCTTTTGTGGTAGCAACAAGATGATCCTGGGCCTTGAGAAGAGCATCAGAGAATACCCGATGGACTGTCTGCTCGAGATCACTCCCCGCCCCTTTTCGCGAGCGCGACAAAAATAGAGCTGCAATGACCCCCGCGACGGCTCCGCCTATGACTATTCCTATGATATATTCCATACTTGCATTTATAGGACTTACATAGTTGACACACTTCGTTCTGTTGGTCCGATGGCCATCGGACCGCCTAGAACTGTACTCAACTACGGAAGTCCTATTTTAATTATGGTTCTTTCCTGGTACTATACCCATACCAAGGGTAAAAAACAAGAGACCTACCCATCAACAAATCAATGTACCTATGGCATCCTGGCACACACTCTCCCTTAAAATAATCGAACGTGAACTTGATACAAACCTGTCGACAGGTCTTACGAATAGCGAGTCCTTGCAGCGACTTACACAATACGGCCCCAATAAACTTCCGGAAGAAAGAGGAGAATCACTCCTGGGTATATTTGCGCGCCAATTTGCAAATCCGCTCATTCTGGTCTTATGCGCTTCAAGCGGTATTCTTTTCTTTCTGGATCATGTCACCGATGCGTTTATTATCCTCTTTGTCCTCATCTTCAACGCGGCGCTGGGTACCGTGCATGAGGGACGCGCGAATAGAACGCTCCAGGCACTCAAAAATTTTATCCAAACGACCGCGCAAGTTTTTCGAGAAAATCGTATCGATATTATCTCTGATAACACTCTCGTGCCGGGTGATGTGATCGTCTTAACCGAAGGTGAAAAAGTCCCGGCCGATGCACGCATAATCGAATCTCATGGACTGCGTGTCAATGAGTCCTCGCTCACCGGCGAATCGGTCGCCGTGGACAAAGAAGATCGACCACTCAAAAATATTCACGCGAGTGTGAGTGACCAGATCAACATGGTCTTTAAGGGAACGACGATTGTCAGTGGCAACGGACGCGCCGTTGTCGTCAAAACCGGCTCGCAGACTGAAATTGGAAAAATTGGGAAAAGCATCAGTTCGATAAAAAGCGATATCCCCCTCCAGAAGGAGCTCATGTCCCTTTCACGCGGCATTCTCATTGGAGCGGCGGGCATTGGGGTAGTACTCCTTGTCTTGGGACTTCTTTCCGGAATGTCGTTCGTCGAGATAGCGACGATCATTGTCACGCTCTCTGTATCTATTATTCCCGAAGGTCTCCCTATAGTCATCACACTCGTACTTGCCAATGGCGTATGGCGTATGGCGCGCCGGCGCGCATTAATCAAAAAACTCCAGGCGGTCGAGGCACTTGGACAAACACAGGTCATAGCCGTTGATAAAACGGGAACGCTGACAAAAAATGAAATGGTTGTCCGCTCACTGTATGTCAGTGATACATGGTTTAACGTCTCCGGAACAGGATATGACCCGCGGGGGAAAATAACGACCACCGATGGCGCGCCGTGTGATCCGCGCAGTGATGATGGAATCAGAACGATTAATCGTATTGCGACGTTGACATCAAACGCAACGCTTGCACTCGATGAAAAAAGTCATGAATGGGTTGTACGGGGCGATCCGACAGAAGCGGCGATCGTCGTCCTTTCTGAAAAAATAGGTATCCAAAGAGAAGACCTCGAAAAAGAAGTGCCTCGCATCA
>OBEQ010034259.1_pt1 | contig 15321 bp, 17 predicted proteins | sample 1670901 | NCBI WGS metagenome assembly OBEQ01 (sample SAMEA104232315, study PRJEB22302) | groundwater metagenome | biome: forest; feature: aquifer; material: groundwater | place: USA | collected 2011-08-07 | depth 5.4 m | reverse complement strand
CCAGCTTCTTCACCGGCAGGGGGTGAGTTATTACCGCCGGACGCTCCTGGGGACTCCGGAGCTTAATCAGCAGTTTTCCCATTTTCTTCTACAGGCTTTGCTTCACCAGATAAAAGGCGACGGGATGAGCGTCATTGAAGTGATAGCGGCCTGCACGGAACATCAGCGCGCGCCCAAAGAGATCATCGACGCGTTTCAAATCGCCGGCAAAAAACTCCACCAAATTGCGCTTTCCAAGGAGTATGCCGCGACGACGATGCCGAAGACATTTCCGCTTGCGGTCGGCTGGGGGGAGGATTTTAAAAATTCGGACGAGATATTGGGCTCAGCCTCGCAAAAATTTGAAAAAAATGGCAGCGGAATCAGCGCCGATCAGCGTTTGAAAAATTTTATGGACACCCTTGAAGGAATCGGACTTTTAAAAAAAGAACGCGCTCTGCCGGAAAAAGAATTGCCCGATATCCGGTTTTATCTTTGCGGCGAAGGCGGGCAAGGTGTCCAGTCTCTCGCCGATGTTCTTATGAAAGCGGGTATGACGCGCTACGCGTACAATTCACCGTGGTACGAACCCGAAGTTACAAAAGCGCGCACGGTCGCCGCCGTGACGCTTTCAAACAATCTATACGTCAATCCCAATCCTCAAGCCGGAGAGGTCGATGTTCTTGTGTGCATGACGCCGCAGATGTATTTTGAAAGAAAACATTTTGTTAAAAAAGGCGGGCTTATCCTGGTCGACAACCAAGGTATGGATTTAAAGAATGGTGTTTTTGATTATCACTTGATTCAGGTGCCGGCGATGAACATCGCCGCGTCCCAGGTGAAGGAAAGACGCAGCGCCAACATTGTTTTCCTGGGAGTTTTGAATCAGGTCTTGGAAATTTTTAAAGATGAGGTGCTGGAGAATGTGATCCGCCTCAATATTCCGAAAGCGGCGGATGTCAATATACAAGCCTACCGTTTGGGGAAGAATTTCCTTACTTCCGGGTCAATACAAGATCGTTGAGTTCGATCTTTTTTCCTTGATTTAAATTTTTGATATTACAGGCGGTCATCACGTCACGGATCTCCAGGACTTTTAAACTCCCGATAATCTCGCCGTTTTTATTGACGGAAAATAAAGTGTCTTTTGTGATGCCGTCCACTTTTCCCAGATCCACGACCACGAAGCCGTGTTCTTCATTGACGGCCAGGACCCGGCCTTCGGTCCTTGGGTTCTTTCTGGAAAGAGCCGGTTCTTCGCTGTTTTTTGGGCTGGCGGAAACGCCCATTTGAGTATCGGCGACGCTTTCCGATTCGGAACCCATTTTGATTGAGCCGAGATTGACCTTTATTTTCTCAAGCTCTTTTGTCTTGTGAATCAGGATATCCTCGAGATAAGTCTTTTCCTCGGTCGCGGAACTGAGCTGGGTTTTGGATTTATCCAGTTCCTCTTTCAGGTTATGGTTTTCTTTGATGACGGTATCCAATTTGTTTTTGAGCTCCGCTTTTTCCTTTTCGAATTTTTCCTCGAGAGTCCTATCCTTTTCCTCAAGTTCTTTTACGAACTGTTGGAGTCTAGCCGTCTCATCAGACAGGGATTTATTTTGTTTCTGAAGGCCGGTTGTTTTGGAAGAAAGCCATAGGGTGGATATTAAAAAAAGGGCGGCAAGAACCCAAGCGGCGGCATTTTTCATATGGAACGTCATCCTAACAGAAGCAAAACAAGAAGTCAACGCTCGCCCAGGAGATGTGTTATAATCTTTCCTGCTATGTTTTCAGGAATGGGTCGATTCTTGATTTTGTGCGGTGTGTTTTTGATTTTAAGCGGGGTTTTCTTAAGCTTAAAAGGAAATATCCCCTGGCTTGGCCGCCTGCCGGGTGACATCTTTGTTAAAAAATATAATTTGTCCTTTTATTTTCCTCTTACCACTTGTTTTTTGGCCAGTATTTTATTGTCACTTTTTTTTTATCTTTTCCGACGTTGACTTCCTCATCCCAATCAAATAAAAAGACAGTTTTATTTTTGACGCTGGCTTATGGCCTATGTGTGAGTTTCATATCGTCTTTTCATGAGGTCTGGCGGGATGAGGCTCATACGATTGGTCTGGTTAAGGAAAGTGGTTCGATCACACAATTGTTTCAAAATCTGCACAACTACGGCCATCCTGCGCTCTGGTATTTTTTGATTTATGCCGGTTTTCAAATTTTTAAAAATCCCATAGTTTTGAAAATCGCTTCCATCATAATTGCGGTTATTTCCGTTTACGTCTTTTTTTTGAAAGCACCTTTTTCATGGCCCAAGAAAGTTTTGTTCGCTCTGGGATTTTTTCCGGTTTATCAATATTCGGTGATCAGCCGCAATTACGGGTTGCTCATGCTTTCTTTGTTTTTATTTTTTAGCCTTTATGAAGACAGGTTTAAAAAACCTGTCTGGACGGGTTTAACGCTTTTTTTAATGGCGAACACGATTGCCCATGGGGTCGTTCTTTCGGCAGCTATTTTAGCTTCGTGGATTTTTGAATTTTTTTGGAAGAAAAATTCCATGCAACCGCAAACGAGCCTTCTTAAAACTATCACCGGCTTTTCCTTGGCCTTCTTTGGAATTCTTTTTTCGGTCTGTCAGATTTATACGGATTCTACGACTCAAGTGACAAAAATTTATTCGACCAATTTTCTCGCTTTTCTCAATGCGCTTCAGAAATCAGTGTTTTTCCCAGGACAGTTTTTTGCCGATGGGCTCGGGTTCTTTAGCCCATTTTTTACGTCGGTTGTTATCTTTTTGATTTACGCGTATCTTATTAGAAGACCGTTTTTGTGGGTATTTTTCTTTTTGAGCGTGGTTGGTTTAGGCCTCTTTTTTTCGCTTGTTTATCCGGGGCTTACGCGGCATCAGGGATTTTTGTATCTCGTGATCATCGGGATTTTTTGGATCACAAACAACCCAGCAGAAAAATACAACCGAACGATAAGTATTTTTCTTTACACTTTTCTTGTTTCCCAGATTTTTATGGGGGTTGTTGCGGTTTCAATGGATTTTTTAAGCGAGTATTCTTCAAGCAAAAGTTTTGCACGTTACCTTAAGTCGCGTGCGGAGCTTAAAGACGCAGTGGTCATAGGGGAGCCGGACACGGACGTGGAATCACTCCCTTATTATTCGGACAATCCCATTTACATTGTGAGAGAAAAAAGATTCGGGAATACCGTCCGGTTTACCAATCGAAGCAAGTCCGTTTGCTCCTTGGGAGAACTTATGGCCGAGGCCCAAAAAATTAAAAAAGGGCTCCACAAACCGGTTGTAATTGCTTTGGGGTATACTTTGAATCCCAAAGGCCCGTTTAGTTTTTCGGGGTATTTTAAAAGACGATTTACATTTTCGAAAGATGAGCTTTTTGAGTTTTTATCCAAAACAACGAAATTGGCCGAGTTTCACGGCGCGATGAAGGAGAATTATGATGTCTATTTGCTCAATGGATAGGTCCCATGGCTAAGAAAACTTCTCTCACCTTTTTTGGGCATCTGGAGGAGCTCCGTAAAAGGATTTTAATTGCGCTTTCGGCCGTCGCAGTAGGGACTTTTTTATCATATTTTTACTGCGATAAATTATTAAAGATACTCATGATGCCGATGAACAAAACAATTGATAAGGTTTATTTTTTCTCGCCGGCTGAGGCGTTCCTTGTTAAAATGAAAGTGGCGTTCTTGTCGGGGGTTTTTCTTGCCTCGCCTGTCGTGATCAGCCAAATCTGGTTTTTTATTTCTCCGGCTCTTTATAAAAATGAGAAAAAAATAGTCGTCCCCCTTATTTTAATCACTTCCTTTTTATTCCTATTGGGGGCGGTTTTTTGTTTTTATTTCGTGCTGCCGTTCGCGCTTAAATTTCTGGTCGGCCAGGAGACGGAATTCTTGCAGCCGGTCATTTCAGTCGGACACTATATTTCGTTCTTGTCGGGGATGCTTTTGTCGTTCGGATTGGCGTTCAATGTGCCGGTTTTTATCCTCGCGCTTGTTTTCTTGGGGGTCCTTTCCTCTAAATTTTTGAACCGGTATCAGCGCCACGCCGTCGTTTTGATTTTTATCGCGGCGGCCGTTTTGACGCCCGGTCCTGATATCGCGAGCCAGCTTTTCTTGGCGTTTCCTCTGCTTTTACTTTTTGAATTGAGTGTAGCGGGGGCGAAGGTCATAGAGATTTTTAAGAAAAATAGAGTTCAACAATGATAATAATTTTATTTTTTTTGCTCCTTGCCGCCGCGGCTTATTCCATCCATTCGGCCGTAAAATACACCCGGATGATTAGCCATATTTTCTTGAGTCTCGTGTATCGTCCCCTGCCGGAGCTTTTTTCTTCATCGCGCGGGGAGAAAATCAATATTTTGGATTCTGCTGACAAGGAAATCGAGACGCTCTTTGTTGAAAAAAAAGACTCAAGTTTTTTAGCGATCTTCTGCACCGAATCCGGCGCGGGCAAGGAATCATGGGAAAAATACGCTTATTTTCTGCCAGCGAAGGGTTTCAGTATTTTGAGCATGGATTTTAAGAATAAGGAAGATGAAGAAGCCCAGTTTCTTTCCCAGTGGCCGACTCAAGACGATGTGAATCAGGTTCTCACGGTGGTTCGTTGGGCGAAGCGCGCGATAAGACCGGATGTGCGGATCGTGCTCTTTGGTGTTTCAAAAGGCGCGGATATCGCGCTCGGCGCCTCCTTTTATGATTCCTCTATCAAAGCGGTCATCGCGGACGGTCTTTTTTCAATGAAAGAAATTTTCCGAGGTTACATTCGAAAATGGGCCCCGATCCTGGTGAAGCCCAATCTCTTCGGTGAAAAGTACCCTGACTGGGTCGTTTGTCTTTTCACGGACCTTGGTTTTTGGTACAGCCAAAGAAAATCCCTGAAGAAGTTCATAGATGTGGAAAAATTTTTATCCGGAAGACATGCTCCGCTTCTCATGATCCATGGGACGGAAGATGACTATGTCCCTGTAAGTCACCAGAAGTTTCTTGAAAAGATAGACAAACAAAAGAGTTCTGATCGTCTGGTTATTCAAGATGCCAAACACAACGAAGCGGTGATTTTGGCGAAAGAAATCTATGAGCAAAAGGTGATGGGTTTTCTTGGGGCAAATTTATGAGAAAAAGGACGACGAAAAACATAATTTTATTTTTGTCGGTAGGAGTTTTATTTTTTTTGAATCCGGAAATTTATTCCCAACCCTTACAGCCGGTCACGGAACAAAAGCTTATTTCGGAGGTTGGCGCTTTTGAGCAGTTGAAGATGAAGAACCAGGATCATAGGAAGCTGGCTTTGTTTCTCAAAAAGGCACTCGAGACTTACGATGGGGTTAGGAATTATAAGGCTATTTTCAGCAAGACTGAGCTTTCTAAAGGCGTTTTGGGTTTGCGGGAGAAGATTTACCTTAAATTTGAAAAGCCCTGGAAAATCTACATGGGGTGGCTCAATACGGAAAAAAAAGGTTTGCAAGTTGTCTATGAACGCGGCAAACACGGTGGAAAACTCGCGATTCATAAACCAGGACTTTTGCTGGGTCTTGCGCCGGTGGTTTTCCTCGATCCAAACAGCCCGTGGATGCGGGAAGGCAGCGCTTCTTATGATATTGAGGATGCCGGGATAGGGACTTTTTTGTATGATTTTACAAAAGCGGTTTTGAAAGCGGGACGGAAACAAACACTGGAGGTTCATTTTCGGGGCAGGACAAAAGAAGAAGGTTTAAGCGGCGAAAAAGTGGAGGTTGTTTTCAAGGATTCCGGCAATGACCCTGATTATTTCGCGCACCGCATCGTCACGGTCTTCGACGAAAAAAGCGGCCTTCCGGTTTACATGGAGCTTTTCGACCGGCTGGACAGAGTCACCGGGATCTACTCTTATGAAAATCTGAAGATCAATGTCGGCAAGAACGATGAGGAATTTAAAAAACAAATCAACCGGCAGCTCTTAAGAGTGTACGAAGAAAAATCAACGGTATAAATCTCCCCGCCAGGTCGACGGTCTCTGAAAAATAATCCTTCCCACGCACGAAAAAAGAATCCAAACCATTATAAGAGATCCTAAAGGGTGAAAGACCGCATACCACGGGTTTGATTTCATGAGTTTATTGCCGAAAAACCGTATCGTAACGATCAGTAAACAAACGCCGAAACTTAAAGTGAAAATTGTTCTTGAAAAGTATCCTGTCGAAGTAAACTTTAAAATGGTTTCCGTTAATAGTATGAAAAACGGGAGAATCGAGAAAAAAATAAACAAGAATATTTTTTTGATTATCGGAAACACTTTTTTATTGAATAAATAAGTGAAAATCCTTGTCCAGCCTGTTTTTATTTCTTTCAGTGTCGAGTACATGCGCGTCGAATAAAGCAGAGTTCCGTTCAGAAATTTCACGTTGAAGCCGAATGCCTTTATCCTTTTTGCAAACTCTACGTCTTCTATGACCTCGTTTTTAACCGATTCATTTCCTCCTGTAGCGTCGTAAACGGAGCGTTTCACCAAAATAAACTGCCCGTTAGCCAGCGTTATCGGATTTTTAGGATTGTTTACTTTGTGTGTTTGAAACCAAAGCGCTAGGCTAGAAACTGCAAGCGGTTGGACCACGTTTTCCCAGAAAGTCTTTGATTCTGTCTCGGGGGCCAAAGTCAGAAAATCGATTTTTTGCCCAAGCACATGGAACAGCGCCGTCGAAAGGCTCTTCGGTTTGTGGGTCGTGTCCGCGTCGGTAAATAGAATCCATTCTCCCGAAGCCGCTTTGGATCCCGTGAACATCGCGTAGTTTTTCCCGGTCCACCCCTGCGGCAGTTTTTCGATGCGGACGATTTTTATGGGAACGCTGGAATTTTTCTGAAAGCTTTCGATGATCGTTCCAGTTTTATCGTTTGAGCGGTCATCGACGCAGATGATTTCGTAGTTCGGGTAATTCTGCGCGGTGAGATATTTCAGACAATTGCCTATATTTTTTTCCTCGTTCCGGGCGGGCACAATGATTGAAACCTTAGGAGATTGAGAAATCTTTTGAGTTATTGGAATGAGAGGAGGATTGGATATTTTAAAACTTCTCATCCAGAACACGCGTTTGATCCAAACAAGGCCGATGAAAACCAACGCCCATTGAAAAGCTGGATTAAAAAAGCGAATATCCGCCATCGGCGATTAGGGTCTGGCCATAGATCCAGTTGGATTCGGGGCTCAATAGGAATGAAACGATGTTGGCGATGTCCTCGGGTTTTCCGAGGCGTTTTCCGGGAACGCGGCTTAAAAATTCTTTTTTCATGACCTCAAAATCACGAAACATTTTGAGAGAATCAGTCTCGATAAGCCCGCCTGAAACGGCGTTCACGTGGATGTTATAAGGCGAGAGCTCAACCGCGAGGTATCTCACGAGATTTTCAAGCGCGGCCTTCGAGATACCGATTGCGCCGTAGTTGGGCGTGAAGCGGTGTGAACCAAGGCTTGAGATCGTGACGATTTTTCCGCCATGTTGTTTCATGAGCGGCAGAGCGGACTGGCTCAACAAAAGAAGCGCCTTCGCATTGACATCGAGTGAAATGTCCCAATCTTTTTCCCGCAGCTGCATGACCGGTTTAAACACTCCGAGTGCGGCGTTGTGGATCAAGAAATCCAAACGGCTTGTTTTTTCCGCTATGGTTTTGAAAATGGAAGTGATGATCTCGGCGTCCGCGATGTTTCCGGGAAAAAGGAAAACACGCGCGCCTTTATCTTCGGCTTCTTTTTTGACCGCACTGGCTGAATCATCATCACGGAGATAATTGATAAAAAGTGTAACACCCGCCTGAGATTGGGAAAGTGTAATAGCCCGCCCTATTCCGCGTGATCCACCGCTGATAAATATAAATTTTTCTTCCAGCTTCATGAGAGGTTAATGTAGCACCATTCATGTGTGAAGGCAAGGTGAAGACATCATTTATTAAAAATCAGTGTATGCTTTAAAAATTTCATTGGCCGCAGTTATGCTTTTGACGTAAATCACAAGGAAGACGGCAATGGCAGCTGACCTCAGCCAAACCGCTAGTCAGTGTCGTTGCCGAAGGCTTCCGTGATTTACGGAAAAAGCATGCGGCCAGAAGTTTTTAAAGCATACACTGATTTGTGATAGAATTCAGCCTTATGGAGACGAAAGAAAACAAGCTAAAGCGGGAGAAATGGGAAAAGACGAGGTTCGAAGTCTGGATCTTGGGTCTTCATGTGTTGGCTGCTGTGGTTTTGGGGTTAAGCCTCTTTCCAATGATATTTTTCTTTTACGCCGTTTGGAAATTCATGAGTGTTTATCCGGTTTGGCTCAAGATCCTTGTTTTTTCATTCTCGATTTCGTTCGGCTACTTTCTTTTTGGCACGATGCTTATATTTCTATGTGTCTTTGCGAAAAACATCTTTGGTTTCAAAATAAAACCAGGTCTTTTCACAATCTACTCCAAAGATTCCCTCAAATGGATGGGTTACAATTCCCTGATTCTCATCGCGAATGCCGCGTTTCTTGATGTGTTGAGGCTCTCTCCGTTTCAAACGCTTTTTTATCGCCTGATGGGCGCTAAGATCGGCGAAGGGGTCAATATCAACACCGCGGGTCTCGCAGATCTGTCGATGCTTGAGATAGGGGATAACGTGCTTATCGGAGGCGGGGTCGCGCTCATTTGTCATGCATCGGAAAGAGGGTTTATTCGTCTGGCGCCGACAAAGATCGGCAATAACGTTTCTATCGGCTTGGGCTCCGTGATCTTTCCGGACTGCGAAATCGGCGATGGAGCCTCCATAGCGCCTTGCAGTTTTCTTCCAAAAAGCACCAAGATTCCGGCAAAGGGTGTCTGGGGTGGAAATCCGGCCCGCGACCTTCGCGCCGAGCGGCGCTCCGCTTAGACATCTATCCCTTGAATTTACTCTCTTTGCAATTTAGCCCTCTTCGTGTTATATTGTCGACTTATGTTGTCCTTATAAACCTACAATAGGGTATTTTGGGTTTGAGCGCTTTCTATTTTATCGATAAAATCACCGAAATAAAAAAGAATGAAGAGCTTACGGCTTTTTACACGCTTAAAGACGATGAGGAATTTTTAGAGGACCATTTTAAAGGTTTTCCTGTGATGCCGGGTGTCTTGCTCTTGGAAGCGCTGAAGCAGGCGGCGTTCGCGCTTTTGGTGGACTCGTCGGGTTCCAGAAAGTCTTTTTTCCGGCTTACGGCCGTTCGAGACGTACGATTTGGGCGGTTTGTGAGACCGGGAGATCGCTTGAGAATATGGGTGCGTTTTTTGAAAAGCGAAAACAGTCTCCATTTTTTGGAAGGGCGTATTGATTCGCCTTCGCTGGACAAAGGAAAGACCCTGTCGGCGGAGCTTGTATTTCAAGCCGGTGGTTTATTTGAAAAATAAAGTAGCTTTGGTAACGGGCGGCGCTCAGGGAATAGGCGCTGCGATTGTACGCTCTTTTATAAAACAAAACGCGACGGTTTATTTCACTTACCGCTCTTCTTCGAAAGAGGCCGGGGAACTGGCGGATTCTTTGAAAAAAGAAGGTCCGGTTTTCTCTTTATCCTGCGATGTCAGGAAAAAGGAAGAAGTGGAAAAGACGGTTGAAAGTATTTTGGAAAAAGAAGAGCGTATTGATGTTCTTGTCAATAACGCCGGCGTTATCCGTGACGGGCTTTTTTTGACGCTTTCAGATGAAGATTGGGATGAGGTATTGAAGACCAATCTTTGGGGCGCCTATTATTTCTGTAAAGCGGTGATTCGCCCCATGATCCTGCACGGCGGCGGGCGGATCATCAATATTTCTTCGGTGGTGGGTGAGCTCGGCGGTTTCGGACAAACCAACTATGCGGCTTCCAAAGGCGCGGTCAACGCGCTCACGAAGTCGCTGGCTTCGGAATACGCGTCGAAAAACATTACAGTCAATGCGGTATCCCCCGGCATGGTTAATACGCGGATGTCAGGCGCCGTGAGGGCCGCTTTCGGCGACAAGATTAAAGAAAGGATACCGCTGGGGTCTTTCGCCGAGCCCGATGAGATCGCGGCGATCGTGGTGTTTCTTTCGTCGGAGAAGGCACGCTACATCACGGGCCAGATCATTGCGGTGGATGGGGGTTTGAGCCTTTTAAGCCGCAGATAATTTAAAAATTTGAAAGCAGGAGTCTCTTCCATTTATGCAAAATGACAAAAACGAAATCATAAAAAAAGTAAAACTCATCATCTCCCAGGCGCTCAAAGTGGATGCCCAAAAAGTGACTCTGGAGTCTTCTCTCATCAAGGACCTCGGGGCCGAGTCCATCGATTTCTTGGACATTGTTTTTCGTCTTGAGAAAACATTTAAGGTCAAGATTCCCAAAGGTGAGCTTTTCCCGGAAAAACTTTTGACCGATGCACGATTCGTGAAAGACGGAAAAGTAACACAGGCCGGCATTGAAGAGCTTAAAGTAAAAATCCCGAGCGCCCGCTGGGATGATTTTGTCAAAAATCCGATTGTCTCAAACCTGGGAGAGATTTTCACGGTGGGGATGATCGTGGATTATCTTTCCGAAAAGCTTGCGACCGTTAACAAATAACAAAAAATTCCCGGGGTCCGCACGGCCGAAAAACTCAAACTTACCTCCGTTAGGCATTGATCTTATAGAAATCAAGAAAGCGAAATCGTTCTACGCGGCCAATCAGCGTTATCTCGGGTCTTTTTTTTCCGATCGCGAGATCCGGTACATCCGGGGAGGGAAAAGACCTTATGTAAAGTTGGCGGTTTTATTGGCCGCTAAAGAGGCGGTTTTTAAGGCCATGAGAAAAGACTGGATGGGGACAGAAGGTTTTCGTAAAATTAACATTGTCCCGGCCGGCTGCAAGAATTTCACTTTCAGATTGAAAGGCGATTTTTCAGAGATATTTTTGAACGAGGCAAAGCTAAAAGGCTCATTTTCAGAGAACAAAGATTACGTGGTCGCGAGGTTATCCGTTGCGCTGGGACTTGATAGAAAAATTTGAGGTTTTAAGAAAAGGCAGAAACTCCATTGCCGTGAAAAGTTTTTCCGGGCATGAGGATTTTTTTAAGGAACATTTTCCGGGAAAACCTCTTGTGCCGGAGCCGCTTTTTATAGAAATGATCGCACAGGCCGGCGGTGTCCTTTACGGATTTGGGATCGATTTTAAAAAAGAAGTGATTCTGGCCAAAGTTTCCGAAGCGAAATTCCTGAGGGATGTCTCCCCCCCGTGCTGTTTTCATATTGAGGCATTTATTGAAGAAGAAAGAGAAGAAGGCGCTTGGATATCCGGCACGGTCAAAATGGAAGACCAACCGGTGGCGGAGGCGAGGATCCTTTTGGTGACGGTCGATTCTTTTGAAACGAACCGCAAGACTCGAGCTGTTTTCAGCGAGACGTTCCTCGAGCATTTTGATATTTACAACATTGCAAAACTCAGCGAGGAAAAAGTTTGAAAAGACGCGTTGTCATAACGGGACTCGGGGCGGTTACGGCGTTGGGTGAAGGGGCCAAAGCATTGTGGGAAGCCGTGCTTCAAAGCCGCTCGGGCATTGATTTTATTTCTATATTGGGTGAGGATTGGAAACCGGCCGGCGCCCGTATAAAAAATTTTGATCCTGAAAAATTTGTAGTCCAGAAAAAAGCACTTAAAGTCATGGCACGCGACATACAGCTGGCCGTCGCCGCCGCTAGTCTGGCGCTCGACGACGCCGGAGCCAAATTTCCCGGCATCAACCGCGAGCGCGCGGGAGTCATCGTGGGTTCGGGAGTTTTGAACCATGAGATCGAGGAATTGGCCGCCAGCGTTCATCATTCCATGGAAGACGGAAAACTTGATCTTAAAAAATTCGGCGAAGAAGGTTTAAGACTTCTTTTTCCTCTTTGGCTTTTGAAATATTTGCCCAATATGTCCGCCTGTCATGTCTCCATTTTGTTTGATCTTGAAGGCCCCAATAATACGATCACCACCGGCGCTTCAGCCGGGCTCCAGGCGGTTGGCGAGGCCTTCCGGGTCATTGAACGGGGGTCGGCGGATCTCATGCTTGCCGGCGGTGCCGAGGCTAAACTCAATCCCGTCGGCCTGTCTGAATACCAGGTCTTGGGTGTTCTTTCGCGGGCCAACGGCGGCGATCCCAAAAAGGTTTATCGTCCTTTTGATACGGATGCGAAAGGCATCGTGGTTGGGGAAGGATCGGGTTTTCTCGTCCTAGAGGGACTGGAACACGCAAAAAAAAGAAACGCGAGGATCTACGCGGAAATCGCGGGTTTTGGCTCGTCCTCCAACTCAAGCCGTGAATGGGCGATGAAAGCCGCGCTCGGGGATTCCGGCATCGGGCCTTCAAAAATTGATTACTTGCAAGCCTGCGGTTTGGGCGTGTTTGAGGATGATAGGCTTGAGGCCCGGGCCATTGAAAATGTCTTTGACGGCCAAGCCGGTAAACTTTCGGTGAGCGCGTCAAAATCCGTTACGGGTTTTACCGGGTTTTCGTCGGGGGCGCTGGATTTGATTATTTCAATTTTTGCGGTTCAAAATGAAATGATCCCGCCCGTGATGAACTTCACAAAACCCAGCGGCCACTGGGGTTTTCAAATCGTGAAAGAAAAACCGCTCTGCAAAAAAATAAACTACGCGATGACAAACGTGTTTGGCTTAAGCGGTCAATCAGCTTCGATTATTGTGAAGCCTTACAAAGGTTAACGGTGATGGCAAGAAAAAGAGTGGTGATTACGGGCCTGGGGGCGGTGACGCCGATCGGCAATAATTTGAGCAGCACCTGGAAAGGTCTCTGTGAAGGACGTTCCGGTATTGATTCTATCACGATTTTTAACGCCGAAAGTTTTCCAACAAAGATCGCCGGTGAGGTGAAGCGCTTTGATTTTTCAAAGTGGCTGAAAAAGGACGGGGGTTTTCATTTTTTAGGAAGAAACAGCCATTTTGCGCTGGAATCCGCTTCGGAAGCTATAACAGGCGCCGGTTTGGACAACTCAAAAATGATTCCCGAACGGTTCGGAATTTATTTCGGCGCCGGCGACGGCGGTTTTGATTTTTCGGAATACGCATCCGTGATTTCAAAATCAATGGACCGGGACGAAGTTAATGTTCATAAAAAAAGTTATTTTGAAAATACCGTCAGACAAATGAATCCCAAAATTCTTTTGGAACAGGAACCCAATCAGGTTGTCAATCATCTGTCGCGTGTTTTCAACGCCAGAGGCGTTATCTCCAACTGTTTGACGGCCTGCGCGGCCTCAAGCCAGGCCATCGGCGAAGCGGCGGAAATTATCCGAAGAGGCGAAGCGGATGTCATGATGACGGGCGGTGCTCATTCCATGATTCATCCTCTCGGACTGGCGGGTTTCAACCTTTTAACTGCGCTTTCTACGCGCAATGATGAACCCGCGCGCGCGTCAAGGCCTTTTGACAAAGAAAGAGATGGTTTTGTTCTATCTGAAGGAGCCGGAGTTGTTATTTTGGAAGAACTCGAGCATGCCCGGAAAAGGGCCGCCAAAATTTACGCGGAACTTTCGGGTTACGGCTCTACGGCCGATGCCTTTCGTTTGACGGACCCTCATCCCGAAGGACGCGGGGCCATCAAGGCCATGCGTTTGGCAATTGAGGACGCCGGGGTGAATCCCGAAAACATTGACTACATCAACGCCCACGGGACCTCCACACAGGCCAATGATGAAATTGAAACCCGTTCTGTGAAAGAAATATTTAGAGATCACGCAAAGCAAATCCCTATGAGTTCGATCAAGTCGATGTTGGGCCATATGATCGCCGCGGCCGGTGTCGTGGAGCTGATTACTTGTGTGCTGACGATCCGCGACGGAGTCATTCCCCCGACGATCAATTATGAAAATAAAGACGAGAATTGTGATCTGGACTATGTGCCGAACCAGGCTCGCAAGGCAAAGATCAAGACAGTTTTAAGTAACTCTTTTGGTTTTGGTGGACAGAACGTGGCATTGATTGTAAAGGAGTTTCATGATTAATCTAAAATTTTTTATAGACTTTGACGGCACGATCACGAAAACAGACGTGGTCGATAAGATCTTAGAGCGCTTCGCCGCGCCCGAGTGGAAAGCGATCGAAAAAGAATGGATTTCCGAAAAGATCGGATCCCGTGAATGTCTATCCAGACAGCTTAGGCTTGTTCGCGCGACGAAGGAGGAATTCTACGATTTTCTAAAAACTGTGGAAGTGGACAGCGGTTTTGTCGATTTTATCGCTTGTCTTGATGAATGGTCCATTCCCGCGTTCGTGGTGAGTGACGGTTTTGATTTGGTAATCCGGGAAGTTCTGAAGCGGGCGTTTAACGGAAGGCCCAAACTCCTGTCAGGTCTTAAGGTTTTCTGCAATAACCTTGAATGGACTCAAGACGGCTTCAAAGTTGTGTTTCCGGAAAATGGATTGTGCGAACATGGCTGTGCCAGTTGCAAGCCGCACGCGATCGAAAAGCTCGTGGATAAAGAGGATAAAATTATTTTTATAGGCGACGGCTGGTCCGACCGTTTTGCGGCCGAAATTTCCGATCTTGTTTTCGCAAAAAATAAACTGCTTTCCTTTTGTGAGCAGGAAAAAATCAATTCTTTGTCTTACCAATCTTTTAAGGATGTGCAAGATTGGCTTGAACGATATTTGTCAACGGGTAACATTGAAATGACTTCAAAGCAGCTGCAATGGAACAAGCCGGCGGCGAGTTCCGCAGGACACAAGCCTCCACTGCGGCTTTTGGACTAACGCTTGCGCCGAGGACTTGTTTGAGCAAGCCGGCTTGTTCCATTGCAGCTGCGAAGGAGATTTATGGGCTTATCTGAAAAAGATCTTCTGGAAAAAGAAAAAAAATACTGCTCTTGGGGCGACACCGTTCATTACCTCGACCCGCCAAAGTTTTTTGACCGGTGTGAAGGGAGTTTTCTGTACGATAAGGACGGCAACACCTATCTTGACCTTCAGATGTGGTACTCGGCGGCGAGTTTCGGCTATGCCAATCCCCGGTTGGGGGGCGCACTCAAAAAGCAGGTCGACAAACTTCCGCAGTTGGCTTGTCAATACCTTCATTCGGAAAAAGTGGAACTTGCCGAAAAGATTGCTAAATCGATGGAGCGGATCTTCGGTGATAAAGGCCGCGTCCATTTCAATGTCGGCGGCTCACAGGCGATTGAGGATTCATTGAAGCTGGTGAGAAATCACACGCACAAGAATTTCGTGTTCGCTTTTATGGGGGGTTATCACGGGAGAACCCTCGGCGCTTCGGCGATCACGTCGAGTTACCGCTACCGCCGGCGATACGGTCACTTTTCGGAGCGCGCGCAATTTGTGCCTTATCCGTACTGCTTTCGCTGCCCTTATGGGAAGAAATAT